>OGXX01000651.1_pt1 | contig 38513 bp, 21 predicted proteins | sample 1576301 | NCBI WGS metagenome assembly OGXX01 (sample SAMEA3541469, study PRJEB24748) | human gut metagenome | biome: human gut; feature: human-associated habitat; material: faeces | place: China | collected 2012
GCTGAGAAAAAAGCGAAAAAATCCGCTTAATCAGTAGCGCTGTCTGGCAACATAAACGGCCCCTTCTGGGCAATGCCGATCAGTTAAGGATTAGTTGACCGATCCTTAAACTGAGGCACTATAACGGCTTCCACAACAGGGAGCCGTTTTCTTATGCCACTTCTCAATGATCTGCTCGATTTCAGTGACCATCCGCTTATGCCTCCGCCCTCTGCACAACTATTTGCAGAACACCTTCCCACCGAGTGGATACAACACTGCCTGACGCTTTCTGCTCATGCGACCGTTCGCCGCCGTCGTTTACCGGGGGACATGGTTATCTGGATGGTGGTGCAATGAGCCAATTACCGATGTTGTTCGCCGTCTGAACCTGAGCGCGGATGGCGAAGCGGGGATGAACCTGCTGGCCCGCAGCGCTGTCACCCAGGCGCGTCAGCGCGTGGGGGCCGCCCCAGTGGAATGGCTCTTCCGCCAGACCGCACAGACAGGGGCGCGGAACGTTACCTGAAGGATGACTGGCACGGCCTGCAACTTTTTGCCATTGATGGCGCACAGTTCAGGACACCTGATGAACCCGAGCTGCGTGAATATTATGGCTCTGCCAACACATCCACTGAGCGGCAGAGCGCCTACCCCGTCATGCGTCTGGTGGCGTTAATGAATCTGGGAATCACATTCTACTGAATGCCATGACCGCGCCTACCAGCGGAGCGATACGGCGTGAGGCAACAAAAGCGGCGTCAGAGATCAGCTTTAAGTTCGCGTTCCAGTTTATCGTGACAGAAATGATAGTGCTGGGAAACACGGCGTCACCGGGGACTATCCCGAAACGACTGGAGCATCTGCGGGGGCTCTGGAAGTGGTGTTCATAACAAAACGCCCCCGACCATCAAGGGCGAGGGCGGTTAAGATATCAAAAACCCGTTATCCTGTGAAACACAGTGCCGCCCCGCTTAAGTGAACGGCATTGTGTTTCTGAGGGACCTTAATTTTCCCTGATTCTCTGACGTTCCTTACCATTGATATTTCCTTCATTCCTCACCAGAGAAATAAAAAATCGCTATACTCATCAAAATATGAGATTACCTTTATTCAGGTGATCACCTTACTATTTTTTACGGAAAATAAATTATGAATAACAAGAAATCACTGACAAACCACCTGTAAAATGTCAATCATTTTAGTTCAATTGCCTTTGTCATGATTATCTTTTTATCGTCCTGACGATACTATTAACAATTGCAATTTTTATACCCCTTCTGAACAAACAGAAAAGAACTAATATATTCGTTTATAATTCTGGTAATCCTGGCATCATACGTTTAAAACTTAAGATATTTATTTTATCATCATCATGGTTCCAGAGACTATTGGTCAGCTGGAAATGCCAGCCTTTTCGTGCCAGCTATATTTGTCCAGTGTGTCACCCCATCCAAAAATCATCCACATCCTGACGTTACGTTAGATATAGAGAAAACAGGTTGTACTGTGCAATATGCAAACCGCATAAGCGAATATAATTTCTAAGTTGATATTGTCTGGCTGTTGGGAGCTAAGCAATATAAATATCGCCAGTTGCCAGAACGGTTATATAGACCAGGAGCGTTTCGGCTCCTGGCCTGTTTTGGACATATTATCAGTCAGCCACTAATAGCGGACTAGGGACACCAGATGATGAAACAAACAGCCCTTTTACGGCACGGGTTGCAGCCACATGCAGTAACGCGCGCTCATTAAATAATGCATCACGCTGTTCAACGGGATCATCGGATGCTAATGCTTTTATTTCCGGCACAACGCCTTCGTTAATCCCCACCAGGAACACATACTGGAACTCAAGCCCTTTAATACGGTGCATCGTTGCAACCCGCACGCCAGGGCGTGCATCGCTGTCACCGCTATCATTGCCTAAATTAAATGTCTCAATTCCGGCGTCATTCAGTGCTGATGCGTAGCGGTCACAAGCATGTTTAGTACGCGCAGTAATGCAGATATCCTGAGAACGAACCTGATTCGCCAGCAATGCCTGAATTTGCTTGACGAGCGTTGCAGCCTCTTCTTTGAAATCTGCCGCATGCGTAATCATGGGCTTTTCCCCGTGCAGTAATGACAAATAATCATTACTGGTATCCGCTTCGCCATCGAGGTTATCAACCTTCACACCAGTTAACAGCCCAACAGCAAATTGACGCGTCTCTTCTGTGGTCCGATAGTTAATCTTCAATTTTTTACTGCGACGACCACGGACGTTAATACCACACTGACCAAGAACGACCTTATTGCGATAAATACGCTGATGCCCATCCCCGACAATAAACAGATCGTTGGGCGACTCGGGAACCAGGCTGCGAATAAGAGTAAATGCCGGGGCACCGATATCTTGAGCTTCATCGACCACAATACTGCTATAAGGTAGTTGAACCTGTTTTTCTTTAAACAGAACAATAGCCTCATGCATGGCATCGCCCATTTCGCGCAGTTTGGCACGCGCCATTTGTGCTCTGAATTCTTCAAAGACTGGCCAGATTTTCGCCCGTTGAATACGGGATAACGCTGTACCACGTCCAACCCGGCTGACTTTGAGGTATTCCTCCCGGGTGTAAACCGCATTTGGCTGGACAACGCGTTGCCACTCTTCAGCATAGAAATTGTCAGGTAGCCCCAGTTCGGCAGGTGCCTGCTGCAAGGCATAGTTCCAGCATTTGCGTCGCCCTTCATCGCTGTCGTATACCACGCGGAAATCATAACCGTGGCGTTTTAGTTGGTCGCTCATCCAGGCATCAATGTTAACGACGTCAATACGCGCCATCTCTTCTCGCGTACACAACCGCTGGAGATTAGCGCGAATATCTGCCGCCAGGTTACGCGTAAAGGTCGTGAAAAGTACTTTCTTACCGGGTTTATCTGCCAGACGCTGAGATAACCACCGCGCACGGTGCATCGCAACAACCGTTTTCCCTGTACCTGCACCGCCCAGTACTCGTACCGGACCATTAGCGGGCGACTCCACCAATTTTCGCTGGCTCGGATGCAGAAATACACGCCATTTTTCTAAAGGCGCATTAAGCATCTGCAACAGCTCCTGTTCATTTTCAACGACATGGAAGCGACGTTTACTTCGTTCAATCGCCTCCATAAAGTCGTTGGTATCAACAGGCTCATCACGATGATCGTTAAACTCTTCCAGCACTTCCTGGTAATCCAGCCCTTCTGCCAGCCAGTGCAGAGGTTCCCAGGCTTCTGCTGGCATTATGCTTTCAAGTTGATTAAGCCCGGCTTCATCGGTAAGCGCCATCACCTGATCAATAAAGACAGGCGGCACGCCCAGGGCCAGAATCTGTTCCGCGCTGTAAGCCGCGAAGAGTTTCGGTTTATCAACCACCGCTTCCGGTGCCGGTTTGATATAGCTAATATCAATGACCTGAATCGCGCCGGTAACCGGGTGAATCGAACAATCATGCCGCCGCGCCCAGTCGTATGCTTCGTCGTGTTTATCCACCCACATCAGCATATACAGGGCACCCTGTTCAGGTTTCAGAACAATGCCGCGATAAGTTTGATCGATTCGCACCGAATGAACATTTTTACTGCGCGCATCGTGGATCTTTTCATAGTTAAGTCCATTACTGGTCGGGTCCTGACGGAATTTGGAGATGAATTCCTGCACCTTTTTTTGCTGTGCTTTTGGGATCCGCGCGAATGCGCCCAGAAAACCATCAGAAAGTGCCACCTTGGGCGTTTGCACCGTCATTTGTCACCTCCGGACAGATGTTGCAATGTATTTTCGTCAATTGGCCCGAATGCAACGTGCCAACCCCTGGTTGTGAATAATGGAATAAATTCTTGATTATCAATAATCAATGCCCATTTTTGTGATGGCCAGGCGAGATCGGCTTCCGCAATAATTTCACCTTCATCATTTTGCAATTCGTAGCCGAGAGTCGGCGCAGAGAGAGAATGAGACTGAAGCAACGCGATCTCTTCAGCGCTTAATAAGCCAAACTCAATAATCTCAGCCCAACTCTCATCAGTCTCTGGTACTGCCTCTGGCGTTGCCGAAACTTTAGTGTCAACGCTTTCCTGCGGTAAATGCACGGCTTTACGGCTGGTAAAGGTCATATCCGGCAGGAACTGTAACAGGTTTATCAGTCGCCAGAAGCCATTGAGTCCCGCTTCATAACCGTCATCCTGCGTATAGCGATCGTCAAAACAGATATGCAAACGCAGCCAGCTGCGCATTTGTGCGACGCTGGTCGTCGGTTTAATGGCTTGTTGTGGCAACACCGAAGCCAGCTCAATAAATTGCTGCGATGAGTTACAGCTATCGAGTAAACCACCAAAGACAAACGGTTCGTCTGGCAAAAGCTCTGCTAGCCGCCAGGCTGGCGCGTTTTCCTGCATTTCATAGGCATACTTTTGTTTCGTTCCCGCGTCCTGTGACTTCTTCACATCCAACCACACCCAGGCATGTGCAGCAGCCATTCTCTGCCATAACTGCGTTCTTCCGCCCGGATCGGCGAGATAATCCAGCAGCAGTGCAAAACTGTTGCGTTCCCGGAACGACGCTTCAAGGGCCGCAAAGTTGGTATCATGAAACAGGTTATAAAACTTAGGCTGTTTCATATCCGGGTTATGCCCAAGTCCCAGGACATCCTGAACATGTTTAAGCCCAGGCTCTTTGAGATCGGCCCACGTGACTGTCCACACCCAGAAATTACCGCTATCCCGAATCGCCTGGCGTTTTTGCACATCCTCTGCGACGCTATTTTTGTGGAACGCAAAGCCATCAAGGAAAATAGCCACCGGTTTAATGGCATCAGACTGCATAAGCGGATATAGCACGTAATCCGGGCGACAAGGGATCCCCACCGCCTCTTTAGCGCCTAAATCCACCTGAGCTTTAAGATGCCAGCTCATCATCGGTTCGCTGCGGGTGTTAATAATCCACCCAGCGCCCTGATGCGCGTAACTGCGACTGACAATCAGGTTTTTATTTTCTTGCAGGCAGCTAATAAACCGTTTTTCCAGCTCACTGCCCATCATGGCTTCGAGGGAAATGTTTTTGATGGAATCAATTACCCGTATCGAATCTCTTGCCTGCAAAATTTTCGCCAGCAAGAGACGCGCCTGATCGCGGGAGACATACTTCATGCGCCCACGGTCACGGTAAGCGTAAACGCAACGATAACAACCATCTTTATGCGTATCATTGTTGCAACTGCATTCCACTATTGCCTGATAGGCCAGTTCAAGTAATTTCAGCAAATTGTCGGGAGTGCGCATCAGCTCTTTAAGAGAACCAGTTCCCCCCGGGACGGTATCGTAAATCACCAGATACTGCCGCCAGGATTCGCCTTCATTTTCCGGCTCGCGGTACACAACGCCTTTCAGGTGATCGACATTCCCCTTGAAGTAATGCTTAAGGCCGAGCTGGATCGCCGCCCCAAGAGAAGCCTCCACGACACGGTCATTACTGTAACTGCTTACCGGGAGCAGAATACGCAACGCTTCTGACTCCAGCTGGCGATAGAGATAGAGATAATCTTCGAACTTCGCCTTTTCCGGTTCCGTGCGATATTTGCAGCTCAAATCATGACGTGGTTCATGATCGCGAGGACGCTGCACCATGCCGCACCCGAGGCAAACTTTAAACCCGGTTCGCTTCTTCGCTTCTCCGGCAATCATCAACTCATTGGCATCATCCGCCATTTTGCCGAAGTTGATATCCCGCAGGGTGACTTTGCTTAAAAATTCAAAACCAAACGGAACTTCGCCTTCCTCAATCGCGTATGCCGCCGATACATCTTCTTTTTCGAAACTAACCAATAGCTGACGCTGGAAGAAAGCAGGTTCACGGCTGTCGCTCTCGTCGCTGATCTGGCTATCACGTGCGCTGGCGCGGGCATAAACCTGGCGAAGTTTCAGCAGCGTGGTTTTTTGTCCGGCATCGGCCCACCCCGGTGTGCCACATTTCGGGCAATATTTATGCTGGTCGCCCGTCTGGTCGATATTTTCGCTGTAGTTACAGTGGCTACAGATACGCCAGTTCTCCGGCTCAGAGACCTTCAGGTCTATCTGCTCAATTTCAACTTTATGCCCACCGGCATAGAAATTATTCAGCGGAGCCAGCTCAGCCAGCGCCGTTGATGCCGGGCGTTCATATTCGAAAGTGGTGTTTTGATATTCACGTGCTTCCCCGCCTTCTTTACGCCGCCAGAGCACAGAACGTAACGTAATACCGGCTTCCGGGAAGGCGTAGTTAGGCAGCAGACCTTCATCCGTGAGGAAATTCAGCGTTTGCTTATTGTTGATTTGATTGACCAGCGCCATCAGCGCCTGCCGTTCCGAAGTTAACTCGCGCATATCGCTATCAAAGTTTTGATCGCGCGGCGCGTTCTCCAGTTTATCGATACTGCGCTTGAGTTTATCGATGCGTGAGCGCAAAGATTTGCGATCTTCCACCAGCAGTTTTAACGCTTCTTCGATACGCTGCACCAGCGAGCGTTGTCCTGGCGCGCCCTGAAGATAAGACAACAGCTGTTGGCGAGTTTCTGCGGCAAGATCGGGGAAGATTGCCGTAAATTGCGCAGCAATCTCCGCATGATGCTGTTCGATATATCGCAGTAAGTTATACGGAAAACCCGATTTACGCCCGAACTCCAGCTCATCGAGCATCTGTTTGACGTTTTTACAGATAGCGGATTCTGGTACACCGGTTTTCACCCAGTTATCCATACAAAAAGCTGCCAGCTGGCGTTCGAGAATAGCCGTTGCATTGAGGAAGACACCAGGAGCCTGCACCTGGCCCTGCATCATCTCCAGCGGTTCTTCAAAGAAAAACTGATCGTGCGGGTTCCCTTCTGCCACGGTAATGTTTAACGCGTTACCATCTTTACGACCGGCGCGACCAATACGCTGCAAGTAGTTGGCCTGAGCAGGTGGGACAGAACAGAGTAAAACGGTGGAAAGATCCCCAACGTCAATACCCATCTCCAGCGTCGGTGTTGCCGACAACAGGTTGATATTCCACGGTTGGTTGCCGCGGTAGAACGATTTTTCGGTGGCTTCGCGATCTTCACGGCTAAGCAGCCCCGTGTGTTCTGCGCCCTGCACGCGCGCGATGTCCATGTTCTCCCAACGCCAGGTCGCCATATTGTCGACTTCCTGGTAACAACCTTCACAACGTAAAGAGAGACAAGGCGCATTACGCCACTGCCAGCCTTGATCGGCCGGAGCCCGGACAACCTCACGGCAACATGAACAATTAAGCTGAACGACGTCACGGCTCACCACCAGCGCCGAAGGCACCAGTCCCCAGGCTTCACGCCCTTTGGTGTCAAAATCTTTTACTACTCCGGCTATTTTCAACGCCGTAAACAGGCGTCGTAACACTGTTTCCGCAACGCTACTGATAAACAGATTATTGCCGTTACTCAGCGTGCGATTGATCCAATGCTGATACCAGCTGGGGTTAGACTTCGCGCCAATCAGGCGATGGAAACCATTAATTTTTTCAAACGACGCATAAGCCGGTTTACGTGTTTTCGGACCGATAGAAGGCATATAGCGCGAGGTACGCTCTTTTTGCGTCATCATAAAGGTCGTGCCATCACGGCGATAACTTTCGAACGCCGGATGCATAACGGCCCCGGCCTGGCGTTGATACCAGATAACCCCCAGCGCCAGGTGCGCGACCTGCTCGACGCTCACACCGGACATCTCATCACCCAGCTCTTCACAAAGCTGTTGATGCAGGGCGGTAATTGCCGGATTAAAGCGTTCTTTATCCACTCCGGCAACGGCATAACCGGTGGCTTCCAGCGTACGTCCGATACGCGCGCGCAGGGTGAATTCGCTGTACACCTCCCAGTCGAGGCGCAGGGAAACCAGCTCCGGCAGATCGGAGTTCTCCGCCAGTTTGCCTTCATTTTTCAGCGTCTGATAATCATTCAGCCACTGCATATTTGGTGCGATGAAGTTCGCTGCAAAATGAGCATCGTCCGGTGAACGTTCACGCGTTTGTTGGCAAACACGCGCCGCGAACGCATCCAGCGGTAATGTCTCTTTTTCGCCAAGAACACTGGCAATTTGCCCACGAATCATCAGCGGCCATGTGCGGGCAGTAAAGAAGCTGGCACGATGCGCGGCGTCTTGTACCGAGTCAGAAAACGTAATCAGCTTTTTATGTTCGTTGAACTGGCTGCCATAAAGCTGGTGAATCATCACCGCCGACAGACTGGCAGCCCGTGACCCCAGAATCGAAATCCCCTGTTTGCTGTTGCAGTACGGGCATTCATTAGCAAACTCCAGCTCGTCCTTACGCTCTTTGAGCATATCCGGGATCAGTACCTGCAACAGTTCCGTATGACCGCAATGTCCACACTGGACGCTGGACTGTCGGTTCAGTTTCAGACAGGTAGGGCACAGTTTCTGGTGTGCGCCACTGACCGCTTTTTCGTTGTTATCCGGGAAAGCGAGGACGATGGAGCGCCCTTTTTCAAAGAACTGGCGATAAATGCCGTCGAGGTCTGTTTCCAGCTGAACGCTTTGCCCATGACGCAGGCTGGCCCAGCCTGTTGCGTGGCAGTCACGGCAGTGGATAACCGGCAAATAGTGTTCGCGGTCTTCCACCGCCACATCATCGGCAAACACCAGTCTCGGCGTTTTCGCCACGCTGGCGACCAGACGACGCATCTCACGAAGCCACAACTGGGAGCGCAGTTGCACAAACGGCAGCACCGGACGCGCTTTCTTCGCCTGGAGACGTTTTTGCCGATCGTGTTCCGTTTCCGGTACTTCGAGACGTGCCTGTGCGATCAGCGCCAGAATGCTTTGCAGCACGCGTCGGGCATGGTCGGCGCTTTCTGCCAGCATGACCTGGAGATTTTCCAGACACTCTCGTTCAGAGAGGATCCCGCCTTGCAGATCATGGAGTAAGACATGCATCACGCTGTGGCGGCGTAACAGTGACCCCAGCGCAATACGCTTTTCACGCCCGTCGTCGCTCTCCAGATCGTCCGGAAGCTGCAAGTCGCTGTCGGGGAACCACAAAGGAATTTGCCCGTTGAGATACGCCACCGGGGTAGCGTAACCCTGCGGGTCCAGGGCCGAAGCGACCTCCGGCCCCGGATACTGACTGTACGCAATGGCGTAATTCTGCAAGTACTCCGCTGCCGTGTAGCGATCTTCGCGAATAACGGCGTCATCGGTAAACGGCTGGTCAAAGATTGTTTTTGCGTAATCGAGCAGTTGCCCCAGTTCGTCGCCGACGGTAGCTGATGTCCCGACGCAGGCGAATCGTTGGTTATCCACACCTATGTGATGCTTCAGACGTCGCACCAGACAGGCCAGATCCGACCCTTGCGCGCCATCAAACGTATGCAATTCATCCACGACCAGGTAACGCAATGAACCGGGCTGGTTGTAACGCCAGAGCGGCTGATCGCCAGGGCGCATCAGCAGGTAGTCGAGCATTTTGTAGTTGGTCAACAGGATGTCCGGCGGGCTTTCGCGCAGTGTGTGCTTGCAGGTAATGACCTTTTCTGCCGACATTTTTTTGCTGGGTTCGATTTCGCTGTCGCCGACAAACAGGCCGACGGTCACCTTGCCATGCAGTTGTGGATCGCTGGCGATGGTTTTGGCGAAACGGCTGGCCTGATCGGTTGCCAGGGCGTTCATCGGGTAGATGATAATCGCTTTAACCCCGGCTTGTGACGCGCCCGCGCAGTGGTTGAGCAGCGGGAACATAAAGCATTCTGTTTTACCGGAGCCGGTACCGGTAGCGACCAGCGTCGGCTGTGGCGCGTCGCTTCCCAGACGCTGAAATGCCCGGGCCTGATGCGCGTGCGGCGGGAACGGCAGCGTCAGATTAGGGAAGAAATTCAGCGGTAAGTCACTTTTACGAAACGGCAACTGGGCGGAAAGGTATGGTCCTTTCAGCAGCGTTTCGGGCTGGGCCAGAAGTTGCTCCAGCATTGAGACATTATCGTTATTCTCACCGTTAAACAGCGGGCTGTTTAGCGGGAACGCCGCCCGTAAAAAGGCGGCAACGCTGTCGGCGACCTGCCGACTGACAACGGACGGCAACATCAGGCGCTCTCCTTATCTTGTGCAAAGAACGCCCAGGCCACTTTGTAGTCATCTTCGCGATCTGGCTTGATAAACGGAGCCTGCCAGGTGACGGTACGGCGCTCGCCTTCGTCGCTGCGGGTATAGTCATCAAAGGTGACGCTGACGGTACCTGTTTTAAGATGTTTGACATCATCCCAGCCGATAGCTTGGTCGGTGCAGTCACCGCCGGTCCACTCCGGGCTGTCGACGTTAAAGACAAAGCCGTTTTTCAGGTCAGCTTTACGCGCGGTACGCGGCAAGCCAACGCCCACCAGCCCTTTGCTTGGGGTAAAGATGATGCGGCCGTTTTGATCGTACCAGGTATCCGCTTCGTACTGGCGCATCACCGGGAACTGTACACGGTAAATGGTAAGCAGCTCTTCGAGGGTTAACCCCAGCGCCTGCGCCACCAGTACGTCGATTTCCACCAGCGCCTGACGACGACTATAGTCGGAGCGTAAGGCGCAGTTACGCTGCCACTCTGGGGTCAGGTTGGTGAAGAAATCTTGTGGGAGCTGCGGGAGATCGCGGCTCCAACTTTGATTTTGGAAATCATCGTTGTAACAGATGTTCCATAACTCTGAAAAATTTATAGTCAAAGAGGAAAGGGATAATGCCCTGACTCTAGCTGCATTCTTTATATAACTTGCTAAGTTTATAATTGGAAATTTCGAAATTACACTTTTATTTGCATGACCCGCACCAGTGCTCTTCACTTGAAAGTCTACCGGTAGTGATAATGAGCCGACATAAAAATCAAGCAGCTTATTGTAATCGTCAAAAACTTGTTGAATACATGTGTTTATATTTGCAACACCTTTTGGAATTAGTGTCCCTACTAGAGTTCTCTCACCCGACTGACTTAACATTTCTCGACTAATAAAACGATAATAATCTGTTACCTTTCTCGGTTCATCTTCCCCCGGTTCCGTCCACGACACCCGAGGGGTGCGCTTTGCATATTCCTGTGCATCACAGGCTGGAATATAGTTAGTGCGCGGCAAATAGTCGTCGGGCAGAGTTAGCAAGTCCAGGCAGTCATAATGTCCTTTCTCTGTGCAAATTTCTCTCGGCGTCTTATAAAGCGGTGTTCCAACATAGAAGTGCGGACCAGACAAAATCCATTGGGATGCGTCTTCCGGGAATTGGGTTTCGCGTCTGATTATCCCATCATCCTGAGCATTAACTTCGTTCCAATGTTGGGTTGAATAATAGTCTTTTTCTAAGTCACTCAATCTAGTTGGCTGCTTAGCAAATTTCTCAAGCACAGACACCAAGTGATCCGCATGAAGAGCAGGTAATCTGGCCTCAATCGCAGGTATACCTAGCTCATCATACAAATTAGCAAACAAGGAAAGCCGCTCTAACGATACTTTCAATATGCGGCTTTGGTGTCCTGATTCGTTCCATGAGTCGGTTTCGTCATCTTTAATACCACCCACTTCTCCAGTTCCATCATGCGACAAACACAGTTCAATCGTTTTTGCCGAGAATAAGTTTGCAATACTAATGAAGCCAATATGATCACTTACAAACGCGGTGTAGATATTAATACTAAACTTAACCCTGTCACCGATAGGGAAAAGCATATGCTGATTTTGAAACTGAAAATGAGCTCTTAACCTTGGATAGACCGCCCCACGCAGTTTTCCCCCTTTCGGGTCTTCATAAATTCCTTCCGGATGCAGGAACCCTACGACACCTTTCTGCGCCCCTAAGCGCCACCCCAGAGGTAGAAAACATTTATACAAATTCGCTTTTTGTCCTGCTAGTACCGGGTAGTTCTGCTGCGCATTGAGGAAGTTTTGCATCCCTTCACAGCCTTCATACTCGCTGCGCCAGGCCGCTTCCAGTGCCGGGATCTGGTTAAAGGTATCAACACGCAACGTTGCCAGCTTCGAGGCGCTCAGCTTACGCAGCACAAATTCCGGCTCGTAATCACCCAGCACGCCCGCTTCCTGCCATTCCACTTTCAGCCACGGCGGGTTTCCGAGCATCAGGTCAAAACCGCCGCGCTCGGCAAACAGGTCGCAGAACTCCAGATCCCAGTGGAAGAAACGGTGCTGCTTTCTCAGGGCATCGACAATCGCCAGACGCGGCAAATGGCGGAACAGCACCTCGGTTTTCAGACGACCAGCAACGGAAAACAGCGAAGACTCTTCTCGCAGCAGGCCTTCTTCGGCAAACAGATCGCCAGTAGTGTGCTCCGCAACTTCAGTGACTTTTTCCGTAATCACAATCCCGTCGAGCAGGGTTTCAATCTCAAACAACCAGGTACCGCGATCCGGTAACTCATCGGCTTTGTCGATCGGCCAGAACCACAGCGCGCACCAGTAGTCCATCACCCAACGCAGCTTCTGGTAGGCGCTGTTATCTTCAAGACGACCGCTAAAGGTTTCATCTTTACTGCTCAGCGAAGAACGCGTCTGCTCGCTGTTTTCTGCCGGCCACACCGGGTAGCTGTCGGCGGTTTTCAGACGTTCTGCTTTAAGTTGCTGGCGATAGATGTTCCACAGTGCTTCCACCTTTTCGCTGATACGCTGCACATCAGCAATCTCATGCCCGGCAAAGCTTTTAATAAACTCTTTGCGCCAGCTGTCCAGCGCTTTGACGTCATCCGGATAACGCTGCTTAACAGTTTTATCGCTGTAATTAGCCATACCGCCGTCGGGCAGCAGGAAGTGGAAAATCTGCGTCTCTTCACGCGGCGTGTTCATCGCCAGTTCGACCGGCTCGCTGTTAAGCCAGCTCGGATCTTTGACTTTTTTGTAGGTCAGTTCGCTCTTGTTGAACACCTGACGGCGCGCGCCCACCAGCGAGTTACCGCAGTGCAGCTGGTAACCAAACCACGGTACAAAGGCATCGCCACTGATGGCGTTCAGCCACAGTGACACTTCCGCCAGCTCCACCGCCACCGGGTTTAAGTCCACGCCGAAAACGTTGTTGTCGGCAATGTACATTTTCACCCGCTGTAGCTCCTGGGTGTAACGATCCTGCGGAATACGGCGACCTTCCGCCTGCTGCTTGTGGAACAGATACGCTTCCGCCAGCTGGTTGATGGCTTCGTTAAGGAACGCCGCGCTGCCCATCGCCGGTTCGCACACGGTGAGGTTTAAGATGGCGTCGGCTTTGGCGTGCGGATCGCTAATGGGATCAATCTGCTCCTTAAACAGTTCTTTCAGGGCATATTTAACCAGTGAGCGGGTCAGCACTTCCGGGGTGTAATAAGAGGCAGATTTCTCACGGTCGCGCCCGGCCATACGGTAGATAAAGCTGCCTTTGCGGTGAATGCGCAGACTGCCGTCTTTCTCGTAGACCTTCTCGTCTTCGTGGTATTTGCCAATCTCATCCTTACTGACGAAGTAACCCGTCTCCAGCTCGTTAAACTCTTCCCCGGCTTTCTTCACCTCGTAGAGATCTTCGCTGGCGAAGAATCCGCGATAGGAGAGCAGCGCCTCATACACCGCACCCAACTGGTTGATACCCAACTGGCGATAAGAAATACGTCCGCGGCGGTTAAAGCGCCCTTTGCCCGGGCGGCTTAACGACATCGCCTGGATAATCTGTTGCAGGGTTTCGTTACGGAATACCACGCGGTTAAGAATGCGGGTGTTGTTGGCATCAAACAGATGACTTTCCAGACGCGGGACGCTGAACTGATGACTATGGATGGTGATCCGGTCGCCGCTCTCCAGGTCACTCTGCATTTTCACGCCGCCGTTGTAGCCTTCGCGCACCAGTTTAAACAGCATATTCAGGCTGTCGTGGAAGTAGCGCCCGTTGCGATCTTCTTCGCTGGTCAGCGGGATCATCTCCAGATCGCGCAACGTTTCCAGGCTGTAACCTTGCAGATAGGTTTTGGCGGTCATTGGCGCATAACCCAGCTCCGGGCGCGCTTCAATGTAGAACAGGAACAGCAGGCGGTACATGTAACGCAGACATTCGCGGCTCAGTTCATCCGGGTCCACCGCACGGTTACCGGTATAGTTTGCCAGGCCACGGTCGATCAGATAATGCATCGCTTCGTTGCCCAGCAACTCAATGCTTTCGCGCAGGGCATATTTCAGATCTTCCGAAACACCAAACGCATGTTTGTGCGAATTGTCATCCAGCGAGTCGAGATAAGGTGCCCCACTGCCCGGCAGCAGAGAATCTTTATGTAACAACACCGCAGTCGCTTTCAGCGTATCCGTTTCACGACGACTTAAAATCTCTTCAAAATCAAAACGCAGCAGACGGTTTTGCGCCCATTTGGTACGGTCCAACAACAATAGCTGACGGTTACCGAGCAGCAGCACAAAACGCGGCGGTTCATTTTGGGTGAAGACCGCCGTAGAGAGCAAATCCTGCCAGCTGCGATATTCACCGTTGGCTTTTTTGCGCAGGCTGTCGCGCTTATGTTTGTCGGTATCCGCCGGGAATTGCGCGGTCAGTAAGGAGAGCGCCAGCGGATCCAGCGTTCCTTCTTCCTGATCGTGTGCTTCAACAATCCACAGCCACGGGCTACCGTCAGTGCTGTTGTAACGCGCCAGTACCGGCAGCGGTGTATCGTCATCCAGCATTTGGATCTGTGGCGTAATTTCGTAGCCCAGCGCCTTTAACAATGGCTGCCAGCGATTACGTTGATCGGCCAGACGCTGCGGGATCTGACGCTGTTTTTCGTGCTCGGCAAGTTTGCGGAAAAACTCAGTCGCCAGACTGTTAAACTGGTTCCACGGAGCGCGGTATCCCGGCTCCACGTCTTTGCCCTGTTCACGAGCGGCACGCTCCGCTTCACGCGCTGCATTTTCCTGGGCTATCCAGGGTTCCAGCACATCGCGGATATCACTGGTGAAAACCTCACCCAAATAGTGGTTAGAGTAAAATTCGTTTTCGTTATTAATACCGACCAGCGCCATGATTAACCCTCCGCTCCGGTGATAACAGCAATTACCTGAATGTAGGGTTCTTTTTCAGTCGTCATGGTGTCCTCAATCCATTCGATATAGCTGTCAAAATTGTGTTCGATTTCGCGTTGTCTCTGCTCTTTACGGCTCTGCTTGACTGACAATTGCTGTTTGTTATCGGCAAAATCCAGCTCAAGTTGGCTCAACTGCCGCCCACGCAAAACGTCCAGCTTTTGCAGATGCTCATTCAGTTGCTGGTTAATGTGCGTTTCAAACGCATTCCGATCATGGATGAATACCTCCCGGGCATGAGCAATAGCCGCTTCCAGTAAATCCTGCTGGCGTTGGTGATTACGATCTTTACCGCCGCTGTTAGTCAGCTTGTTACTCAACTGCGGATGACGTTGTAAAAACTCAGCGAAAGGCTGACTGCCGATTAGCGATTCACGGTTAAAGCTCACCACTATCCACGGGTTCACCATCGGATGTGATTTACGGTTCGGGAATAACCCGGAAAGAATGAAGTGATCTTCATCGGGTTCAAGCAGGTATGGCAGCCGGATAACCGGAGCCTGATGACGACCAAAAGCCGAAGAGATTTTATCGTCCAGCCACTGCACTACCGGGTTGATTTGCCAGAGATACTGCACATCGGGCCAGGCATGTTGCTCACCGCGAGCGCGCGCAATCGCGTCGGTGATGACGGTTTTATCCTGACTTAAATAGAGCTGCCAGTTCTCCGGGGCAATTTCAGGCGGTAGCTGGTTGAAGCGGCGGCGTAACTCCTCCGGTGCCACCAGCGACAAGGTATTATCAGGCAAGGTTTCATACTGGATAGTTTGACCACTGGCTTTCAGGTAACCCAATGCTCTTTCGCAGTACGCCTGTTCGCTGGCAAACAAGCTGGTGTCTGTTTCGGTGACCATTGAGGCATCGCTGGAAACCGCACTGCATATTTCGCCAAACAGATCGTGTTCGGCGCTTTCCGAGACGTTGCTGTTCAGCAGTTGATCAAACAGGCTGGCACCATCATCCTGCATCATGAACTCTGCAACCTGCTCTTCTTCCTCTTCCTGGGTAAATTTGCCGGTAAACTCCGAACTGTCCCCAATGTTCTTCTGCGCCTGTTCGTCTTTGTTGATCAACACTTCCAGTACGCGCATATCGCCATTGATCTGTGGTTCGCTGGCCTCGGTAAGCAGATAGCGGATTTGGGGCTGATGTTTTTGCCCATAGCGGTCAATACGCCCGTTACGTTGCTGGAATACCATCAACGACCACGGAATATCAAAGTGAATCATTTTGTGGCTAAGGTGATGCAGGTTGATCCCTTCAGATGCCACATCCGAACAAACCAGAAGACGCAACGGCGACTGCGTTTTACCAAAGGCTTCTACGGTTTCCATCAATACCGTATCGCCCTGATCGCCGCGCAGCGTGGCGATCTGGTCATCTTTCAATTTCAGATCCGCTCGCAGTTGCTGTTCGAGGAACTCCAGCGTTTTAATACTTTCGGTGAAGATCACCAGGCGATCTTCCGTGTTATTGGCTTTCCAGGCGAGGTCTTTTCGGATGGTGTCGAGCAGCAACTGGTATTTGCTAAACTGGCTGGCATCAATGTTATTCAGCGCCAACAGCAATGACTCCAGTTCGTTGATCTGGCTCTGGCTATTATGATCTTTACGGCTCTCAAGACGCTTCAGACGATTCGCCACGACGCTGGCACACGCCATCGGGCTGGAAAATAGCGCTTTTTCGAGGGTTATCTTGAACAGACGACCTTTGTTTGACTGGGCCTGTTCATCGTCATCATCACGGAACTGGCTCTCAACCAGACGACGGTATGCTTCTTCTTCGGCACCGGATGCCAGGCGAGTCAATTTGACAATATTGCGCTCGGGGAACTCGCCGGACATCTGATCTTTCACGTCTTTTTTGAAGCGACGGACAACCAGATTTTTATCGGCAAAATCGGCGTATTCATACTCTTTCGGGTTGGCGATCGCCGTCGGGTCAAGCATGTTCATCAGGCTGGCAAAACTTTCAGCCTTACCATCATGCGGTGTTGCTGAAAGCATAATCAGCGTATCGCTGCGCCCGGCGAGCAGTTTTGCCAGTTTACTGCGTAACGAACTGGTTCCACGTTCTGCGACGTTATGGGCCTCATCAATGACAATAATATCCCACCAGGCATTTTCCAGATGGTGACGATATTCAATGTCTTGTTTCAGCGTATCGATGGAGATAATGGTCTTGTCAAAATAGTGGAACGGGTTGTGGTTGGTTGGGATGCGGTTACGCACCTTTTGTAAACCAGCAGAATCCAGGCGGGTCAATGGGATCGCAAAACGGCTCCAGAACTCCTTCTGGAATTGTGTCAGCATCGATTTAACCGCCAGAACCAGAATACGTTTTCCGCGCCCACGACGGATCAGTTCCGAAACCAGAATACCGGCTTCCAGCGTTTTACCCAGACCAACAGCGTCGGCAATGAGTATCCGCTGACGCGGTTGTGCCAGCGCCATCCGCGTAGGATCGAGCTGAAACGGCATGGAATCCATCGCCGCCAGATGACCAAAATGGACTTTACTGTCTGTCGGTACGCGTTGGCGTAACTGACTTTCAATATACAACTGTGCCGCTTGATAATTGGCGGATTCATCTTCCACCAAATGCGTTTTTGCGGGATCCAGGATCTCTACTTTTTGTTCCAGTTTGGTCAGAAATAACCCTTCTTTACCGCGCACAAGCTCTGAAATACCATCGCAGGTCAGCAAATACCCACCATCACCACTGTCATCCGCCCGGCGAATACGCCATTCGGCATCACGAATAACCACCCGCATACCAGGTGCATAATTTTGCTTATTCATCGGTTTTTCTGTCTATTTGGGGCAGTGGCGGTAACGTCATCCTGAAAAATGTGGCGCGGCACACTGCGATAAAAAAGAGGGCCTTAAAGATATCATGAAGGCCCCCGGCAAAGTGACAAAATGGGAGGGAATGCGCATAAATTGCGCATGATTTTCAAACAAAAATTATTAAAAAGTGAGCTGGGTCAACTCCCCTGGAAGATATCCCCAGGGGAGCAATTATTTATCCAGCGATAATATAACTCCTAAGGTCATTACCCGGGGCAACAGCTCGCGCTCGCGTGTTTGCCAGCCGTTCAACTTGCTGCGGTACTCGCAGGGCAAAATCAAAGAAGGTATCTTCAATACAGCGCCAGTAGCTAAGCCCCATGTCGAGCAGGACATAATGCTGACTGCCATCGCTGAAGGTGACTGTCAGTTCTCGTCCATGCTCCGTACTCTGGTTATCCCCCGTTAACCAGCTAATTGCTCCCGGCCACGCAGGCCCCAGATATCCTTCTTCAAGTAAAGTGGTCACAACCTGCTGACGATCTTCCTCATTAAGCCACGCGTTATAGAGAGCGTCGTGTTGGCGAGAGTTGTAATCCAATTTTTTGACGCAAACAGTGAGGCTGGCGCGTTCCGCCATTCCCTGTTCAACCAGCTCGGTTAAGATTTCACCTAACAAACGCGCCGTGAATGGGCTATTAAGATAACGATCGCTGTACTCAACATGCGTTATCTCTTTGTGGCGGGTAAATGCCTGCTTCCAGCCAGCGTGCTGTTGCGTGACTAACGACCAGAAACGCGAACCAAAACCTTCCAGCGGCCCGTCCAGTTGTTCACAGAGATTGATGCGCACCGCCCCGGTGGGTAAGGCGGGCAGTAAATCTTCTGCACTTAAGGTCTGACCCGAGAAGGTTTTTCCGGACGTTCCTTTAAGTGTCACTACTGGTGAAGACGCACTTTGTCCCCATAATTCACCAGGTGCAACGGTAGCGCTGTCGTCTGCGGCCCACTGTTGGCTTTGCCCTTCGCGAGTCACCTGCGCAAGCCAGCGCCCCTTTCCTTGCATGAGCTGCGCAGTGGCAATGGATTTCACTTGTAAGCGACCTCCCGGCATCGCCGCCAACGCGGAAAGCTGATGTCTGGAGCTATCAGTTAAGTTTGCCAGCGGCGTGGCCACCAGCAACTCAACATTCCCACCGGAGGAGGCAAACTGGAGCAACTCTTTAAATAATGGCCATTGGGCAAAGTCCCACTGTTCCTGCGGCCCCGCAAGAACCAGCGAGCAGGAGTCATAAATCTCGCTGTTCAGGCATTGCGCAATACGTAAACTCAGAGGGTTAGTTTCAACCCGGCTACCATCGCCGAAGTACTGATATTCTGGCGCGAGGTTAAGTCGCTGCAACCGTACATTGGTAAGCAGGGTTAATGCATGGTGACGATCTAATCTGTTGACATAATGCTGACTGTCGTAGCTGAGCAAGCAGTGGTGACAGAATTTATCGCAACTGCAATCGAGCAATTTTCTGGCGTAATTAAAGACATCAGCCCAATGGTCGATCAATTGCACTGCATAACCTGCACCACCCGCATTATTGTCGTAAATGAAGATGGAATATCCGGTATAGCCATTGATATCGCGCGCTTGCTGCGTCGTCACGCCCAGCTCAGTATTTTCGATACCCAATTTATGCGCTAACCCTTCACGCAAAGCGACCGCAAGGGAACGCGCGGCAACCTCATCACGGATCAACAGGCCATTATCATCATTGAGTTGCAGCTCAACCATATCTGTACGACTGCTATATCCCAACCACAGATCTTTATGCACATGACCGTGGCACAATTTATTGCTCCCCTGACGATCGTTACTGCCCCCTCGCAACAGGTAATGCGTATTTTCCCTCTCTGGGTTCTTTAGATTTTCAGGGGTACGCTGGGGTTGAGTTTGAGATTCTGCCCGACCACATGAGAGGCAAATTGCGTAGCCGTGCCCAAATTCCCCTTCACTGAAGTGGAACAATTCCCCACTATGGCTAAAACGGTAACGTCCTAGCCCAGCATCGGGTAAAGAAACCCACACCGAAGACGGTACAAGAACACGTGGATCTTTCCAGGGAAGTTGTGCAGGCATGGATACATCATTATGTGCCTGATAACGAATATCTGTCGCAAAACCAACAGGCTGTAAATAACGCTTCACATCAAGTTGCTGTATATCCGCTTTGCAGTGACTACATTCGACAGGACGGGTAGTACTGGTTGCCCCCGCACCACATTTACGGCAATGCCAGAACCACGGAATATGATGATCGCCTGACAGCTCCTGCCCGCTGGCAAGCACCTTGCCAAGCATAATGCCCGAGGAACGATATACTTTTCCGCCCAATACCACATCTGCGCCAGGCGCATACTCGCGTAATGCTGTAGGTAGATCACGGCTGGGCAATTTTTCAATACGACGAGAAAAGCTTTCTCCCCCTTCATTAGGGTCAGCCTGAGTAGCTTTTATTGCGCGACGTTTTTCCAGCTCATCTGCCGTCAGATAATTGAAATTGACTACGCCAACCGGGAAACCATGCCCCGGCAGGAACGCTTCACTAATGAGTTTAGAAAACAGATATGCACCGCGATAATCACGAAGCTGATAAGCGATGGCTTTACCTGCTGGCGTTTCTTCCCACGCGCTGTTATCCGCCTTCAACGCTTCGATATTTTCCAACAGTATCGCAAGTTGGCTTCTCCAGCGGATATCAACCTGCTGCATCATTGCTTGTGTGCGGGTCAAGAGCTGGGTTGCCGTCAATGACTTCAGGACGGTTCCCTGAGTAAGGCGTTTAAGTTTATCCGCCAGCTCATCGGCCTGGTGATTTAACCAATGAAGAAAACGAAGACACTGGCTCTCATCACCTTCAAAGAACCATTTGCAACTCAGTTTTGTCGCATCAGGTACTTCAGCTCGTAAAAACAGACCTAAAACCAGGGCATTAACATGTCGTTGAACAATACTACTGCTCCCAAAACGAACCCGTGGCGCACTGGCAGTAGTGTTGAACGCCCAGAGGGGGTCTTTGAATACCTCCATTCCATGCGCCGTGTTTTTACATAACGTAATGGCAGCAGATGCACTCTCTCCACGACGCCCCGCGCGACCTGCACGTTGCAAATAATTTGCCGGCGCTGGAGGAACGTTGTTCATTGCCACCAAACTCATACCACCAATATCCACCCCCATCTCCATGGTCGTGGAACAGTTCAGCACATTAACTTTGCCTGACTTAAATTGTTTTTCATTAAACTGGTTCTGCTCAGGCGTTCTCTGCGCAGAGTGTTCCTCCAGACGATACCAGCTATCTTTCAGGGCCAGTCGGTCGCTGCGAGTAGACCATAATCCTTCCTCGCGGGCATGTTGAATCAGCGCATTACTTTCCAGCCACTCCAGACGTTCTTCTCGGGCGATTTCTCCACCACCAGACAAACGCCAGTGACGTACAGGAAGCTCAGGCATTTCAATCAACACTGCTTTTTCAGGTGCAATTTCTTTGCTACCCGGCAAATACGGAGAGTATCCCAGCAACGTGACGTCTAACGCACGTCGAGTATAGGGGCAACGCCACACTTGCTTTGGACTGTAAAATTCAGCTTGTTGTTTAATATCCAGCTGATAACCCGACTCAAACTGACGTAAGCAGGGTCGAATTGCATCCCAGACCTCAATCATTAAGTGGTTAACTAACGATTTCCAGTGAGCCTGCTCAGGTTGTATTGCCGGAAAGACTGCGATTAATAGCTTAATGACCCGGTTATAATGGCGATCGCGTATTTGTGGCCAAAGTTGATCACGTTTCTGCCCTTTGTTTTTTTTATCTGGCCCCTGGAGCATTTTTACCGGGAAACGTGCCCCCATCCAGCGAGGGTATTGCTCGTTTTCGTAAAAAACGGCACTGTTTTCACGGATAAAGAAATCAAGAGTAATCTTCAATAAATTACGCCATTCCGCTAATTGCTTATCGGGATCGGGTAATAATGTCTTCCAGTCCTGCGGGCAGGTTGTAACTTTATCAATGAATGGATAGTGAATGGCTACCAGACCCAGACTTTCGAGGGTCCAGGCATTTTTAGGGCGGCGACCAAACTCGCTGTATAAACAAAAATCTGCAAACTGTTGTTTAGTAAGATCAAGCCCAGACAATTCTTTAAAACTGCCTCTCATTCTATCGGCAAGGTCCACACTGCCAACCAGCTGTTCAGACAGCGTTTGCCATGACATGGTTTTCTTCTGCTGATTGCCAGAGTTAGCCTGAAGTATTTGCATCGCTTCAGCATGCTCCGTGCTTAAGGAACTCACCATCGGCTCAATAATTTTAAGTGCCTGAATGTCCGTCGGGCTAAGCTCCTCATTCGCAGCCATCGCTTTTTTCAGCGCGTCGATGGAATTTTTTAAAGGGAGGACAGAAAACTGGCTAATAACTTTCTCTAACAGTGCACAGTGTGCCGGGCTGAGTTTTGCTGAAGGCTCTGTAATATTTGCCAGCTCCTGGTAACAAAGAGCTCGCAACGTCGCTTTATCGGCATCCTGCTGTAAGCGGGCTGAAATGCGAGCGGTACCCTGACGCGAATCCGTAAAGGTGAGCAAGCGTCGACCATTAAACGGTCCTAACTGCTCTTCTCTTGTTTGCGGTAATGGAGAAAACTCCAGCAGAGTAGGAATAATTTCATTTAAAAAAAAGGGCGCGCCGAGCCGAAGCGGACGGAATAAAGGATTATTTTTCCGTTGAGTGTCACCACAGCAAACACAAGCAAAGGAGTTATTGCGTCCCTCACCTCGAGATTCCGGTCTTAACAGGTTTATTTCATAGTGCTTTTGCGCTTCACTATCAATTTTCCCCGCCGTCGTTTCTTCCAGTGAAATGATATATTTTTCACCATCGCTCGCAATCAGACGATCAAATTGAGAGTTATTGTCTAATTCGTCGTTGTCCTCATCTTCAGAATAAACATCTACATCAAGAGCAAACTCATCCACTTCGGCAGCGGCTGGTTGCGCTACCAACCAGTTCGTTCCATCACCGCGCATCTCCTCTTTGGCAGACAAATAAGCTGAACCACACCCGGAGCAACGTAAAACTTCAAATACCGGCGCTCCACAGTCACAATATTGGCGCTGCTCAAACCATACCTGACCAAATGGCCAGTCACTCTGATTTAATTCATGTGCTTTATGTGAGCATTGTTTGTTTGAACATGCCCATAGACCCGCCAGTGTTCTGATAAACCCATGCATACGTAATGGCGTAAAAGCCAGTTCACCTTCTCGCGATCTTGCCATTAGATCGAGGAGTTGCAGTAGCTCACGGTGATTAATATCTGGCCAGGTTCTTCTGGCAACATTGAGCAACTCACTCAAACGTACTGCCTGCCGTCCGGGATGAGTTAACGCCTGACGCAATTGCTGGGCCACACGGTAATGACAAAGCTGTTGGTAAAGATCCTGAGGGCTCAGGGATTTAAGAGAAGTTAAAGATGTGGGGTATTCATGACGAATCAGCGACTCCGATACCCGCGGTATTTGTCGATAACCGCGAACCACTTTGACATCACGTTCTGTAACGCCCGCGAGATCAGCGACAAATTTAGCAAGCTCCTTATTACCTTCAGGAGAGTCTTCACCAATAGTGGCAGAGGTCGCGATAATCTGCACAGGTTTATCTGTGCCGGGTCCAACATTGAAAGCCTGCATAACACGACGTAAAAGCAGCGCTAACTCAGCAGCCTGAGAACCAATATAACTATGGGCTTCATCCAGGACGATATACTTTAACATCCCCTGAGACTTTTCGATGATTGGGGCATCTTTACGACGAATCAGCATATATTCCAGCATGGTGGTATTCGTCACCATGATGGAAGGTGGTGCTTCATAAATGGCTTCCCGACTCAAAGCTTGTTCAGGTACTTTCAACTGATCTTCCTGAATTTCGTATTTGGTATGCCGGGTTTCGCCATTATATAGCGCGAAGCGTATTTTCCCCTTAAATCCGCGCGTCCATTCGCGAAGCCGCTCCTGTTGGCTGTTAATTAATGCATTTAACGGATACAAGAAAATAGCTTGTGTCCCTGTTAGTGACTGGCGGGTCGATTTTTGCTGACGAATAAGATCTTCCAGAACCGGTACCATAAAGCATTCTGTTTTCCCGGATCCCGTACCGCTGCTCACTAACAAGGATTTTTTGTCTTCCAGAATCGTTCGCCACGCAGTGAGTTGATGACGAAATGGCACTGGCGCTTTGCTCAATGCATCAACCAGCGGGCTGGAGATCAGCTTGTCCCGCAAATCCTCCATTGTTTCATCCGCAGGCATCCAGCCGAATGTACTTTCGAATACCGGGTCTGCAAGCAGTGACCCCTCCTGACCGGGAGGCTGAAAATATTGTGATTCCAGATAATGAGTCAACGACTTGCTCCGCAATGCCAACTGACTTACCACCGACCTCACCGCACGCTGATGAAGCTGATTTAGAAGTGGCGCATAATGCAGTTGCTGAACGTCCATCAATGACATACTCCTGCTTGTTCAAAATAATATTGATAGATTACCCCTAATTGCTGTGGGGCTTGCTGATAGTGAAATTCAAAAAGCGCAGACAGTTGATGTATCAGGTTATTATCTTTTTGGGTTAACAGCGCTGCGACTAACATCAAATTAAAACGTTTTTCAAGCCGTGAGTGATATTTATCTTCAATCCAAAGCTTATTAAAAACAGATTTTAACTCTGGAGTAATAGCACTAGACCAAAGTTCTTTAGGGAAGATACTGATACGCCCAAAGCTGTCGGGGTTCCTTAATAGCATCTGTTTAGCTTCATTAAACTGCTCACGACTAACAGTTGGCAATACATCACAACCGGTTGGTAGGCTCTCACTATATGTAAGTAACATATTCGCAATCGGAGCCAGCCGACGATCGATATGTGCACGATGGTTCATAAAAGCAATAAAGGGTTGCAATATATGTAATGCTAATGTTTTATCGTTAATCTGTTTCTCCAGATAAGTCCAACATTTTTGGAAAACATCTTTCCAGATTGAAACGGGAATCCATCCCCATGAAAAGGGTAATTCTTCCTGTATATCATAAATCGTATCGCTATCACCAGAAAGACATGATGATATTAACAATTGAACAACCACGCGGTAATTACTCGAAATACATCTGAACAAGTCCAGATCCAGCAAGGATAAGCCATTATTCATTTTGTATTTCTTAATATACTCTGTTAATAAACAGCAATAATTTTGCAATGGGTTGTTATCTATTTCAAAAATTAGCTCATTAAAATTTTTTTTGCGCTGTTCTGGGTCTGCTTCGCATAGAGCATTTAGTAATAAATCATTTGTCTGCAATACAGGTAGCATCCATTTAATTACTGGTGCAATGCGAGCTGTACCATCAAGTTTTCCCACAATTAACCATGGACCATCCTGAACATTCAGAGCTGAAAGATCATAAGCAAACTCATCTTTTTTTAACAATGATATGTGTAAGCCAGGATTCTTAAGAGAAATAGCATCAACAACCAGTTCGTCTATTCTATTTGCAGGAAAAACAACAGAATTTTTTATATCAACCAGTAACCCTTGATCGTGTTCAATAAAACTACCATCGTAGCGTTTAATATTGAGTGTTGCTTTATCCTTTCCAAATCTGTCAGAGTAAAAATCAACACATAATGTACTATTGCTGTTCCATGCACATGCCAGCATAGCATTTAGCAAATTATAGTTCTCATAAAGTGAAATTTGTTGTAATTTGTCATTGCGTCCTGATAAAAGAGGAAGGTCGGCATGTAAATAACGGAATTTTTCAGCTACTGGATTTTCATCCAATAACTCGATATTAAGATATCCTCTTCCAGCACATGATATGGTTAATAACTCAGCATCTATTCCATGCAAATGTGCTATAGATGCCACACCATCAAAATGAACAGAACCATCATTAGTTACAAATCGGCCACCGCTAACCGGCTTAGGTAATAATAGTTTAAGATTAGAACCATCTTTCCAGGAGACCCGTAAATCAACGGTATTTTCCAGCATCTGCGATGAATTATAATAAATAGCACACTCGTTTTGTGAATAATCGGACTTAAGTGTTACTTTTTCATTGTTTGAATATTTATCAATTCTAGTATCCGTTATACCGGAAAGCATAATAATGCCTTGCTGAGCACTCTCAGGTATAATATTAATATCGAAGTCTGCTGGTAAAACTACAACTTTACCGCTAAATAAAACCTCATCATTAACTATTCGCCGGACTTCTATCTGTCCTTTTGGCATTTCTGATGCGACAGAATACCAGGCATTGTTACCTGAACGAATGGAACGCCAAAAAAGTTCTTTCTCCGGTACAATGCCATATTGCAGATCCTTTTTCCAACCGATCTTCGGCCAGGCTCGATGGACAGGATAATCCGATTTAACCAGTTCAACTTCTGTCGATTTAATATAATATTCAATCGCAGAATCATAAAGTTGCTGGGTGCGAATTGTACAAACTGCACCATCATGTAAAACAACGCTAAATACTCCACTTATTTTAGTTAAGCTGCGTTCACTGTTTTTCAGCAACCTTGGGATATCAAACTCACCTTCTCCACTAATATCTAAATGGCTATTTTTCGGTAGCGAAATAAACAGAGCATTTAGACTGGAACTCACAGACCCCATACCAACAAGTTTTAGCTGCGATTCACTCTCATTCATCGCTTCAAAAACCCAGGGAAGTTCTTCAGTAAGTTCATAACCGCCTTTTGGAATTGTGTGGCCTAACAGAATTGGACCTTCATGAAGCGACAATGAGATTTCGGCCATTGCATCTGCACCAGAGAGTTTTTGCATCGCAATAGGTAATAACTCGACCCGCCAATCTTGCTGCTCGTAACGGCTTAGCATTGCCAACCTTGCCCCGCCATTTTTCCATTTTCCTGAAATGATGAGTCGGGTCTGCTCCGGCTGAATATAGCATTCAAACAAAGAGGTTAACTGTTCTGTACGCATTGTGGCCGGGAATCGGAACCGGGCATCGCAATACCAACTGTCATCAACATCGACCCAGATTCTTTCAACCTGAAGACTACTTGCACTGCGTATTTCAGAAGATTGAGATAGTAATCGCCTTACAATCTCTGCAGCATTCGCTTCGGGGAGAACGAGTGGAAGTTGAAGATGCCAGTCTGGAGAGAGCTTACGTAATGCAGAAACGGGATCACTGCTTTGAGGAGGTTGCTCACTAAGTAATCGGCAGAGAGTCTCGCAGAATTCACCGGCTATTTCATAGACCAGTTCGTTTTGCATTGTGACAGGAATCGTATCGCCTAATTCTTGTGCAATTTTAGCGGCAGGATATTGAGATGATTGCCCACGAAGCGCCTGATATATCCTTCTGAAATAGGTAATCAAATAACCGCTCTCATTTTCAATCATGCGGATAGGTAAACCACCTTCACAAGCCAGTGTATGGAGATAACCCGAAGCTTGCCCCAGGTTTCTTATCTTTCTTTTCCAGTAGCGAATGCCATCATTAACCAGCTTCTGTCGATGAACATACGGAACTTTCCAGTTAATAGAATCTAAAATTGTGTCCCATTTAGGGTGTCCGACCGTATGAGTCCGGCGGATAAACTCTGCGGCATATATGCTAAATAGAACATCGCTATAGGAAATGAATATCGTTCTTGGATAACTACGGGGGGCATATGTACGCAGTAGTTCTGCCAAACTATCGTACTCTGTATCAGTACAACGGTAAGCATATAACGCCCGTCCATCAGCTCCGGATAATGAACGGCGACTAAAAAACATGTTAAGCCATTGCAAAAGTGGGTTAACTGGAGTTTTCACAAGCAACCTGCCTTCCTTTGATACAATTCGTAACAGGTTACTATCATCATAAAAAAGCTCAACCCGATGAACTCGCTAAAAATGAGACAAATCATTTATATCTCGAAAAAACTTGTTACAATCATGAGCGCTACACCGAACTTAACCATATAAATTATGTGTGTTTTGTTTATTTTTTAAACGATTACAACTATCCATTATTTACACAGGTATCAAAATGTTAGCGCAGCTTTTTGAGCAGTTGTTTCAATCGATAGACTCTACACTGATCACCAATATTTTCATCTGGGCTGTTATATTCGTATTTTTATCAGCGTGGTGGTGTGACAAAAAAAATATACATAGTAAGTTTAGAGAATATGCTCCAACCTTAATGGGGGCATTAGGTATTCTGGGTACTTTCATTGGTATTATTATTGGTTTACTCAATTTTAATACCGAAAGTATTGATACCAGCATCCCCGTATTATTAGGTGGCCTAAAAACAGCATTCATTACAAGCATTGTAGGTATGTTTTTTGCCATTTTATTTAATGGAATGGATGCTTTCTTTTTTGCCAATAAACGAAGTGCGTTAGCAGAAAATAACCCTGAATCTGTTACACCTGAACATATCTATCATGAATTAAAAGAGCAGAACCAGACTCTGACTAAATTAGTCTCGGGTATTAACGGTGATAGTGAAGGTTCTCTTATTGCTCAAATAAAATTACTACGTACTGAGATTAGCGATTCCTCGCAGGCACAATTAGCTAATCACACTCATTTCAGTAATAAGCTTTGGGAACAACTTGAACAATTTGCAGATCTAATGGCAAAAGGTGCTACAGAACAAATTATTGATGCTTTGCGACAAGTCATTATTGATTTTAATCAAAATTTAACTGAACAGTTTGGTGAAAACTTTAAAGCTCTTGATGCCTCTGTAAAAAAACTTGTTGAGTGGCAGGGAAATTATAAAACGCAAATTGAGCAGATGTCAGAACAATATCAACAAAGTGTCGAGTCCCTGGTTGAAACAAAAACTGCGGTTGCAGGGATTTGGGAAGAATGTAAAGAAATTCCTCTGGCTATGTCTGAACTGCGTGAAGTGCTTCAGGTGAACCAACATCAAATCAGCGAACTCTCCCGCCATTTAGAAACCTTTGTCGCCATCCGCGATAAAGCTACAACCGTATTACCTGAAATACAGAACAAAATGGCTGAAGTGGGTGAACTGCTGAAATCCGGAGCTGCAAATGTTAGTGCATCTCTTGAGCAAACCAGCCAGCAAATACTTCTTAATGCAGATTCAATGCGCGTTGCCCTGGATGAAGGTACCGAAGGATTCAGACAATCGGTTACCCAAACACAACAAGCATTTGCCTCGATGGCACATGATGTCAGCAATTCCTCCGAAACCTTAACCAGCACGTTAGGTGAAACAATTACTGAAATGAAACAAAGTGGTGAAGAATTCCTGAAATCACTAGAGTCGCACTCGAAAGAATTGCATAGAAATATGGAACAAAATACGACGAATGTGATTGATATGTTCAGTAAGACTGGTGAAAAGATTAACCATCAACTATCCAGTAATGCCGATAATATGTTTGATTCAATCCAGACATCATTTGATAAGGCAAGTGCAGGGCTGACTTCTCAAGTCAGAGAATCAATTGAAAAATTTGCTCTATCCATCAACGAGCAGTTACATGCTTTTGAGCAAGCAACTGAGCGTGAAATGAACCGTGAAATGCAATCATTAGGTAATGCTCTGCTTTCAATCAGCAAAGGTTTTGTCGGTAACTATGAAAAACTTATTAAAGATTACCAAATAGTTATGGGGCAGTTACAAGCATTAATTTCTGCTAATAAACATCGCGGGTAATCGATCATGGATAAGATTATAGGGAAACAATTACCTAAAAAAGATCAAGATAATGAACATTGGGTATCCATGTCAGACCTAATGGCAGGGCTGATGATGGTTTTTATGTTCATATCTATTGCTTATATGCACTACGTACGTATTGAAAAAGAAAAAATTAAAGAAGTTGCCGTAGCCTACGAGAATGCTCAGTTACAGCTTTATAATGCTCTGGATATTGAGTTTGCAAAGGATTTACAAGACTGGGATGCAGAGATCGATAAACAGACTCTGGAGGTTCGATTTAAATCACCGGATGTTTTATTTGGCTTAGGAAGCACAGAGCTAAAACCAAAGTTTAAACTCATTCTTGACAACTTCTTTCCTCGCTACCTAAAAGTTCTAGATAATTATCAGGAACATATTACTGAAGTCCGCATTGAAGGTCACACAAGTACTGACTGGACAGGAACAACGAATCCTGATATTGCTTATTTTAATAATATGGCACTATCGCAAGGTCGTACACGTGCAGTATTACAATACGTTTATGACATAAAAAATATCGCGACACACCAACAATGGGTTAAAAGTAAATTTGCCGCAGTAGGTTATTCATCTGCACATCCCATTCTTGATAAAACCGGCAAGGAGGATCCTAATCGCTCTCGTCGTGTCACCTTCAAAGTTGTAACAAATGCCGAGTTGCAGATTAGAAAGATTATTCAGGAGTAAGAGATGAAATTATCTATCGACCTTTCAGAACTTATTCAATTAGGGAAGAAAATGTTACCAGAAGGAGTCGATTTTTTTCTGGATGAATCCCCTATTGACTTTGATCCTATAGATATTGAGTTATCCACGGGTAAAGAAGTTAGTATCGAAGATCTTGACCCTGGTAGCGGGCTTATCTCTTATCATGGCCGCCAGGTTCTTTTATATATTCGGGACCATTCAGGGCGTTATGATGCGGCTATCGTAGATGGCGAAAAAGGAAAACGTTTTCATATTGCCTGGTGCAGAACTCTTGATGAAATGCGCCATAAAAATCGATTTGAAAGGTATCATGCAACTAACCGCATAGATGGTTTATTCGAAATTGATGATGGTTCAGGTCGGAGCCAGGATGTTGATTTACGGGTATGTATGAATTGCCTCGAACGACTTAATTATAAAGGAAGTATTGATAAACAACGAAAAAGAGAGATTTTTAAATCATTCTCATTAAATGAGTTTTTTTCAGATTATAGTACCTGTTTTCGTCATATGCCTAAGGGTATCTATGACAAAACAAATAGTGGGTATGTCGAAAACTGGAAGGAAATATCTAAAGAAATACGAGAAAAGGCCAATTATGTTTGTAATGATTGTGGCGTGAATTTATCAACCGCCAAAAACTTGTGCCATGTCCATCATAAAAATGGCATCAAATATGATAATCACCATGAAAACCTTCTTGTTCTGTGCAAGGATTGCCATCGAAAACAGCCCCTCCACGAAGGTATATTCGTTACCCAAGCTGAGATGGCTATCATTCAACGTTTACGTTCCCAACAAGGGTTATTAAAAGCAGAATCCTGGAATGAAATATATGACCTGACTGATCCATCAGTGCATGGTGATATTAATATGATGCAACATAAAGGCTTTCAACCTCCTGTTCCTGGGTTAGATCTTCAAAACTCAGAACATGAAATTATTGCAACCGTAGAAGCTGCATGGCCAGGCCTTAAAATTGCAGTTAACCTTACTCCCGCCGAAGTCGAAGGATGGAGAATATATACCGTGGGTGAGCTGGTTAAAGAAATACAAACCGGAGCCTTTACGCCAGCAACTTTGTAAATTCTAACACTCCGTGAAAGTTAAGACTTTCACGGAAGATAAATAAAACTTCCCTGATTTGTGACTCAAATTACAAAAGTAGTTTATGGCATAACTTGTCTATCTTTATGGTGTAATAGGTATAAAGGTATATGCTATGGTTCGCCTCATACTTAAAACTTCCCTCATACGGGTGAAGGTTAAAGCTTTGTAGATAGGAGACAGTCACAATGAATAAAACAATAAATTGATGTCGCACGCGCCGATGGGCATGGCGGGTAATGTGACTTTTGTACACAACGGCAAGGCTTATGTTACTGGCGGTGTTAACCAGAACATCTTCAATGGCTATTTTGAAGATCTCAACGAGGCTGGAGAATATTTAGCAGCTATAGACAAGATCAATGCCTATTATTTCGACAAAAAAGCAGAAGATTATTTCTTCAATAAGTTTTTGTTGTCTTTTGATCCCTCAACACAGCAATGGATCTTCACTTGCAGGTTTGAACAGCAGAAAATTTGCGAGCATGATTGCAATTATTTCACTGCCTGGGATATCAATGGCTTCCAGTAAATCGCTACAGCAGGCAATTGCCAACATAAAAATCTGGCACAAGGGTGAACAGCGCGCGCCGCATAAGCCATTGTTATTGCTATACGTATTAGCGGGATACCTGAATGGACATCCGCGCCTTTTCGATTATGGATCGGAAATCTACGAACCTCTGCACAGTTTACTGGAACGTTTTGGGCCACAGCGTTCACAGTACCGACCTGATATGCCGTTCTGGCGATTACAAGGCGACGGATTCTGGCAATTACACAATGCCGAGCTTTGCTCAACAGCAGGGAGCAACCGACAACCGCCAGTGAAGGAACTGAACGAATACCACGTTGCAGGCGGTTTCGATGAACAGCACTACGCCCTGGTAACCGGCAATAAAAAACTCATCAATACTCTGGCGCAACAGATACTCGAAGCGCACTTCACCGAGAGTATTCAGGAAGAAATTGCTGACGAGCTGGGTTTTGATCTCCAGCAAATCCGTAAACAGCGCGACCCGTTATTTCGCAAAAATGTATTACGCGCTTATAACTACCAGTGCGCGATATGTGGCTTTAATATGCGCCACGACGACACCACCGTCGCGCTGGAAGCGGCGCATATAAAATGGAAACAGCACGGCGGTCCTTGTGAAATTCCTAATGGCCTGGCGCTTTGCGCAATACACCATAAAGCCTTTGATAAAGGATCGATTGGCCTGGATGAAAATATGTGGGTACTGGTCTCGGATGCGGTAAACGGCGGAGGGATCGTTGAGAGATTATTCTGGGATTTTGACGGGAAAACTATTGCGTTGCCGCAGGTGCGTAAAAATTACCCTTATGAGGGGTTTGTGGAGTGGCATCGGAAAGAGGTTTTTAGGGGGTGAGGTTGATAACTATCGCAGTATGTTCAATATTGCTGACATAATCAGTGCAGGATCTTGCCGCTAGTTTACAACTCGCCTTCGATAGCGGCGCAAAACGAGTTCTGTTGCCGATATCCTCGGCTATGGATATTCCAACAGTTCCGGCAGAGTTGTTTACCAAGTTTCAGGTAAGTTTTTACTCAGAACCGGTTGATGCGGTTTATAAGGCGCTGGATGTGAATTAACACATTCCTCAGCTTATTTATAAAAGGATTATTCCCATTTGATATAATATCAGTGCCAATTTACTTTTTTCAATGGAATATATCTCGGCTAAATAACAATAAAACTTATCGCTAATGGATTAAATAAACAATTTTCTAATTCATTTCACCACCTTTGATATAGAAATTGATGGTGTTGTCGCTGCCATTGCTTATGGTGATGATAAAATCCACGTTTCTGGATCGTTGCGTAGAAAATCATCACTACCTTGATATTTTGATGCGATATGATCATACCGTTCCGTAGTACCAATTTCAATTTCAGGCTAAACCCCAACATTAAAAAAATTAGAGTTATTCACTGATTATATTATCAATAATATAATCAGTGAATAACATGGACTATATAATAAATTGCTCTAATCATTTCCCTTACGAATATATGGGCCAAAAGCCCAAGAATCATAATAAGGGTGATGGACTAGTTTTTCATTAAATCGAACACTATAAGTTAATTTTTTTATATTTTTACGTACAGCATTAATACTGGGCAAAGAGGAAAGATAATCTATAAACTTATCGATAGTGATTTCCCCTTCGCAACACTCAAACCCATCAATGATATTTTTCGCCATTTTTCCATTTTCATTTGTTTGATATATCACTCCAGGTATTCGTTGAAAAAAACTAGATAATGCATATTTGTCCGCTACATATGTATCATCCACATGATATTTCCCACCGAGCATAGTTGTAGTAACAATAAGCTTATACACACCTTTGGGTTGCCATGTTGATGGTAGTTCGAATTCTTCAATGATCACATCAAGATGATTAAGATAATGTTCAGAAATTCGATTTATTTGTTGAAAATAAGAACGCATAAATTTATTATTATGATCATGTATTAATGAGCTATCTCCAACAATGTTACACACTTGCTGATAGTACTTACCATAATATATTGGTTGACCATTTGATTTTAGTTCTGTAAAAATCAAACAATCATCCAGGAGAATCACGCAATCGCACTGATAATTAGCATGAGCATCAATTGGAGAAGCTTTAATCCCCGCATCACGAACTTGTTTTATAAATTGTTGCTCATGAAATCGCCCTTTACTTGCTTGAGAAATTTTTTTGGAACCAAATAATGACATTAGAGAGCGAGTCACTGAGCTATTTGCTATTAATGCAGGCATTAAGCATAAACCGTCCATACAGGGAATAAATGGGCAATCATTAAGATCATGTGATTTTGAATTGAAGGTAAAATAATCTATCAGTTTTTTTGCTGCATCTGCTGCAATCCCCTTACGTTGAAAGAATGATAACCAACTCTCACGGCTTTTTATGATCAGCCAGCGATCCAACTGTAGGGGTATAGGTTTTGTCGATGAAAATCTTTTGCTCATTTCTTCTTTAGATAACTCGACTAAACATTGATAAGCGTGCACCCAATTAAATAATGATATATTCCCATATTCTTCATGAAGGTCATCAGGAGACATATTTTCCAACTCGCTTAGATGAAATGAGCTAAAAACGCCATCAGAATTTAAGTAAGATGGCATATGATCCTTTACCCAACTATTTAGATGAAAATGTTTGTTACTAAATTCATGAACTTCGCTATATAGATGTGACGCTCTCATCATTAGTCTATTTCTTGCAATCTCATAATCTCGGTATAAACAAAAAATATCAACCTCAAGAGAGTAAATGTTATTATCCAATTTTGTAAATACTGCACTACTTAGTCTGAAAAAGTCTCTTACTCTGCTTAATGAGTCAAAAACATTCCACTCATTAAGGTACCCTCCCATTGAAAGCAAGGTTTGTTTATTCACACAAGAAGTTAGTTTCAATGGCTCATGAGTCCGTAAATAAGAAAATATTCTTCCGGTGTAATTGGCTACCTCATCAAATGCCCTATCGATAACTCGAAAATATTCGATATCAGGTTCAGCATGAATATTAATATTTTCAGAAACGATAAATAATGAAAAAATCCTCTTCATTTTTTTAGGATCATTGACCACAACCAAGGATGATAATGATGATAAAAACATCTCACAAAACATGATGAGATTAAGTATTAATGCATGTGATTTTTTTGTATTTTTACGCCAAATACCAGCACATTTTGTAGCCGCAAAGAAAGAATTATTTATATCATGCATAATTTTACATTGACTCTCGAACTCAGAAATTAGTTCAATGTTATCAGGAAACGAGTTTACTAGCTCATTAATACATTTTTTGAATGTATTGTTATACTCAACTTCAGTCTGAACTGAAAATCTATTATAATAGATGGAAGATATTCTCAGCACATCCAAGGCGATATCTATACTAATATCATCTCTTTTTATGTACTCACAAAAAAAAGAACAAAACTGTTTCGGGTCGTTAGCAAGATTACTAATTCTAGTGGTATCATAAACTTTTTCCATTTTTCCATACATCCTATTGTCTAAATTACTATAAAACTAGCCACTTAACTAATAATTATAAATTTCATCTTTTACACCTTGCATTTTTATAACCAATGAAATCTACAACAAGCAACTGATGGATAATCCGATATTGGTCGCATTTAATGGCATGGTAGCAAAGTTTTCATCACATACCTCCTTTGCACCAGAATAAACGCCAGAGATCTGAAATTGCGAGTACACTACAGAAATTGTACTGCCGGTCCCATCAGCATAAAACCATAGTTACACAGGTAATCATCATTATTCGCCAAGATCATAAATATTATTCGGTAGAATAGCGTTCTCAGGTGGTCAGTAAAATTGTCTTCAACAAGATGTCTGCGCATCTCGTCTGCTAGCCCTACATAACTGCTCTCGACCGAAACTATTTATTGAATGTTCACCAAGGTGGGCGTGGAGACAAAATGACGTCTTTTGATATTAGCTACCTGAGCCACATGGTCAAAACGTTCAAGTAGCATAGCGAAACCACCCTGCCCACGTAATGTGGACGATGCAGCTTCCAGCCAGAGCAAACTTGGGACCATCGACTACAAAATGAAGAATACTGAACTGCTTTTCTGGCAGGCCTATATACTGCACGGATATGGGTGATTTCAGACACAAAAAAAGCCGCCCTTGAGCGACTCGATTTGCATACGATGTGGTGCGAAGGCCGGACTCGAACATGTGACTTAACCTCATGATTTAAAATTGTTAATAATAAACAATATCATCTTATACCAACACAGATACCAACACGAAAAATCACTGGTTTTCGGCATCGAACCAGGACAATCAGCTCCTGATTGAGATACCGAGCTCTGTTACTCGTCATCTTCCTCGACAGGCTTCATTGCATCAAGTAGTACTAGCACCATCGCGATAGAACCAATCCGGATAAAAGCATCTTCTCCATCTATATCTGTTAACTGATATCGCTCACTTGATGCCGGATAAGTGTGTCGATTTGCAGCTGTGTACTCTTTTGTACAGCCAGAATGTGGCTGACTGAGGTGGAGCAGATAATGTCCCCGTTGACCACTTCCGGACGGGAGGCTGTGATTTCAGACATAATTGATATTCCTTTTTGCAGATAAATGAAAACGCCAGCCCTGTTCAGGCTGGCGTCAGTGGAATGAAGTATGGTGAGTAATATTTATCGGTTCTGGTGCAGAAGCTGCAGTTGGCGCAGGGTACGGATACCCTCCCTGGCCTGTTCGATACAGGGCAACAGTGCTGCCGAATCCGTTTTATCCTCATCGTTGTCAAAGATAATTCCCGATTCGCAGTCGATATTGTCCTGCAGCCACGCAATCAGAATATCCAGTGCGGTTTCCGTGGTTAATGATTTCATGTTGTTCCTGGTTACCAGTTGAAAGTGGGTAAATCCTGCAGACATTCAGCACCGGCATCCAGATGAATGAGACTGACGCCATAACGCCGGATGAGTGTGACAACCAGACGGCGGAACGTTCTGGACAGCCCCAGGCGTTTAAGCCGCAGAACCGGGTATGACCACGCATCGGTACGTAACAGATATCCGCTACCTGTGAAATGAATCCATTCTGATTCGCCGGTGTCATTCGTCTGATTTGACAGCGAGTACAACCAGGCATTGTCCGTTTCCGTGATATGTGCGGTACTGCAGCGTATGCCGGTAAGGGCTGCAGATGGTGGCGTGCGCTCTGCTGATGTCCGGTCAGATTCATCAACAACACGAAGGGAGTAACCGTTATCGCAGACCACGTTAATCAGTTCAGCGAGAGTAACACCATCGACGTCAACGACAATGCGCCCCATGTTCAGTGCCTGCACGTTAATGCTGTCGGCTTCCAGCGTCAGGGCCAGTTTCATTGTTTCGCCCCCGGATGTTTACCCAGGGTAATGTTATTTACCGTTCTGTAGTTGTCGCGTGTCATCAGGCCGGTTGCCCGGCGTGCCCGGAGGATATCAATACTGTTTATTAACTGAGAACGGGTACAGGCGCTGAATCCCGGCTGGTCGGTACGTACCAGTGCGTATTTTTCAACGAGAAAGTTCACCGCATCGCACAGTGAAATGCCTGCCTCAATATGCTGCTCAATCACACGTTCATCAGCGAACGGTGTGTCATTCAGCGTAAGGCCGTAGTGCTGGTCCAGCAGTCGGGTGAGCAGTGTCTGCCAGATGGTGACGGGAGACGGGCAGCGCGATGCCTCCCGTACGTGTGTATCGGGTAATGTTTTCATACTGAAGGTTTTCCTGATATGCAGAGATGAAAAATGGAAAAGTGGCGTGGTGAAAGCACCAGGCCGGAGCAGAAGGTTATTCCGGTGGTTTACTTTTTCGTTTCGGGCGTCGGATAAACAGCCAGATAAACGTAACCACCGCTACCGAGGGTGTCAGCTTTGCAGGTCAGACCTTTCGCATACAGCGTGACGGTATGCTGATGGCGGGGATTCAGTTCACCGCTGGTGAGCATGAGTTCCAGTTGTTTCATCAGCAGCGGAAAGGCCTGGTCCAGGTGGTACGCATCTGCATCGCTGAACAGGCCTCTGATACCGGCGCGGTCGGCAAGGTAATGCAACCGGTTACCCTCCTGCACCAGACGTGCCCCGAAACAGGGCGTCACGGTGCAGGGCAGCCCCCACCAGGGGCGGTCGTGATTGTCGTCGGGAAGCATTGTCCCGGAGAGTGCGTCTGACACGATAAAATCCTCACAGAAAATCGGTTAAGAATGGTTTAACGATGACAGGTCAGCCGGCGCGCAGACCGCCTTCGGTAAAGGTGTATTCGTTTATGAGCAGGGCCTCATCCACAGCGGCGTCTGAGCTCAGCCAGTCGTACTCGTTTTCCGGGTGACGGAACATCAGTTCAGGGTGACGCTCATCAGCCGGACATACGGACCAAAACTGTCCTTACGGCGTTCTGCAAACACGGCCAGCACACCGGGAATATCCTGCACTTCACGACCGGTATACGCTT
>OGXX01000654.1_pt1 | contig 38480 bp, 32 predicted proteins | sample 1576301 | NCBI WGS metagenome assembly OGXX01 (sample SAMEA3541469, study PRJEB24748) | human gut metagenome | biome: human gut; feature: human-associated habitat; material: faeces | place: China | collected 2012
ACTGTTTTCGCCGTTATGGTCATCAATCCAGCGAAAAAATGACCATAACGGCGAAAACAGTGGCCGAAACAGCGAATCGTCAGCCGTCTACAGACGCCAGAGGCATAATCCCCGGAACCGGGCGCAGAAAACCGTGCGCCGGCATCCAATGGGCACCGGCGCATGGCAGGAGGAAGGAAAGGGGAAAGTAAGTCCTGATCAATCAGTGGCGGTTGCGCAGCTCGTGGACCATGTCTTCGAGCTCGAGTTCGCGTTCGAATTCGCGCGGCGTGGTCTCGGCGTCGATCGTCGCGAGTTCGACGCCGGCGATGCGCGCGAAGTCCTCCCACGCCTCACGGCCGACCGACGTGGTCATGCACGTGTGGTGCGAGCCGCCCGCGCGCAACCAGCATTCGGCGGAGACCTCGAGGTTCGGCTCCGGCTTCCACAGGGCACGCGCGCACGGCAGCTTGCTCAGCGAGCCGAGCGGCTCGACCACATCGACGACGTTCATCAGCATGCGGAAGCGCGTGCGCACGTCGGCGAGCGAGACGACAACCGCGTCCTGCTTCGGCGCCACAGTGAACACGAGGCGCACGGGGTCGGCCTTGCCGCCGATGCCGAGCGGGTGGATCTCCAGACGAGGCTTGGCGATCGTGCCGACCGACGGCGAGACTTCGAGCATGTGCGACCCCATGATCATCTCGTTGCCCGGGGTGAAGTTGTAAGAGTAGTCCTCCATGAGCGAGGCGCCGCCGTCGAGGCCGTAGCCCATCACCGCGCCGATGCGCACGAGCACCGCCGTCTTCCAGTCGCCTTCGGCGGAGAAGCCCCAGCCGTATTCTGACGGGAAGCGCTGCGGACCCACGCCCGGCAGCTGCGGCAGGGCGCCCAGGTCCTCGAAGTTGTCGACGCCGGCCGTACAGTTGTTGGCGCGCATCATGTTCACCATCGCGCACTCCTCGCGCGCGGCGATGAACAGCGAATCATAGTCCTTGTCCAGCAGCTCGGGCGCAATCTCGTACTTCGCCTTGTAGTCCTCGATGAGGTCCTTGACCTGATCCTCCTTGACCGCGTCATAGGCGGCGACAAGCTCGTTAACGGCCCAGGTGTTGATCGAGGCGCCGAACACGCGCTCGGCCTCAGTCTTGTCGCCTTCCGTCACGGCCACATTGCGCATGTTGTCGCCCCAACGCATCACGTTCATCGTGTTCGAAGCCTGCCAACCGGCGCATGCGCGTGCCCACACGCCGATCTTGTCGGCGACCGCCGGGTCGGTGTAGTGCCCCACCACGATCTTGCGCGGAATGCCGAGGCGCGTGACGATGTACCCGTATTCACGGTCGCCGTGCGCGGCCTGGTTGAGGTTCATGAAGTCCATGTCGATGGTGTCCCACGGGATCTCGAAGTGGTGCTGCGTGTTGAGCTGCAGCAGCGGCTTCTTGAGCGCCTCAAGCCCGCGGATCCACATCTTCGCCGGCGAGAAGGTGTGCATCCAGGTGATCACGCCGATGCAGTTGTCGTCCGCGGAGGCGTCGACCATGAACCGGCGCACGCCGTCAGACGATTTCAGCGTCGGCTTGAGCACGAGCTTGACGGGGATGCGGCCGCTCGCGTTGAGTGCATCGACGATCTCGGTGGACTGCTGTGCCACCTGGCGCAGCGCCTCTTCACCGTACAGGTCCTGCGACCCGACGCCGAACCAGATTTCCTTGCCTTCGAATGGGTTGTTCATGGTCATGGTGTGTTGCCTCACTTCACTGTGGATGGTTGATATGGATGATGGGCGGCTCAGTGCTGCCCGTACACGTTCTGGTAGCGGTCGTTGAGCTTGTCGATGTCTTCCTGCGGAATCGGGATGATCTCGCCCAGTTGGCGCGCGGCCCACATGGTGTGCGCCACTTCCTCCGTCATCGCCGCCGCCTTGACGGCGGCCTCGGCGTCCTTGCCGATCGTGAACGGGCCGTGGTTCTGCATCAGCACCGCCGGCGACTTGGGGTATTGTTTGAGCGTCTCCACCACGCCTTCGCCAATCGCCTCAGACCCGATCAGGCGGAACGGCCCGACCGGCACATCGCCGCCGAACTCGTCGCCCATCATCGTCAGGCCGCAGGGAATGTTCTGCCCGGTCGCGGCCCATGCGGTCGCATAGGTGGAGTGCGTGTGCACCACGCCGTACACGTCCGGCATATGACGGTAGATGTAGGCGTGCGACGCGGTGTCGGACGACGGCGATTCCGCGCCGTCCACCACATTGCCGTCCAGATCGCACACGACCATCGAGCTCGGCGTCAGGTATTCGTAGCGCAGACCGGAGGGCTTGATCACCATCAGGTCCGCGGTGCGCAGGCGCTGCGAGACGTTGCCGGCCGTCCACACGACGAGATTCCACTTGATGAGCTGTTCGTGCAGCGACGCGACCACTTCGCGCACCTGCTTGACTTCCGCGCGGACCTCCGGCCCATACTCTGCGAGCGTTGCCATTGTTGTTCCTTTCCGTATTGGCTGAATGACTGTTGGATTGACTGCTGGACGATTATTCGGCGCCGATCGGCATGCATTCGACCGCCGTGCGCTCCACCGGCAGCGCCTGCATGAACCGCGCGAAGAACATGCGGAATCCTTCCACATCGGCGGATTGCGGGTCCTCCGTCACGGACTGCGCGTTTGCAAACACCACGTCGTCGAGATAATCGGCGAGCGGCGTGTCCGCATGCCGCAGATAGCCGGCGAGCACCGCCATGCCCCAGGCACCGCCTTCCGACGCCGTCGTCATCACGCGGATCGGCGTATCGAAGGCAGCGGCGAGGATACGCTGCGCCACAACGGGCGTGGCGAAGATGCCGCCATGCCCCACGAGTGAATCGATCTGCACGCCCTCGTCATGGGTCATCACATTCATGCCGATCGTGACCGGCGAGAACGCGCCGAACAACTGCGCGCGCATGAAGTTCGCGAGGTTGAACCGCGCCTCCGGCTCACGCACGAACAACGGGCGCCCTTCGGCGAGCCCGGCCAGGAATTCGCCGGTGCGGAACGGGTAGGCGAGCATGCCGCCGGCGTCCGGGTCCGCCTGCTCGCTGATTGCGCTGCGGAACAGCTCGCCGTACAGGTCGGCGTCGCTGACCGAACCGCCGTTGAGCTGGGCGAATTCGCGGAACAGATTGATCCACGCGTTCAGATCCGAGGTGAAGTTGTTGGCGTGGCTCATGCCGGCCAGATCGCCGGCCGGGGTGGTGACCAGATCGACTTCCGGGCGCAGCGTGGACAGCTTGTGCTCGAGCACCACGGTGGCGAAGATCGACGTGCCGGCGGAGACGTTGCCGGTACGGCGGCGCACGGAGTTCGTGGCCACCATGCCGGTGCCCGCATCGCCTTCAGGCGGGGCGAGCGCGACGCCCGACTGCAGCACGCCGGATGGGTCGAGCAACGCCGCGCCTTTCGCCGTGAGTTCGCCGGCCGGTGTGCCCGCGACGAGCGGCTCGGGCAGCAGATCCTCGAGTTTCCACGGCTGGGCCGCCACTTCGGGCAGTGCATCGAACCGTTCGATGAAGTCCTGCTCGTACGTCTTGGTCTGCGGATCGATGGGGAACATGCCGGAGGCGTCGCCCACGCCCAGCACCTTACGGCCTGTGAGCTTCCAGTGCACGTAGCCGGCGAGCGTGGTGAAGTAGCGCACCGAACCGATGTGCGGCTCGTCGTTGAGCACCGCCTGATACAGATGCGCGATTGACCAGCGCTCGGGGATATTGTATTGGAACAGCTGCGAAAGGCGTTCGTGCGCCTCGCTCGTGTTCGTGTTCTGCCATGTACGGAACGGCACGAGCAGCTCGCCGTCTTCGTTGAACGCCAGATACCCGTGCATCATCGCGGAGAAGCCGATCTGGCCGATGCGCACGAGCTTCTGCCCGTACTGCGCCTCCACGCGGTCGGCGACGTCGGCGTAGACGCTCTGCAGGCCGCGCCAGATCTTGTCCACGTCGTACGACCACAGGCCGTCCACGAGATGCGACTGCCAGCCGTAGTCACCGGTGGCGATGGTATTGCGCTCATCGTCGATGAGCACGGCCTTGATGCGCGTGGAGCCGAACTCAATGCCGAGGGACGTGCGCCCGCTGCTGATCTTCTCGGCGATCTTGTCTTGCGAATCCGACATCGTTCCTCCCGTATGAATGTGCACGTCGTTGTTGGCTATCTCTATGTTAGCGCTCACATGCACGGAAACACGCCGAGGGACCAAAATGGCACTCGCCTTCGGTGAGCACCGGCAGGTCAACACGCCGAGCAAGCGTTGGCATTTCAGTCTTTGGCTGATTGCCGGCGCCCATCCCGCGCATTGGGGGCCACACACGCGGTACTTTGAAATACACACACAGTGGCGGCACGGGCTTCGACGCCGAACCCCATGCCGATTGCGCGTGAACCTTCGTGTCGGGTACCGCAGAAAGGACAAAGAGGCCATATGACACAGCAGAGTGAAACACATGCCAAGCTCGTGGTGGACGACGAATTCAAGGTCGGCCCGGTGCACGACCGGGTGTTCGGGTCATTCGTCGAGCATCTGGGACGCTGCGTATACACCGGCATCTACGAGCCGGGGCATCCCACCGCCGACGAAGAGGGGTTCCGGCAGGACGTAATCGACCTGGTCAAGGAACTGGGCGCCACCACCATCCGCTACCCCGGCGGCAACTTCGTCTCCGGCTACAACTGGGAAGACGGCGTGGGCCCCAAGCAGGACCGCCCCCGCCGCCTCGATCTGGCGTGGCATTCCACCGAGACGAACCAATTCGGCTTGCATGAGATGGCCTCGTGGCTGCGCAAGGCTGGTGGCAACGAGCTCATGGAAGCCGTCAACCTCGGCACCCGTGGCCTTGCCGAAGCACTGGATCTGCTGGAATACGCGAACGTCCCCGAAGGCACCGCCCGGTCGGAGGAACGCATACGCAACGGCGCCGAAGATCCGTTCGACATCCGCATGTGGTGCCTGGGCAACGAGATGGACGGCCCGTGGCAAACGGGGCACAAAAGCGCCGAGGACTACGGCAAGCTCGCAGCCTCGGTCGCGGCCGGCATGCGCATGATCGACCCGGACCTCGAGCTGGTGGTCTGCGGTTCGTCGAGCCACACGATGGACACGTTCGGCAAGTGGGAAGAGACCGTGCTCGAACACACCTTCGACAAAGTGAACTTCGTCTCCGCGCACGCCTACTACTTCCCGCAGATCATGCCCGACGGCTCGCGCGACATGGCGTCGTTCCTCGCCTCCGGTGTGGACATGGACGGCTTCATCAAAGACGTCGGCGCCGCCATCGACGCCACCCGTTCGCGACTCAAAAGCGACCACAACGTGTACATCTCATTCGATGAATGGAACGTGTGGTATATGGGGGAAGAACCGAGCAAGAACCCCGAAGGCATTGGCAACTGGCCAGTGGCGCCCCGTTTGCTCGAAGACATTTATTCAGTGGCGGACGCGGTGGTGGTCGGGGACCTGCTCATCACATTGCTGCAGAACGCCGACCGCGTGCACGCCGCCTCGCTCGCCCAGCTCGTCAACGTGATCGCGCCGATCATGACCGAACCCAACGGCCCGGCATGGCGGCAGACCACCTTCTACCCGTTCTCGCTCACCGCCGCCTGGGCCAAGGGCGGCAGCGTGCTGGAACCCAAGATCGAATCCCCCCAATACCACACCGACCGCTACGGCGATGTGGCATCCACGAACGCCGTCGCCGTGCGCGGCGCGGACGGCTCCGTCTCCGTGTTCGTCACCAACCGCTCGTTGGACGACAAATGCACATTCGACATCAAACTGCCGGGGGGCTTCACACCGCATGAGATCGAGGCCCGCACCCTCCATGACGACGACATCCTCGCCGCCAACACACTCCACGACCAACACCGCGTGGAACCATACACCAATGACTCCGCCTCAATGCACAGCGGAACCGTCTCGGTCACGCTTCCACCGGTGAGCTGGACAGCCATCCAGATACGTTGACACACGCGCACACATCCGGTTTCACCTTGGTGGAACGCTCATCGAAGAAGCACTGATCCGCAGGTCAGCGCTTCTTCGGCTTCGCTTTGCGCAACGGCGACTGCGGTTCGGCCGGCTTGAGCATGGGGAACTGCGCCAGCAGCCACCGCCGCACCGCCGGGACGCGGCAGATGCCCACGCCCACGGCGAGCGCCGCGATTGCAATCCACGATGCGATGTCCATGCTCAGCAGCATCAGGATCACCACAAGGCCGCATGCGAGCAGGCCGCCCAATTGCTGGTATTTGTTCTGCTCCTCGGTGATCTGCTCACGCTTGAGCGGCATCGATCCCAGGAACATGCCCAGCGCGCAGCAGCCAATGCCGACGACAATGGAGACAATGAGTTCAGTGGTGTTCATGTGTGTACCTTCCTTGGTTGGGTAGGGAACCGCACCATTGCGACCCCACGAAAACTATTCCGCCTCGCCCGAGCGCGGCATGCGCGCCCGTGAGGCCCGTGCGCGCATGCGGGTGGCCACCGCGCCTTTGCTCACGCCCGAGATCTCCGCGATCACTTCTTCGTACGTGGTGTCGGCGGTGGGGTGCACAGCGCACACCGCACCGTGCCGCATGACGACGATGCGGTCGGCTATCGCGAACACGTTCGGCAGGTCGTGGCAGACCATGATCACGCTGCGTTCGGCCGATCGCAGCCGCACAATGTAATCGAGCACTTCGGCCGTCTGCGTCACCGAAAGCGAGGCGGTCGGCTCGTCGAGCACAATCAGGCTCGGGTCATTGAGCAGTGTGCGCGCGATGGCCACGGTCTGCCGCTGGCCACCCGAAAGCGAGGCGATGCTCTGCCCCGCGCGCACCGGTGTGGACAGTGTGTTGAGCACTTCGCGCGCCTTGGCGTACATGCCCGCGTCGTCGCGCACCGAAAGCCCTTGGCGCATCTCGCGCCCCAGGAAGATGTTCGCGGAGACGTCGAGGTTCTCGCAGAACTGCGGCTGTTGAAACGCCGACGCGATGCCCAGTTCCGCTGCCTTGGCCACGCTGTCGAGCCGCACCGTCTCACCGCGCACCGCGATGCTGCCGGTGTCTGGCTGCACGAGCCCGGCCAGCACGTGCACGAGCGTGGATTTTCCAGCGCCGTTGTCGCCGACCACGGCCACAATCTGCCGCGTCTGCACCGCAAGATCGACGTCACGCAGCGCCTCCACGCTCCCATAGCGTTTCGAGACCCCGCGCAACTCAATCAACGTCGACTGATGGCTCATCGCCTTCCCCCTGCTTGCCCTTCTGGGAGCGCCCGCCGTTGAGAGCCTCCCTTTCCTCGTTCTCCATCGCCATGATCCCCGCGCCCAGCGCGCCGTTGATCTTCGGCAGCTTCGCCTCGAGCACCGCGATCGGCGTCAACGCGTCAGGGAACAGCAGCCGCTGCAGCGCCTCGCGGAAGGGGTCCAAGAACACCTCACCCGCCTGCGCCAGCTCGCCGCCCACCACCACAAGCTCGGGGTCGACCGAGATGCACAGCGTGGACGCCACATTGCCTATGCGCACGGCGGCGTCGGCAATCACACGCCGGCAGCCCGGATCGCCGTTGTTCGCCTTGAGCACCAGATCATTGAGCGTGAGGTCGCCATGGGTCACCGCCAGCAGCGACGTGAGCCGCTGCTCATCCACCACGGTGTTGAGGCAGCCGCGGTTGCCGCATTGGCATATGGCACCCAGCGGATCCACTTGGATGTGGCCTATCTCGCCGGCGAGGCCGGTCACCCCATGGTGCACTTCACCGCCGCGCACGATGCCCGCGCCCACGCCATCGCTCGCGTTCACATATACGAAATCCTCGATGCCGCTGCCCGCACCCACGCGCGCCTCACAGAAGGCGCTCATGTTCGCGTCGTTGTCCACGATCACCGGCACGTCGAACATCTCGCGGAACGCCGCGGCAATGTCCTCGTCCTCCCAGCCCGGCAGCAGGCCAGGCACGGCGAGCATGCGCGTGCGTTTGTCGACCGGCGCGCCCAACGCCACGCCGATCGCGAGCAGCTCGTCGGCCCCCGCGTCCATCTGTTCGAGCGATTCGCGGATCATGCGCGCCGCGATGTCGAGCGTCGTATCGGGCAGATGGTTGCGCGCGAGCGGGTAATGGTGCTCCATGTACGGCGAGCGCGTGTCGTCGCACAGCACAACGCGCAGGCCCCGGCGTGTGATGTGCACGCCGGCGGCCAAGCCGTTGTGGTGCGCAAGGGTGACGAGCTGCGCGCGCCGGCCGTTGCGCACGGTGCCGTGCGTCTCGAGCTGGCCTTCGTCGGACAGCTGATGCACGAGCGCCGAGATCGTGGCGGTGGAGACGCCCATAATCTCGGCGAGTTCCACCTGCGTCATCGCACCGAACTTATGGATCGATTCCAACAGGTTGGCGCGATTCGCTTCACGAAGCGAGCTCTGCGAGCCCAGCTTCTTCTTTGAGAATCGTCCTGCCATACACACCAGCATAAGGGGCACGCTCGGGGAATCAGTCTTGAATACGCGAAAATCGTGGAAAATGTGCAGAAAATCCCCGTATTGAGTTCAGAACGTGAACCCATCTTCACAAAACACGCCGTGTTGAGTTTGACAACTTAACACAAAGGCGTATCCTGACGGTAGATCTCATCGAGATCACAGCAGAGACGCTGTACATTCCGTCGAAGGAGATGGAGCAGATGAAACGCATCACCAAGATAGCAGCCTTCATCAGCAGCCTGGCGATATGCGCCGGCGTGAGCGCATGCGGATCCACCCGTTCCGGATTCGAACAGACCGGTGGCACCCAGAAGCTCGAGAAAGGCGCGACAATCGGCATTTCCATGCCAACCAAGTCCGAGGAACGCTGGAACAAAGACGGCAACAACCTCAAGAACAAGCTTGAGAAGGCCGGCTACAAGGTGGTTCTCAACTACGCGGACGACAAGCCGGCGCAGCAGAACGCAGACATCGAGAACATGGTGAACCAGAACGCCAAGATTCTCGTCGTCGCATCCAAGGACGGCTCCGCCGTGGGCCCCGCCGTGGAAAAGGCGCGCGACGCCGGTGCCACGGTGATCGCCTACGACCGCCTGATCATGAACACCGACGCCGTGGACTACTACGCCACATTCCAGCTCGAACAGGTGGGCAAGCTGGAAGCCGAGTATCTGGTTGACCAGCTGGGTCTCAACGACGGCGAAAAGGGCCCCTTCAACATGGAGCTGTTCACCGGTTCGCCCGACGACAACAACGCCAAGTACTTCTTCAAGGGCGCGTGGGACATCCTGCAGCCATACTTCGAAAAGGGCGTGCTTGTGTGCCCGTCCAACCACGGCGGCGGTGTGACGAAGGACTTCACCGTCGATGACTGGCAGAAGATCTCGGTGCAGTCGTGGAAGACCGAGCAGGCACAGAAGGACATGGAGTCGATCCTCGACTCCACCTATGCCAGCGGCAAGAAGCTCGACGCCGTGCTCACCCCGTACGACGGCATTGCACAGGGCGTGATCAACGCCATCGAATCCAAGCGGCCCGACATGAAGCCGGGCACCGAATCCTGGCCGCCGATCACCGGACAGGACGCCATGGAGATCGCGGTGTCGAACATCGCGGCCGGCAAGCAGGGCGAGACGGTCTTCAAGAACGTGGACGAACTGGCCGACGCGGTGTACGACATGATCATAGAGATCGCCGAAGGCAAGAAGGTCACCGGCATCAACGGCGAATTCAACAACAACAACGTCGACGTGCCCTCCAAGCTGCTTGACCCGCAGAACATCACGGTGGAGAACCTCGACGACTTGGTCAAGGCGAAGTACCTCACGCAGGAACGCTTCGACAAGCTCACCAAGGGCGAGGCCATCCGCTGACGGACGGCACTCCTGAGGGGAAAGAGATCGTCATGGCAGACAACAACACGATTCTGACGATGAACAACATCGTCAAGACCTTCGGCCCGGTCAAAGCGCTCTCCGGCGTCAATCTGTCGGTGGAACGCGGCGAGATACATGCCATCTGCGGCGAAAACGGCGCAGGCAAGTCCACACTGATGAACGTGCTTTCGGGCGTCTACCCGCATGGCTCGTATTCGGGCACCATCACCTTCGACGGCAAGGAGTGCAAGTACCGCACCATCAAGGATTCCGAAGCCGACGGCATCGTCATCATCCACCAGGAGCTCGCACTCAGCCCGTTCCTCTCCATCGCCGAGAACATCTTCATCGGCAACGAACAGGCGAAGGGCGGCGTGTTCAACTGGGACGAGACGCGCGCCAAGGCGGCCGAGCTGCTTAAGCGCGTGGGTCTGCCGGAGAACCCGGACACCAAGATCATGGACATCGGCGTGGGCAAGCAGCAGCTCGTGGAAATCGCCAAGGCGTTGTCCAAGAACGTCAAACTGCTGATCCTCGACGAGCCGACCGCCGCACTTAACGACGAGGACTCCGCCCACCTGCTCGACCTGGTGCGCCAGCTGCGCGACGAGCAGGGCGTGACGAGCATCATCATCAGCCACAAACTCAACGAGATCGCCGCCATCGCAGACAATGTGACAATCATCCGCGACGGCGCGACAGTGGGCACGATGTTCGTCACCCCGGAGACTCCGCTGGACCAGGACGAACTGATCCGCAAGATGGTGGGGCGCTCGCTCACCAACCTCTACCCGGAGCATGAGTCCAACAAGCCCGGCGAGGAATACCTGCGCATCGAGGACTGGACCGTGCACCACCCGCTCGACCAGAACCGGGTCGTGGTGGACCACGCCAACATCAACGTGCACTCCGGCGAAATCGTGGGTCTTGCGGGGCTCATGGGCGCCGGGCGCACCGAGATGGCGATGAGCCTCTTCGGGCACTCGTACGGCTCCAAGATCTCGGGCAAGGTGTTCGTCAAGGGCAAGGAAGTGAACCTACCCAACGTGCAGGCCGCGATCAACGCCGGACTGGCCTACGCCACCGAGGACCGCAAGGTCTACGGGCTCAACCTGCTGCAGAACATCCGCGAGAACGCCTCGCTGGCGTCGCTCGAGAAGATGAGCTCGCACGGCATCATGAACGACAACATCGAGCAGAGCGAGGTCGAGGAGTACCGCCGCGACTTCCACATCAAGTGCAACAGCATCGATGTGAACGTCGGCACGCTTTCCGGTGGCAACCAGCAGAAGGTGGTGCTCGCGAAGTGGGTCATCTCCGACCCCGACATCCTGATTCTCGACGAGCCGACGCGAGGCATCGACGTCGGTGCGAAATACGAGATCTACGAGATCATCAACCAGCTGGCCGACGCCGGCAAGGCCGTGATCGTCATCTCGTCGGAGCTGCCGGAACTCATCGGCATCTGCGACCGCATCTACACCGTCAGCCAAGGCGTCGTCACCGATGACGTGCACAAGAACGGCTTCACCCAGGAATATCTCATGAAAGGCATGACCAAGGAGAAGGAGGTGGTTGCATCATGAGCACCGTCAATGCAGCCCCAGCAGAAAAGAAGAGCGCGGGACTCCTCGCGACATTGGCCAACAATTCGAAGCAATACGGCATCGTGGGCGCGCTCGTGGTGATCGTGCTCGTCTTCGAGTTCCTCACCAAGGGCGTGCTGCTCAAGCCCAACAGCTTCGTCTCGCTCATCCAGCAGAACGCCTACGTGATCATCCTCGCTATCGGCATGGTCATGGTCATCATCGCCACGCACATCGATTTGTCGGTCGGCTCGATCGTCGCCTTCGTAGGCGGCGTGTGCGCCATATTGATGGAACGGCAGGGCGTCAACTGGATGCTCGCGATCCTCATCTCGCTCGTCGTCGGCCTGATCATCGGCTGCTGGCAGGGCTTCTGGGTGGCCTATGTGGGCATCCCCGGCTTCATCACCACACTGGCCGGCATGCTCATCTTCCGTGGCCTGGCCACCGTGATCGTCGGCGAATCCGTGCCGATCACCTCGCCGGAGTTCCGCGGCATCGCCCGCAACTACCTGCCGCAGCTGCTTGGGTGGTGGGGTCCATTCGACGGCTTGACCATCGTGGTTGGCATCGCGTGCATCGCGCTCTTCGCATGGAGCCAGCTGCGCCGCCGCGGCAAGGTCGCCAAGGCCGGTCTCACGCCTGAGCCCATGGCGCTCACCGTGACCAAGATCGTCATCGCAACGCTGCTCATCGGCTTCGTCACCTACCTGCTGGCCCTCTCCGGCAACGCGGACCAAGGCGGCATCCCGATCATGCTCGTCATCCTGGGCGTGCTCGTCTTCGTCTACAACTTCATCCTCACCCGCACGGTGTTCGGCCGCCATGTGTACGCGGTGGGCGGCAACCGCAAGGCGGCCATCCTCTCGGGCATCAACACCAAGCGCGTCGACTTCACACTCTTCGTGCACATGGGATTCCTTTCGGCCATCGCCGCGGTCTGCGTGCTCTCACGACTCTCCTCCGCGACCGCACAGGCCGGCATGGAGTTCGAAATGGACGCCATCGCAGCCTGCTTCATCGGTGGCACGGCCGTCACCGGCGGCGTCGGCACCATCCCGGGCGCTGTGGTCGGCGCACTCGTCATGGGCGTGATCAACCAGGGCCTGTCCATCATGGGCGTCGACACCGCAGTCGTGAAGACGATCAAGGGCCTCGTGCTCCTGGGCGCCGTGGCCGTGGACATCCTCTCCAAGCGCAAGAAGAGCTGAACCACCACATCATCAACGAAAGAGGCACATCATGAACATCACATCGGCGGCACGCGCCCGACTCTACGCCCTCACCGCGGTGGCCTGCGCGATCTGGCTCGTCCAGACCTGTGTGGAGGCGAACAACGCGGGCGAGCTCTTCAGCTGGTCGAATGTCATCTTCAGCATCTGCCTCATCATCGTCACCGGGTACTGCGCGGTGAACGCGGTGCTCGGCTGGAAGACAAAGGAGGCCACACAGGCAGACAACACAGACGAACACACCACATGAACCAATGATGCAGTGAATATGCAGTGGCGGTGTTCCGTGGACCACGGAACACCGCCACTTTCGCATGTCAGCGCCGCGGCGCCGCGCGCACCGACTGCCGCACGATCAGGTCGGCGGACACCAGACCCACGCCATGGTACGAAGCCGGGTAGCCGGGCTCGTCGCCATCGCCCATCAAAAACAGCGCCTCCTTCATGGCCATCATGCCCAGGTCGTCGAAATCCTGCCGCACCGTGGTCAGTGGCGGATACATGTTGCTCACACCGGGAATGTCATCGAAGCCGGTCACGCTCATGTCGTCGGGCACGCGCACGCCGTGCTCGTGCAGCGCGCGGATCACGCCGATCGCCATCACGTCGTTCGAACAGACCGCGCACGTGGGCAGGCGGCCGCCGTTGGAGCCGATATTGTCGAGAATATGGTTCATACGGCGGTACGCGTCGGCCGACTCCCAGTCGCCGCACTGCACCGTCACCGAATTCACCTTGTTCTCCGCGCACAGCTTGTTCCATGCCAGCAGGCGCGTGTGTGCGTCGCGCCACTGGCTCGGGCCCGCGAAAAACAGCACATTGCGGTGGCCGTATTTGCGGATTAGGCGCATCACCGCGGCCATGCCACCCCACTGGTCCACGCCCACAAGCGACACGCGGCGGTGGCGGCGCGCATTGAGCATGCGCATGCCTTCGCCCACGCTCACACCGCCATGCGTGGACGTGATGATCACGCACGGCTGCGTCACCTTCGCGCGGCACGCCACCTGGAACATCTCATCGGTCGGGGTCAGGAAGATGAACGCGTCCACGCCCTGCTGCATGAACATGCCGCACAGGTCGTCGAACTCCGATTGCGTGCACTCCGCCTCGTGGACCATCGCCACCGAAACGAACATCGTATGGGCGCGGGCGGTCGCCTCGATCGACGACAGCGCGGTCACCGGGCCGTAAAAGCGTTGGCCGCCCGCGATCATGCCAATCGTGTGCGTGCGGTTCGAGGCGAGCGAGCGAGCGGAATTACTGGGGCGGTAGCCCAGTTCCGCAATCACAAGCTCCACCTTCTCACGCGTGGCCGGCGAGACGTTGGGAGAATCGTTGATCACGCGCGAAACGGTCTGATGGCTTACACCCGCAAGTTTTGCCACCTCAAAAATCGAAGGGCGCTTTGCCCCCTTGCGGCCGGCCATCGCCACCTCCTGCGATTGCGCGCATCGAAAAGTGCGCTGTACTCGAAAGCTCTATGATTTACCTTAACGCATGAGCCGCAGTAATCAGAGGAGTCACCATGACCGAAAGCACCGAAGAAACCACCGCGAACAGCACCTGGAGCCGCATGCTCGCAGGCAACCGGCGCTTCGCGGAAGGCAAGGCCGAACACCCGTGGCAAGACAAGGAGACACGCGAATCGCTCATCGACACGCAGAACCCGGATGCCGTGGTGCTCGGCTGCTCGGATTCGCGCGTGCCACCGGAGATCATTTTCGACGCGGGACTTGGCGATATGTTCACCGTGCGCACCGCCGGCCAGATGATTGACCCGGCCGTGTTGCAATCGCTCGAATACGCGGTGACCGGACTGCACGTGAGCCTGCTCGTGGTGTTGGGACACCAGCATTGCGCCGCCGTGCAGAAAGGCGCCGAAGAGCTTGAAACGCTCATCACCAAGCTGCAAGACGAATCGCAAGGCGGCACACCGATGACGCGCGAACAGCTCATGGAGAGCCTGGACGACGCGATCATAGCCTCCGACTCCGAATTCCTCAAGAACGCAGGGCTTTCGGTCTGGCAGGCGCAGATGGCCGGGCTCGATTCGTCCAACGAATACGAGCAAGTGCATATCGCGCGCACCATCGAGCATCTCGTGACGCATTCGGACGTGATCCGCGAAGCACTCGCGCAGGAGAAACTCATGATTGTGGGCGCACGCTACCGTCTGGAATCCGGTCTTGTGGAGGTGCTGAGCTTCTAGCGGTATTTGCGATTGTGGGGTGGGGGTCCTTGCCTCAAAACCCCTTTAGGTTAAGGGATATACAACACACAATAGCGTAGTGTCGCATTTGAAGAGGTCGCCCCTATGAAGGCCCCACCCCACAATCGCAGATACCTCAACTCGCGAGCGCCCAACGTGCCTCAACGCTGCGCCGTCCATCCATGAGCTGCTTGACCGAAAGAGGCGCCCGCACACGCACCTTCCGCCCCAACCTCAGGCTGATATGCTGCGCAACCCTCAACGCCAAGGCATGCCGGTCACCTTCCGTGCGCATATCCGCAGCGGTCACTTGGACAACATCCCAACCCAACTCGTCGAGAAGTCGGCGGCGATGCACGTCGGCCTCCCATTGATCCGCATGGAATTGGCCATCATATTCAATGGCGATCTTCAAATCGACATACGCCATATCCAAATACATGAACCGGCCGGTATGCGGGTTCACCACCGGATGGTTCACCTCCGGCGCACCCAGACCATAGCTCTCCAACACCAGGCGAACACGGCTTTCCATCGAGGAATCCGTATTCTCGCGCACCAGACGCAACGCACTTCTGCAGGCCCGCAACCCCCAGACCTTGACCGGGCACTCCCCCAGCCGGTCGAGATATGTTTCAAGGCGTTCGACCGAGGTGCGTTTGAGCTGTGGGTCGCGCCGCATCATGCTGTCGGCGAGCACCACAAGTTCCGCGGGGCTCAGCACTCGCGCCATCATCACCCACGTGCATTCCGGCGATGTGCAACACACTGCATCCTCCACTATGTGTGTTTGAATCACCCCTGCCCACCGCACATCACGGATGCCGACAAGGCCATGATGCTCGTTCGCGGTGACGATCACACGTTCAAGACGCATCTCACGACGCCCACGCATGCGAGGGCGCTCAATCGCCAACAGCGCCAACGCCGTCATACGGCAGAACACCGGTGGCGTATGCATCTTGGCTTGGCCATCCACGCATTCCTGAAGCACTTCGTCACGTATGCGCCGCAATTCCTTACTTTGTTTCGACTCATTCACATCAGCAACCCAAGCACACGCCACCATTCCACGCCAGTGCCTCCAGAACGATTGTGGATATGTGGAAAAACAGGCGCCCTACCCACATCTATCCACGATAACTACAACCGCGGGGAGAGCATGCCGGATACCAATAACTGCGATTGTGGGGTGGGACTTCTTGGGGGCAGCACCTCCAAATGCGACACTACGATATTAAGCGTTGTATATTCTTTAACCTACGAGGGTTCGTGGGTGAGGACGCCCACCCCACAATCGCAGATACCTGCCCAACCGCGTAATTGCCCTGCCAATGACCTACGCTTGAGTCATGTCTTTAGGTTTGAACATTCTGCTCATCTTCGTATTCCTCTTGCTTGGCTCGGTGTTCGCCGGCACCGAGCTCGCGCTTGTCTCACTGCGCGGCTCCCAAATCGACCAAATGGAACAGGAGGACGCGCGTGGCGCCCGCGTCGCGAAAATTGCCCGCGACCCGAATACCTTCCTTTCCACCGTGCAGATTGGCGTCACGCTCTCCGGTTTCCTTTCCGCATCATTCGGCGAATCCTCGATCTCGCCGTTCATCGTGCCGGTCGTGGAAGGCTGGGGCGTGCCCAGCAACGTGGCCGCACCGCTGACCACCATCGTGCTCACGCTGATCATCTCGTACTGCTCGATTGTGATTTCCGAAATGGTGCCGAAGCGCATCGCCATGCAGCGCAACGAACAGATCGCCCGTGCCGTGGTGCCGGCGATTTCCGCGTTCGCCAAGATCTGCAAGCCGATCATCTGGCTCATCGGCAAGAACACCAATGGCATTGTGCGCCTGCTGGGCTTCGACCCGAACGAGACTGAGTCGGAGGTTTCCGACGAAGAGCTCCGCGTGCTCGTCAGCTCGAACTCGAACCTCTCCAATGACGAACGCACCATCCTCGACGACGTGTTCGACGCCTCCGAGACGATTGTGGCCGAAGTCATGCGCCCGCGCGCCGATGTCGCGTTCCTGAACGCGGACATGCCGCTGCGCGAGGCCGCCGCGTTCGTGCGCGACATGCCCTATTCGCGCTACCCCGTCTCCGGCAAGGATTTCGACGACATCCTCGGCTTTGTGCACGTGCGCGACCTGCTCGATGTGCAGAACCCGGACGGCATGACCGTGGCCGACGTGGTGCGCGACGGCATCTCGCTGCCGGGCACATCCAAGCTGCTGCCCAGCCTGGCACTGCTGCGCAAACGCGGCATCCATCTGGCCACGGTCATCGACGAATACGGCGGCACCGACGGCATTGTGACGCTCGAAGACATGACCGAGGAGCTTGTGGGCGATATCCGCGACGAATACGACCTGCCCGAAGAGAAGCCAAAGGGCGCCGAACCAGCCAATGTGTTCGTCAATGGCGCCGCGAGCGTGGACGGCGGCATGACGATCGAGGACTTCGACGACCTGACCGGCATCGAACTGCCCGACGGCCCCTACGAGACGGTGGCTGGCTTCTTCCTGGCCCACACCGGCAAGATGGGTGAGGTCGGCGACTCCTACACCTCCGATGACGGCTACACGATGACCGTGACCAAGGTGGATGGCCGCCGCATTGAGACGATCGAGGTGCGCAAGCAGTCCCCGAATCCGGATCCTGCGCAAACCACCACCAAGGCCGGAGACTGACACACCATTAGGCTGACAGCTCACGGTCAGGAAACTCCCCGCCGCCGCACGTAAACTCGAAAACAAGACATATGTCAGCCACTACGAAAGGACACGCATATGGCACTTTCATTCATCATCCCGGGGCTCGATGAGGCGACTTCGGAAAAGGTCATTGGCATTCTGCAGGAGCGTCTGAGCCAGGAACAGGCCGCCGCGCTCGTGCTCAAGCACGCGCATTGGAACGTCGCCGGCCCGAACTTCATCGCCGTGCACGAGATGCTTGACCCGCAGGTCGACGAAGTGCTCGCCATGGCCGATGAGACCGCGGAACGTATCGCCGCTCTCGGCGGCTCGCCGATGGGTCGCCCGGACGACATCGTGCGCTTCCGCACCTGGCCGAAGTTCGAGCTCGAAGGCCGCCAGAACACGCTCGAATACCTGCGCGCGCTCGACGCCTACTACGACTCGTTCATCAAGGACGACCGCGAGGCGATCAAGGAGCTCGACGAGCTCGACGTGATCAGCTCCAACATCATCCAGGACCACGTGCAAAAGCTCGAGCAGTTCCAGTGGTTCATGCGCTCGCACCTGATCGACTAGTACCATCGATTCACAGGATTTTCCAAGGCCTCGGCGTGAACACGCCGGGGCCTTTCCCATGCGCCGGCGGTACAATGTGAGCCAAGAGCGGGGGTTGAAGCAAGACTCAGCGAGGAGGCGGAATCATGCTTGGGAACACAGATAAGAACATACGCAGCATAGTGACGACCATTGTCGCGGCGGCCACTGCAGGGGTGATCGCAGTGGGCGGCCTCACCTGGTGGGAGCTGGCGGGCAGCCCCACCATGGCGCGTGAGCAGGACACACAGAACATCACGCTGGTGGGCGAAGTGCCAGGCACCACGCCCGCGTTGAACATGGCACAGGCGGAGAAGCTCGCATCTTCGCGCGCCGCACTCGTGAAGCGCCTCGACGAAGCGCGCGCGGTATACAAGGATTCGGTGGGCAATGCCACCGCTTTCGAAGCGCGCAACATGCTCGCCGCATATATCGAAGGCACAGAAGGACTGCTTGACCACAAGCCGCAGCTCGCGGAGAATTTCGAGAGCCGCGCACAGGAGCTGAAGGAGGCGATGAACGACGTGCGCACCGGCATGGCAAGCAAGCGCACCAAGGCCAAGGAGCGCGAAGAGGCGCAGGCCAGGATGATTGAACAATGGAACGCCGAGATGGAAGCGCAGCAGGAGCAAGCCGAGAAGCTCGCCATGCAGCAGGCTGCAGAGGGGCTCGGCGCGTAAGGCCTGCCGTTCGCAATCGCAATACCTGCGCATGGTGGTTGTGTCGTCAAAAGACGACACAACCACCCTCTTTTTGCAAACGATGTCTTTTATGGTGGCGTTTTTACACACGCTGCACGCTCGTTCCTTACGCCTTCGGCTCGAAAAAACGCATTATTCGACGGGCTCAAAACTTGGTGTTCAACGGCTCTACTCCACTGTTCCTCTTCTGACATAACGCCCTAAATACAATGACTACGTTGTCTTTAACCTAATTCACAGAACCTTTTACGGCTGCATTTCACATAAGATTCCAAATCACTGCATAGGGCGTTTCCGCAAACGGTTGCACAATGGTTGCGCACCGAAGCACCATCGCTTTGCCCTGAGGAATGCGCCTGATCCAGAGGGGCGTTCCCCGCATCCAGCGGGCAGCATCGCAGCGCCGCTCCATGCGGCGCACAACCGAAGATCCCTTCAGAGAAAAGGAGACAGCGGACATGACCCCTCTGTCTAAAGAGGCCGGTCTGCGCACCGGAGCCAATCGTCGCTCGACGATGAGCGGATTCATCACCAAGACGGCCGCCGGCATCGCGGCCGCCGCCACACTCATCGGAGGCCTTGCCATCGGCGCATCCAGCGCACAGGCCGCCGCCACGACGAGCTACGACCGCACGCTCGGCAACGCGCAATTCGAAGCCGCACGCACCCAGAACGGTCTGGCCAAGGAGATGAACTACGGCTCGATCCTGCATGCGTGGATGTGGTCATTCAACACGATGAAGGAACACATGGCCGAAATCGCGGACGCAGGCTACACGTCGATCCAGACCTCGCCGATCAGCGTCATCAAGGGACCCATGCAGGGCAAGAAATTCACCGAGAACTGGTACTACGTCTACCAACCGGCCGGCACCTCGATCGGCAATTCGGTCGTCGGTTCCGAAGACGACCTCAAGGCCATGACCGCCGAGGCCCACAAGTACGGCATCCGCATCATCGTGGACGCCGTCATCAACCACTTCACCTCCGACTGGAACGCCATCGAACCAAGCTGGCAAAACGCAAGCCTGTTCCACACAAAATCCGAAGGCGGATGCGGCAATAACGGCACTGGAATCAATTACGGCAATCGTTGGCAAGTGACCCACTGCCACCTGCTCGGCCTGTGGGACCTCAACACGGAGAACCAAGAGGTGGGCAACCGCATGCAGGGCTTCCTCAAGCAGGCAGTGGCCGACGGCGTGGACGGCTTCCGTTATGACGCCGCCAAGCACATCGAACTGCCCGACGAGTTCGGCACGCACTCCCCGTACTTCGACACGATCCTCGACAACGGCGCCCAGTACCAGTACGGCGAGGTGCTGCAGGGCGACGCCGGCCTCAACGTGGCCGCCTACCCCGCGCTCTTTGAAAAGTACTCGAGCAACGGCGGCGGCAACACCGCTTCGAATTACGGCGGCGCCCTGCGCAGCGCGCTCAACAGCAAGAATCTCAACGCCGGCAATCTGAACAGCCTGCAGGGGCAGGGCGTGCAGGACGACCAGCTCGTGACCTGGGTCGAGTCGCATGACACCTACGCAAACGGCGACAGGCAGTCCACCGGCATGACCGACTGGCAGATCCGCATGGGCTGGGGCGTCATCGGCACCCGCAAGGGCGGCGCGCCGCTCTTCTTCAACCGTCCGGTCGGCTCCGGCGGCACGAACGCGCAGTTCGCGGAACAGTCACAGCTCGGCGACGCCGGCGACAACGAGTGGAAGAGCCCAGAAGTCAAGTGGGTCAACAAGTTCCGCAACGCGATGGAAGGCAACGCCGAGTATCTGCGCAATTGCCAGGCCGAGAACTGCCTGATGATCGAACGATACAAGTCCGATGGCAGCAACGCGAACGACGGCGTGGTCGTGGTCAGCATGGACGGCGACAAGAACCTCGCCGGCCTCGACACCACGCTCGACGACGGCACCTACACCGATCAGGTCAACGGCGGCACCATCACCGTCGCCAACAAGAAGATCACCGCCGGCTCTGTGAAGAGCGGCAAGGTGAGCGTCTTCGTCAACATCGACACTGCGCCCACTCCGGATCCAGGCCCGACGCCGGCCCCGGATCCGACCCCGGACTCCACGACCACGGTCTACTACCCGAGCACGAAGTTCGGCGCGGACTCGACATATCTGCACTGGCGTTTCGCCGACGGCGGCACTTGGACCACGGCCCCGGGCGTCAAGATGACCGCGGCGTGCAGCGGGTACGTCTCGTACGCAATCGAGAATCCGGACGGCAGGCCGATCGAGTTCGTCTTCACAAACGGATCGGGCCAGTGGGACAACAAGAACGGCGTCTCCGGGCAGAACTACACGGCGACCGGCGCGAGCGTGGTCGTGACCGACAACTCCGGCAACTACGGCACCACTGCACCGTGCACGGTGTGATGCGCGGCGTGCACGCATAGCGCGTGTGAGCGAGCGGGGCCCGCATATCTGTTGGCATGCGGGCCCCGCTGCGTTTTGGGCGCGACGTGCGGAGGCAGTAGGAATTAGGCTGGGGCTTCACAACAGTGCTTGGGCATTGCCGAGGCCTTTTCTCCAGTTGGAATCATCACCACCGCCATCTAGGGCCGGTTAGATGACATGCGTCCCGGTGTATTTCGGCTGGGCGGGGGACTTTTCCATAGGGGAGGCCTCTAGCGCAGGCTCAACGCCAAGGATGCTACTCGGTACCGTCACAGAAAAAGCCCCCGCCCAGCTGAAATACATCAACGGACAATCTTCTGGATGCAGGCCATCCAGTTGCCATCTCAGCACGCCATTATACTTTTTTATATTCTTTATACTTTCAGGAGGCGGTATCTGGATTCTTCTCAAGTTAGCGTGTAGGCGCTTCCCAATCCATGTTTCACCACACAATCGCTGATGAGCCACGCCCCATACACGCTCATACGAGAAGATTCGCCGGTTTTCGGCGTGCGCCTCCACCAGCTGCCGATGCATCGTGCGGATCGTCGTCTGCGCAGATGGCACCGAATCCACTGACGCAAGCAATGATTCGACCGGCATATCGGAGAGCGTGCTGTGCATGTGCAGGCTGCGGCGGCGCAGGGAGCACACAGTACACGAGGCTGGAATCATCGCGCCACGCATCGCCGGGCGGAAAGATACGCGCCGCACCGTGGTATGGATTGACAATACCGAGCTGATCGCGCGCGGACTGCTGCACTGCATTGGCAAGCAGGACCGTCACGGCACGCGAGCCGACGGACTTGCGTACCTGGTCGAGTGGGACGTGGGGCCGGCCATGGGTGTCTTGCGGCAGCAGCACGCACGTGGCGTCGCACGTCGACCCGTATAGCTAGCTTACGAACTCGAGCAGTTCAAACGAGTCGGCGATGGTCCTGCCGTCATACGTATTTGCATTGCCCATGCTGGCTCCTTTGCCGTTCGCTCCCCAGTAATGGTTTTCAGCATAGCAGCGTGAAGCGCGCATCGGGCATACGGGCGGGGCAGCGATTCTCCAGTGTTTCACCGTGTTCCACGTGGAACTTTCCGTAAATGCGAGGGTGTTGTAGTACAAATCAGGGTATGTGCGCCCCTGAAGCCGGACACAAGCGTGAGATCAGCTTTGCGGTGGCTACGACTCACTGATTTACCGCCACTTCCCAAAGGCCATGGGCGTGCTATAACAGATGCCAGCGAAGGGCACCGCGGAGGAGGACATCCATATGGCACACCAGATATCTAGAATCATCACGATAGGTACGCTCATCGTCGCTTGTACGTTGGCATCGGCATGCGGGAGCACAGTAGGAGCCGCAGACGAAGACAGGTCGGCGCAACAGTCAGCGCCAAGCATCGCCCCATACACCAGCTCAGTCGACAAGGACAGCGACGGCATCGACGACCAAAGCGACATCCTGCAGAACGCGCGTGCCTACATCGCCACAAAACCAGCATACAAAAGCGAGTATTACGCGACCGGCTACCCGAACGACGAGCACGGCGTGTGCACCGACGTCGTAGGCGCGGCCCTGCGCGGAGCCGGCTACGATCTGATGACGCTCGTGCATGAAGACATACTCGCCCACCCCGAGAGGTACGCGATCGACACACCTGACGCCAACATCGACTTCCGTCGCGTCCCCGTACTCAACGCGTACTTCGCCGCGCATGCGATCAATCTCACGACAGACACCACCGACGTGGGCGCATGGCAGGGCGGAGACATCGTCGTCTACAGCAATCACATCGGCATTGCCTCCGACACGCGCAACGCAGACGGATTGCCGTTGCTCATCCACCACGTGAGTGCGAAACAGAAGCAGTACGAGGAGGATGTGCTCGGCACGTTTCCGCAGGAGCTGGTCGGGCACTACCGGATCAGTTGAGCGCGGAGGCGGGATGGAGCAGCCGCTTCATTGCGCTTCTGCTTCCGTTTTGCATGCGTCGCAAAAGAGCAAGGTCACATGGTCAGCTATCTGTCTCGCCGGTGGCCGCCAATGCACGCGCGTCGGCGTATGCGAAATAACGGGCGCGCACCGCGAAGTACGCAGGGTAGAGCGTGGCGAGAAACGCCGCGAAAAAGTACGCGTAGCATTCGATTCGCCCGACACTCCAAAACTGTTCCGAAACCAATGGGCGACCATGGACCCAATCAGGCAGTACGCACAGCACAACCGCGGATAGTCCCACAATCAGCGCGGAAGTGACGACGATAGTGGCGCGGCGTGAGCCGGCGGATTCGCGCGCATCGAGGCAGGCGAGCAGAAGACGGTAGATGGCGTAGACGAAGACGACCCAGAGCAGAATCGACCCGAGGCAGAAGACGAGCGAACGCGCGTACTCCCCCGGAGTGGCGGGGCACGGATTCATGAATGAGCAGCCCGGCGGAATATCGGGGGCGTTGTCGGTGGCTGTCATCCACATGACAAACGCCAGAGGAAGAACCACCGGAACGTCGAGCAGGAAGATGATGCCGAGCACCCATGTGATCCAAGCCGGAGGCTGGCGGAAACGGTGCGGGGGCACTGGTCTTGGGAGTGGAGATGATTGGTGGGGCAATACTTCTCCTTGGATTGGGGACGGGGTTGTACTCAAGTGTAGGTTGGACATGCGGTGGCGTCAGAGGCATTGTCTCAATGTCTGACGCACAGATTGGTACTTCAGCCTTTCTCGATCTGCGCTTTGACCTTTTGCCGAGTACCAGATGCATCCTCATCGCGGATTCCCGCGATCTTTGCTAGCTCCTTCACATACTTCTGCATGTATTTCACGCTTTTCTTCATGTTCTTTTCACTTTGGGTTATCCCCTTCAACGCCTCGGAGCGATCATGTTTGGCCTTAGAATCCGACTCCACTTCTTTGCTATCGATTCGCTTTATGAACTGCTTGAGCTGCGTTAGAAACTCAATCTGGGATTCGGTTTCCCGCAGTTGCCCACACACTCTTTGCCGCACTTGATGCATGAGTTCAGTGCCATCATCGGTCTTCACTAGCACTTCCCTACAGAACACAGTCAGTTTTGCGCACGTGTTCAGCACGTATGCGTCTTGATTCGCGATCACCCATGTGCCCAACGTTGCCGCACCACCACTGGCACCAGCGCCCAGCAATGCCCCACCTCCCGCGATGATGATGGTGCCTCCCATGCAAGACTCGCACTCGTCAGAGCGTCTCAATATTCCTTAAGCAGTTGATGCTGGGCGCGTTTTGAACTGCGTTGTCAACACGATATAGTTGAACGTATAAAATCACGACGTTCCTTCAACGAAGACAGGCGACCTCATGACCACCGATCGGTTACTACTCAACGATCTCTTACACCTTACAGAAGACGAACTCATGAGGACAAAAATCAGGTTCTGTATACAGCCATCACAGGAAACCTACAATCCTATAGAAATCTTCAAATCCAACCCCGACGCAATTAATTCTGGATGGCTATTTGATAGAAAAAAGAAGAACATCTTTCAAATAGGAGAAACTGCCATATGCTTAGTCAGACTCTCTAATGATCCCGATTTATGGCTACTTACAACTGTGAAAACCATCACAAAAGACACAGGGCGCTACGGTGGAGGAATCGGATGGGAAGGAGAAGAATGGAGTCAATATAAACCGTATTACGGAAGAACAATCATACGTCATCATAAAGGGCAGGAAACTTTTATCAAGGCCTTGTCCGCCAATGGTATTGAGACAATGGAGGTATTACAACTCCTTCCCGACCTGTATGAAGATAATCCGTTCCCAGGTTACGACAACATCTGCCTCCCCTGGCGTGAGGTGCAGCGAATAATTAATCGCAATCTCTCTGATTGGAGGAATGCGCTTGAGCACCAGAAGGGCATATACGTAATTACTGACCTCGCCACCGGCAAGCAATACGTCGGGTCTGCTACCGCAAAACGCGGAATGCTCCTCAAGAGATGGAGCGATTACGTCCGCGACGGTCACGGTGGTGATATCGCACTTCGGCAGCTGGTAAAGGAGAAAGGCAAAGAATACGTTGAAGAATACTTCCAGTATACGTTACTCGAGAACTACAACCAGCGCACCAACGACAACTACATTCTCGAGAGGGAGAGTTGGTGGAAAAAGGCTCTCGACACCAGAGAGCATGGATACAACGAGAACTGAACACCATTACAGACACATAAATCTTATCCAATAAATATTAAACAAGCACGACACCATCCCCAAAGCAACACATTCAGTCACTACATTCTACACAACTACAGACAAGCAAGATTCCATAGACTTCACAGCAAGACGTATATATCTATATCACACACCATCAGCATCACCTTCCCAAAATATAAGACAATAAGCATGCGCACCAGTCGTTGAAGCATAATGTATTCACATGAACACAATTGTGTGTGTTTAATATTCCGCAGCAGTGAGGTCAAAGATGACACGACGAAAGATTCGCAGCGATTGCAGGGTGGGAGTGCTCGAGAAGATATTGGGATTGCCAACAGGAACTATTCGCAATAAGAATGGACGAAAAACTAGAAGCGATAAGAAGATAGGAACCTTACGCAAAGAAGCAAAGAAAAAATAATTTTAAACAATATGGCGCATTGGCACCTAATAAATGCGCCATTCGTCATCTTACTAGACCAATTCCTCCATCGACACACGACTGATACTCTCGGCACGGCTTTCCACCCCCATTCCTACACAATTCACTGGAATCCTTCAATTGAACCGCTCTGGAATCGTCTTTGCAGCACCACCCCTCCATATCCTCATAATCACTGCAGTAGGACGAACTCCACACTCCTGAAAGCGTGAGAAAAAACGATTTCATACCGGCCATCAGCAATGAGCAAATCAGCCAGTTCCATTAGAGAGATTAGCATATTTGACACTTTCCCAAAATTCCAACTGACCGCATCTACAGTTTCCCTAAGATCGAGTTTTCATCCATTAGTAAGACATCATATCCATCGTCACTATCCGCCATTGCGATAAGCTCTGTCTCGCCCAACAGCGCGAGGTTTCGCAGAATTTCACCCTTATACTCCTTGAAGAAGCCTAACATATTGGAACTAAAGTTGTTGATTGAGATGTTGATGCGCCCTTATAGCAGTAGTCGTATCTTGCCATTGCGGATGTGCAGAAATGGCCATGACCACATGGATAAGCTACAGATGGGGCATTTGAACACCCATTTCAATCGTGTTCTCATGAGTGCAGCCCAACGGACCGAATCGGCACAAAACGCGGTTATTTACAGAAAACCACTAAATAACATCCCGACACACTTACTGCCACAACGGTTAACCACCAACTTAATCAACACATTTTGACCTATACGCCCATTCATAAGTGGAGAGACAGCAATCCGCTTATCTCCGCTCACGTTGCCGCTGCAGCAGTTCCTCACGCAACGCGGGATCAACAGCAAATATGTATAACCCGTGCACTCCGCGTGTCAGCAGCACATTGAGCTCATTACGGAGGTTTTCCACCGCATAGCTGCGCTTGCTACCACGTTTTTCGACAGCCTTCGAACTGGCACTCGCCTTGGGATTGAACTCTATGCAATGTTTTTCTCGATTGTATGTGACTGAAGGGCCCAAAATCACACCTGCGTAGTTGAGATCAAATCCTTGAATGGTGAATGTCGAGCCGATTTCATCAATCGTGTGGGGTTTCTCGGCCCACGCGGGCCTGACGATTCCCGACGCCTTTCGCTCCTCCACCGTGTCGGGAATCTGGTAATTCCACGGATGATAGAAATAGTCATCATCATTGGCTTGCTCACCGCGGGCATGGCCAGCGGGCGCACCCACATGCCACCGCGAGCCATCCCGATACATCTCCACACTCCATTGACCGCCAAAATCTTGGGTGTCAGGATTCTCTCCTTTCCCCTTATACGGCCAGTCGTATGTTGCGAGCACGCGTGAGAGGCCCTTCCCCTCTGCTCCATCAGCCTGCAGTTTCGCTTTTGCGCGGATAGCATCCATGAGCGCCACCGGCGAATCAAACACACGCAAATCAAACGGTTCATAAATCCATTCAGACTGCCCTCGTTCAGCCGCCCGCGGATTGCGCTTGCCACGGTCCACCGGCAACGGCCCGATTTCACCCTGTTGAATCAGCTTTTCCAGCCATTCCACCGTAGACGGATTAGCTGCGATTCTGAATTGATGATGCAGCTGAATTCGAGTATGTCGTATGGGCAAGTCCCCCATATTCTCCTCGACAAATCGCACCACATCCGACTCCTCCATCGATGCATCACACGTCTTCGGAAAGAACCGATCCATATCCTCATCAGTCCAACGCTGCCGGCTTTCAAGAATCTGCCCCGGATCGAAGATTGCCACTACAACCTTGGCGCGGCGAAGAACATCAGCAAGCATGTTGGACCCGCTGTATCCCTGGTTTCCTTGAGTATGCAACAAATGTGCCTCATCAATCAGCACGACATCAGCCTGACCTTGTGGAATATAGTGCTTATATCCGTTCGATTCAATGACAACACGCGCCTTTTTGCCATCATCTTCTTTTTGTGAGTACTTTCTAATGAAGCTGGACGGTTTGAGCACTATTTCATCGTCGTGTTTCTGCAATCCCAATTTAGTGGCGATTTGGTTGTAGACATGCAGTTGCTCGTCATGATTGACCAGAATATAAGCAGACGGACGGCTCGCATCAGGGATGGAAGCCTCAGCATCAGCCTCAATCTCATCGGCCTCCAGACTCTCCGTCATCATCCGATAAAACAGGTGACTCAGCAACACGGTTTTGCCAGTGCCAGCAGCTCCACCTACAAGAACAAGCGTTGGCAAATCGTCCTTGCCATTCGCACGCGCAGCACGCAGAGCTTCCAAAACCACACGTTCCGCGTCTTTTTGCTCGTCACTCAGTTCATGGAACGGGGATGCCTTGAACAATGCAGAATCCAAAATAATCTGTTCAGCGGGGAACAGCTCCGGGTCCTGCTTGTGCAGCCCAAGCCAGATGTCCTGGAACATCGAATCGAGCAGCGTGTCCGTATAGTATTTGCCCTGCGCATTTGTGCGTCGATTGTTCAGCCGCTTCACTGAATCAACGCTCGACATGTAATGCATGAACCGATTCTCTATATCAAGCGTCAATGATTTATTGAAGAAAGCACTGCCAATCACATATTGTTGCGCATTGCTGGCAGCAGCAATGTGGCGCCAATCATCACGAGACTTCACATCCTGCAATAAATGCTGGCGTGTGCGGGCAATAATATCGTTCGTCTCTCCCACATAAACAATATGCCGCTTCTTTTTCCGAGCCTTTTTCGCTCCTCTATCTTCTGCGTGCACAATGTACACCACAGGATATTGCCCCAGATATTCCCATGCCTCTTGCTCCGGCACAGAGTCGCGCGCAATGAGTTTGGCTATTTGACGCTCCATGAGCGAGCGCAGCGTAGATCCTTCCAGTTGGTCCGGTTGTGCGGGAATATGGATGATATATGGATGGCGCGGCAATTGGGTGGGCATGCTCATATTGGCATGATATCAGCTGTTTTTTGTTAGTATGACTGTCATGATTTCCGACGAGACCATTAACCAAATCCGCGAATTCATTGCCGAGCGCGACTGGCGGCAATTCCATACCCCCGGCAATATGGCCAAATCCATCAGCATCGAAGCTGGCGAGCTCCTCGAATGCTTCCAGTGGAGCGACAAACCGCGCGATGGAGACTGGGAGCATGTGCACGAAGAGCTGGCCGATGTGATGATCTACTGCATCCAGATGGCCGACGTGATCGGCGTGGATCTGGACGAAATCATTCAAAGCAAGATGGCGAAGAACGCGGCGAAGTACCCGGTGGAACAGAGCAAGGGATCCAGCGCGAAAGCAAGGTGAGATCAGCGCCAGCTCAACAATGAAGGCCTATGATGATTCCGGAGAAAGGCCACACGCTCAAGAAATGACTGACGTAGATCTCAGCACTTCACAATGTATATGCTGACATTAAGGGAATAGAGAGCACGAATATGACCATATCCAGAAGGATAACCTCCTCAGAAGGTACGGTCATAGAAAACAGCAGATACACCTCCAGTCAACTCCGAAAATAACCTAGTTTTCGGAATTCACAAATTCAGAAATCAGTCGGTATTGAGAAAAGTCAAGAGAAGGCCCATAGTACAGTTGCCGATTTATCTCGCGTTCCTGAGGAGAAGGTTCGATATAGTGCAATGCTTTCAAGCATTGCTTCCCGAATCGGCAACAGGTTTGAGAACAAATTGATCCTCATCGATCGTTTCGCCAGATCCCGCATTTGCCCACCATTGGTAGTAACCAAAGAAACAAGATTCCCCGTCGATGGTAGAGACAAGCTTCCGCACTCCTGTAATGCCGCAAGGGAAAGTAGGGATGTTCGGATGAGCGGGATCCGTAAGTGTGACACACTCGCTTTCCCAAGGAATAAACACCATCGTATCTTTATGCTCAAGAATCCTTAGAGTTATTACCCATTCCCTTATTTCTGAATTATGTATCCCCTTTTCAGGAAACCGAATGATTGCATTGGTGAAATGCTGCAGGTCCGCCAATACTTTCACCACGTTGAACAGCTCCGGATTGTAGATAGCTTCATCAAAGCCGTTCGTAGAGCTATCAACTATCTGCAATAGCTCCCCATCCATGGTCTCCAGATTGAAGGAGGAATTAGCGTGTATCGATTCGCAAAAATCAATCACCCGACATACTTCCCTGATGGGTTTCCCTCCCAGATTTTCTGGCCTATAAATGACTGTACAATCAGTTTCTCCATTGGGAGCAGTAAGCAGACGGACTGATATTAGACTCGAATCATCTTCACCAAACCAATGCCCTCCGCCACGAATTCCAGTCGCTTGACTTGTATTATGAAGAGTGACGGAAGCATCTTTGCATCGCAGCACTAAGTCTGTTCGAGACTGAGGCTCGGCAGATTTAACGCTACATGTTGCAGATTTCACTAGAGCCGGTTCAATCCATGGCAATAATTGCGACATCGGCTTCTTTATTTCGACTGGGCAGCTAGTCAAAGACGTGCCGAATGTAAAGAAAGAGTCAAGTTCAGCTTTCTGATCTTCAGTTTGCGGCATGAAGCGAAAAGTTGTCTCCAATGGAGCAATCAAAGGCGCAGTCCCAAACTTCGGTATGATTTCAATTAAAATTGCTTTACCATCCGGCTGTATTTCCCATGATGCGCATACGGCCCTTGGATTGAGAACAACTTCACCGATAACATTTTCCTGTACCGAATTGAACAGACGCAAATCATAATCATAGTGAGGATCCTGCTCATTGAGAAGCTTCTGAATCGCCTGAAGACGCTGCGCTAAGACACAGGTAGAATCTTCTTCTTTATCTGAAAACGCTTGTACCACATCAGAGAACATCTCTCGCAAACGTTCTCGCCCACCATGTAAATAAAAATCAATTACCTCAGGATACTTAGCAACCAGACTTTCGATATATGTCTTGTCAAGCCAGATGCATTCAATTGGAGATTCGGTCGTCAAGTTATGAAACCATTCCAGATTCTCCGGAGTAGGATTCAAGGGCATTGTGAGATACCAATGGGCCACCCTTACTCCGGAATCCTGAATATACTCATTTAGACGATCCCAAGACGCCTCAATCTGCCTCTTTCGCCCCTTCGTTAGATTGCTATAGAACTTCTTTATCTGATAGACGTCAATGCTTCCATCTTCGTTTTTTACTTCGAGGTCTCTTCCGTGATCCCCGGAAGAAGGACGAATGTGGTTGACATGTGGTCGTTCTCGCGAAATAAGAGTTGCAAGCAGATCTTCAACTGCCTCTCCTGAAAGATTTCCCCACGCAATAGGATCGTACACTTTACCCCTTACCCCATTCTCTCAATAGACAATTAAAAATAGAGTCTTGCCATATCCAATCTTTGTTTTTCCAATTATATACACAGTATGGTGATTGCCATACCGTTTAGCAAGATAATGAATAATGTCCGGCATATCGATCAAAGGGGCATTCTCAACCGGCTATCTCGGCAAGATAAACTAGTCGCCATGTAATAGTCGATCCCATCAGGCACCGCAGCGCCACACGCCAAAACCGCAATTCCTAATTGAACCCGAACAGATGCCTCTTCCACCAAAAGTCTAACATTTCTGCATGGCTCCGCCCTGAATCGTAACGATGCTTATTTTTGTCGTCCTTAGTAATGCGCACCATGATGCATTACCATGAATTGAGAGATACGCGAGGAAGGGTAGACATGGGACTGTTCAAGAGACTTGGCGAAAGTGCACAGAAAGCCGCAGCAAAGGCCGCAGAGCAAGCCAAAGTGGCCGGCGAAAAACTCAAGCCCGTAACCGAGCAGCTCGCCGCCAAGGGGTCTGAGGCGCTTGAACAAGCCTCCCAAACCCAGATTGGGCAAAAGGTCACCCGTACAGCTAGCTCAGTGACCACGAAAGTCCAACACAATGTGACCGCAATAGCCGAAAGTGATTTCGGGAAGTCTGTGGGACAGAAAGCGTCACAACTTGGTGATTCCATGAGCGATGCCGCTCGCTGGTCCACCGAACAGATCTCTCAAGCCTCAGTCTCGGTTTCTTCGGCCATCGACGCAGCACAAATGCGTAAGGATCCGCAAGCGCAGCAGAAAGAGGATGAGCGTATACACAGCGCTGAGGTTGCAAAGGAATCCCTTCAGGAAACGACAGCGCAAATTGTCTTGCAGGCCCTCGGCCCATCGCCCGTTGATTTGAATTACAAAATCTGCGACAAAGCAAAGACACTGTTCCCCATCCCCTGCGAGCAGCAGATCCTTTGGATGGATGCAGAGTTTGACCTACGCCCAAGCGGCATCATTGCCACTGATCAAGGAGTCTTTGTCAAGACAGACGAATCAATCATGCCTTCCGGAGAAGATGCGGAAAAATCAAAACTGATTTATGTGAAGTGGGACTCTTTTGACCCCACGTGGTTCATTGCCGACTCAGATGAGAATATGGCGTGGAAAGTCAATCCCGAGTGCCGAACAACATTCATTGAAACCTGCCGAAGCCTCGCTCCCGAAGAAGAGCCTGTTGAAACACGGCTTCTTGAAGCCGAGGAACAGTACGGCGATATGGGATTGGATGCAACGGTTCGCCCTGCTACCCCTTCGCAGCATACAAATCCCATCGTCAATGTGGCAGCCAATACGATTCTGTCCGAAGAAGCAGTGCTGGCACAAAATCACGCCCATGTTGCCGGCCATGGAGAGATGGCCGAAGAGGCAATCAACAAAATCGATCGAATGCACGGTCTGGATGCGGTAATCACGGGCAGGGATAATGCGAAAAACGGTGCGGATCGTGTTGTGAACAACATGGAGATCCAAACCAAGTACTACAAAACCGCCCAAGGTTCCATCGACGCGGCCTTCGATCCGCACAACCATATGTATCGCTACATGAGTTCCGATGGAACCCCCATGCAGCTCGAGGTTCCCAAAGACCAGTACGAAGCCATTCTACATAAATTCGAAAAACGAATCATCGATGGCAAGGTTCCTGGCGTAACCGACCCTAAGGAAGCACAGAATATCGTCAGAAAAGGGCGTCTTACATATCAACAGGCGGTGAACCTCACCAAGCCCGGCACCATTGAATCGCTCGCCTACGATGCCGCAACAGGCATCGTGGTGTGCACATGCGCATTTGGTATCTCTTTCCTCTCAGCAGCATATAGCGCCTACCGCGAGAAGCGAGATGTCAATGCCTCCATTCAGGCCGGCGTGATTGCAGGAGCGGAAGTGTTCGGATTGACGTTCATCCAACACATGCTCACCAACCAATTGGCTCGTACTGGATTGGCACATACACTTATTACCCCTACCCAGCACCTCACCGCGAATATCATCGGATACCGTGGTTCTGCAACAATCGTGAATGGCATTCGTGCATTGACCGGCAAACAAGCCATTCACGGCGCGGCTGCTTCCAGGCATCTAGCCAAGATCATGCGCAACAATGTGATCACCTCGGCGATTTCATTCGCCGTGTTCTCCATCCCCGACACGATGCGCATGGCCGACAAGAAAATCTCAACGGCGCAATATGCCAAGAATATGGTGACTCTTGCCAGTTCCATGCTGGGAGCGGCTGCCGGTTCAGTTGGAGCCGGCATCGCCGCCGCCAAAGTAGCCTCCGTTGCTGGAACCGCTGTCACTCCAGGAGTTGGGACCGTTATTGGATTCGCCGGCGGCATAGTTGGCGGAGTTGTGGGATCCATGGCGGTTAAAGGCGCCGCCGACCTCTTCTATGAAGATGACGCCGTTCGCATCGGCCGTTTCTTCAATGCCATGGTCAGCTGCCTCTGCTCCGAATATCTGCTGAGCGGATCCGAGATCGACGAACTGATTGAAGACCTCAATGAAACCTCTTCCGATGACATGAAGAACCTCATCATGGACGTTGTGAAATCCGAACAGCAAGAACAAACCATTCGAGATTTCCTTCAGCCGCGATTCGAAGCAATCACTGCGAAGCGAGCGCCTTTCGCGTTGCCCTCCGCCATGCAAGTCGATGCCGCTCTCACCGAGATTGTCGACATCGTAACAGCCGACTGAATCGTTCGTTGAGACCCCTGAATCAGGAGATAGCCGTCAAGGATGGATTGCGCAAAATCTGTGCAAGCCGGCTCGTTCGCCACCGGTCATTCATGCAACGGCTGGGCACAGTGGAAAACGCGATGGGCAATCAATCGACGCCTTCCGCCCGCGTCAAAACTCTTCTTCGCAGCCCTTGCCGTAATAGTGCGTCATGGGATGGCGATCAGCTCGGGCCTCGCACGCGTGATCGATGACGGTGAAATGCTTGCCTACATGCATTGGGTACTGGTGAATCCGAAATACCAGGGCATGCATGTTGGCAGTGGTCTTGCCGAACGCGTCAAGGAGCGGTATGCCGGCTACATGTTCCTCGAGGTGATGCCTGAAGAGAGCAAAAACGTGCCGTTCTACCAGCGCCACGGTTTCACGCTCATGGAAGACGGCCGCGCGATGCAGACCGTAACCCGCTCTTGACTCCCGGAGCGGATTGCACCCGCCGCTTTCTGACTGTATCTCCGCTGGGGAGGAGCATTTTCTTCTCCACCCCCGGGTATCACCGGCCGCTACCCCATTGTTTGCAAGGCAGATACTCGCCCCCTCGCCAGAAAATGCTCCTCCCCAGCGGAAATACATCCACCAAACGGGGCGGAATCTCGAGGATATGGCTAGGTCCCTCATCGAAGCGAGCGAACACTGAATAGCAGACTCTTGCTGACTACTTCAAAGGGAAAAGTTCTTTCATGAACAGAGCTCGCTCCGATAAACAGTACATAACCCGAATTCTGAAAGGTTTCATATCACCGCCGAAGTGCATCCAATTCCAGAAAACACGGGAAACGCCCATGGCGTTCGAGCTCACCACTCTATGCTGGAAACACCACATCGCTCACAATCAGGAGCCCTCATGCAGCGCACACCAATCCCCGCCATCCCCGACGCCCCGCCAAGCATACGCAACCTCGCGCACGGCCGCTCGATCCACGACACGAGCAGCTCGCCCGAGGCGCGTGTCTACGCACTCGGCGCGGAGGGCCCGGGTAGCAGCGCCCTGTTCGCGAAGACCGCGGCCGCCGGCACACTCTCCCACGAAGCGCGCATGAGCACCGCGTTCCACGAACTCGGCCTCGGCCCCGAGGTCGTCGAATATCTGCCTGGCGATGACACGCACGCCGACTGGCTCGTCACGCGCGCGGTCATCGGCGAGGACTGCACCGCCGCCCGCTATCTTGCCGAACCGGAGCGGCTGTGCGACCTCCTCGCCGTCCGCCTGCGCACGCTGCACGAGCTATTCCACACGCAGCCCGATCGCCTCGCCGCGCTCAACGTGCCCGATGTGCGCACGCGGTATCTCAGCAACGTCGAGCGCGGCTGGCACACCGGCCGCTTCGACGCGCAATTCTGCCCGCGAATCACCGCAGCCGACGCTCACCGCATCGCCACTGAGGCCGCCGGCGAACTGCGCACGGACGCGCTTCTCCACGGCGACTACTGCCTGCCAAACGTCATCCTGGACGACTGGCGCTTCTCGGGTTTCATCGACCTTGACCACGCGGGCCTCTCCGACCGGCACATCGACGTGTTCTGGGGCTCGTGGACCCTCTGGTTCAATCTGCACACCAGCGCCTACTGCAACCGCTTTCTCGATGTCTATGGCCGCGACGTCATCGACGAGGGCAAACTGGCCGCGATCGCCGCGATGGAATGCTTCATGTAGCGCGAAATCCCCGCCTCGTGCACGTCGCCTACTCCCCCGCGCGCGGCAGCCAAAACGCGCCGACCGCACGACACTCCTTCTCGAACTGCTCATGCTTGCCATCGCTCAGATCGAGCTGGTGTTCGGGGATCGCCAAGAACAGGTCGTCCGGCGCATCCAAAGGCGCACCTTCGCCGTCGACCGCCACAAAACCGGCGTTGCGCAAGTCATTCGCGGAATACTGGATGAGCACGAGCTGGTCTGTCATCATGTAGACGCGCAGCCAGTTGTACAGAAAATCCAGCGTTGCAGTGCCGTAGCCCGTGGGCACGGGCACGAGGGGCGCGTGCAACTGGCGCACATCGGACCGGTATCCCAGCCACGGATCCGACTGCACGTCCACGAATTGCGCGGCGTGCGCGATCTTCATGAACCGCCGCCGCTGCGCATCCTGATACTTCGTGAGAATCACGAACGGAACGACCACCATCGCGACCATCATCGCGAACCCAATCAGCACATGCCCGCGCATGCCCAGCACGTATGTCACGCCGGCCAGCACCACGGCCGCCGCCACCACAAGCGCGCCCAGCAGCGCCGCGCGCGGTTTCTTGCGCGCTGTGACGACCGCCGTGACTTTGTTGCGGACCGCGCGGTCCTCCTCCGGAGAGCGCGCCTGCGGCACCCGCGTGGCGCGCGTGGCGTACAGGCAGAACGGCGAGCCGATGATCGCGAACAGCGCGCCGATGAACGTGAAGACGATGATCGGGTAGCTCCACTCGCCGAAGTCGTTGAACACGGCGATCACCACGAACACGAAGTCGATGAGCAAGATGCCCCAGCCGATGAGCTGCCAGAACAGGTAGGGGTGCTTTTCCTCGAAACTCATACTGCTTGTCCGTTTCTGTGACGCCCGTGTGCACTGTCTGCGCGCCGCAAACCGCGCACCATAGCCGCATGCCCGCTCCCCTGCAGACGAATCATGCAGAGGGCCACCGGATGTGACAGGCATCTGGCCTGCGCAGAAGATTGTCGTGTTGCAGGCCATCATATATGACATTCGTCTGTCCACTCCAGACGAACGTCATATTTCGGGCCGCTGAGCATGACTTTCATCTACGTGGCATGGCCGAATACGGCATAGGTGGCCGCGCAGATAGGCGGCGGGGCGCCGGCTTTGCGCACCCAATCTTCCGCACAATACAGCGGTTCCCGGCGTGCACCTCGAGCGCACAACCGGGAACCGCGGGGAATGGAACCAGCGAAGAACAGTCAGCCTCTACTTAGCGGTCTTCGCCTCCTCCGCCTTTGCAGCCATACGCGCCGCCTTCTTGGCGGCCTTCTCTTCTTCCTTCACATGATCGATGAACGCGACGTGCTCTTTTGCAGGAAGCCAGCCTTTATCCACGACCTTGACCTGCCAGATCCAGGCCGCCGCGAACAGCACGGCCACCAGAACGATGAGTCCGACCGCGCCGATGCCTGGGCCGAGATTGGCGATGCGCCCCACAACGGTGCCATACCAGCAGAAGTCCGCGTCACCGAATGTCGAGTTGGACAGGCCGAACGACCCCATGACGCCCATGAGCGAAGCGGGCAGGAACGTGATGAGCAGGCCGTTCACAAAACCGCCGACCATGGCGCCCCTACGGCCGCCGGTCGCATTGCCGAAGACGCCAGCACCACCGCCGTCGAAGAAATGCGGGACCATGCCCGGCAGGATCAGCGCGACACCCCACAGCGGGCCGAGCCACAGCGCGATGATGCCGAGCGCCACAAGACCGCCCACGAAGGACGACAGGAAGCCGATCAGCGAGGCGTTCGGGCCATACGGGAACACGATCGGGATGTCGAGGGCGGGCTTGGCACCGGGCACGACCTTGTTCGCAATGCCCTGGAACGCCGGGACGAGCTCGCCGAGGATGATGCGCACACCGTAGAGGATGATGCTCACGCCGATGCCGAATTGCAGCGCCTGCGCAAAAGCGGCCATGATGAACGCGCCATAATCAGTGGGCTTGCTGGGGAAGATGGCGAACAACTGATCCGCGGGCACCACAAAGGCGGCCCAGATGGCAAAGACCAAGTACAGCACGACCATCAGCAGCGTGGTGGACACCATGGAATCACGCAGGAAGCTCAGGGCCTTGGGGAAGTTGATGTCTTCCGTGGACTTCGACTTCTTGCCGACGGCGGCGCCCAATGCGCCAGACAGCATATAGCCGAGCGAATTGAAGTGGCCGACGGAGATCTTGTCGGAATTGGTCACGCGATTGGTGAAAGGCTGCGTGAACGCCGGCATGGCCACCATGATGACCGCCATGAGCAGCGAACCGATGCCCACGACCAGCCACTGTTGGTCCGTATGCAACCCCACAGAGAGCACAAGCGCCAACATCATCGACATGAACACCATGTGATGCCCCGTCAGGAATATGTATTTCAGCGGAGTGAAGCGTGCGATGAGCAGCATGAGCACAAAGCTCAGCACGATGATGTACGCCGACGCCGCGCCGAACTGGCTTGCCGCCTGGGCGCTGATGACTTCGTTCGTAGGCACCACGCCTTGCGCGCCGGTGGCCCTGAAGACCAATGTGCCGAACGGGTCCAACGCTGCAGTCACCACTGTGGCACCGGCGCCAAGAATCAAGTAGCCCATGGCGGCCTTCAGGCCGCCCGACACGACCTGCCCCACCGGTTTCTTCAACGCGATAAGGCCGACCGCCGCGATAATGCCAATCAAATATGCAGGCACATTAAGAATTTGCTGACTGATAAAATTGAGAACCGCAACCACGACGTTCACTGTTCCCACCTCCTGGATTACCTATGCAACAACTTTTCCTTCCTCGAAGCCGTTGTTGCCGGTGCGTGGGCCGTCCTCGTTG
>OGXX01000655.1_pt1 | contig 38433 bp, 22 predicted proteins | sample 1576301 | NCBI WGS metagenome assembly OGXX01 (sample SAMEA3541469, study PRJEB24748) | human gut metagenome | biome: human gut; feature: human-associated habitat; material: faeces | place: China | collected 2012
ATACCAGAACGAGATCGTAGACGCATTAATGAAAAAATTCGGATACAAGAACATCGATTCGATTATCCCTGTGTCTATCCGAGCTGTAGAGGCCAGTGCAGCAGGATGCAGCATCTATAGCCACGATCCTTCCGGCAAGGTAGCAGCAGCCTATTCTTCACTGACACAGGAGGTTATTTCCGATGAAAAGTATTGCAAGCAAAATTCAGATTACGAGCTTTGATGATTTGTTTAATCCCACCACTCCGGACGAAAACGAAGAGAGCAAAGGCCAGATCAGAGAGATCCCCCTGGCAGACCTTCACGAGTTCCGCAACCACCCGTTCAAAATCCTGGACGACGACAAGATGGCTGAGATGGTGGATAGCATCCGCCAGTATGGTGTTCTGGTCCCCGGTATCGTCCGGGAAAGAGCGGAGGGCGGCTACGAGATCGTAGCTGGACACCGCAGAAAGCACGCAAGCGAGCTTGCCGGCAAGGAAACCATGCCGGTTATCGTCCAGGAGCTGGACGACGACGAGGCCACGATCATCATGGTGGACTCGAACATCCAGCGGGAAGAACTGCTCCCCAGTGAAAAAGCATGGGCTTACAAGCTGAAGCTGGATGCGATGAAAAGACAGGCTGGTAGACCCAGGAAAGAAAATCTGTCCCAAGTTGGGACAGATTTTAGCAATTCTGAAAATGCGTCCCAAGTTGGGACAGATTCTGGCAGTTCTGAAAATGCGTCTCAAGTTGGGACACATTCCCGTTCGGACCAAGAACTTGCCAATCAAGTCGGAATAAGCCGCAATCAGGTTCAGCGCTACATCCGCCTCACCGAACTCCTCCCAGAGCTGATGGATATGGTGGACGCGAAGAAACTTGCCCTGAACCCCGCCTACGAGCTCTCTTTCCTCACCAAGGAGGAGCAGACCATCCTTCTGGAAGTGATCCGGGGCGAGGACTTCTCGATTTCCCTTCTCCAGGCAGGGCAGCTCAAAAAGCTCTCCCAGGAAAACAGCCTCACCGAGGAAACAGTCCTGGATCTGCTCTGCGAAAAGAAGGCAGCGCCGATTAAAATCACGCTCCAGGAGAAGAAGATCCGGAAGTATTTCCCTCCAGCTTACACACAGCAGCAGGTGGAAGATGTTATCTTCGAGCTGTTGGAACAGTGGAGTGCCCAGCACAAAGACGAGCAGCGGTAAATTTCACTTCCCTTCCATTGCTATCCCGGCAATTACTGAGTATAATAAAGCTGAAGATAGTTGTAAGGAGGGATCGTTGTGATTTATACACTGGACGAAATTCGGCGCATTATCACACCTATCGCACAGAAATACAATCTGTCTGCTGTGTATCTGTTCGGTTCCTACGCACGCGGCACTGCCAGAGAGGACAGCGACCTGGATCTGCTGGTGGATCTGTCCGGACAAAAGAATTTGCTGCGGACTTTTACGTTTCTATACGACGATCTGACCGAGGCGTTCCAGAAGCCGATTGACCTGGTGACAATGGGCGCAATTTTGCAATCCTCCAAGATGCCCAGCGAAGAATCTTTCAAAAAAACTGTGTTGGAAGAAAGGGTGAGTCTCTATGAAGTCGCCTGATTTGCGGCGAATCGAGCATATTCGGGATTATTGCTGCGTCATTCAAAAAACACTCACCCGATGTGGTCAGGCTTTTGAAACCTTTACCGCTGATACGGACTATGAGCAGTCGATTGCGTTCTCCGTCTTTCAGATTGGAGAACTAAGCGGCGGTCTGAGCGAAGAATTCAGAGAGAAGACTTCGGCGGATATTCCATGGCAAATGATTCGTGGCATGAGGAATATCATTGTCCATAATTACGGAAATGTTGACAAGGAAATTCTCTGGCAGGTTGCAACTGAAGATATTCCAATCCTGCTGGCCTTTTGCGAGGAAATCCTGAGAGCCCAACCATAAATACTCCACACGCCCTTCCGGAGCCGAGAGATCCAAAAGACTCCCGGCTCTTTTTGATGCCTCTCGCAGGGCGCTGGGGGGCAATAAAGAGATATCGGTTGCATTTTTCGGGTTTCGCCGCTATTGTATAGTGTAAGGAGTTTTAAGCGCCCCTTGCAAAACCAATTTGGACACAACAGTTTTGAAAGGACGATTCTAATGACAAAAAAGATGATTACCATGCTTCTGGCAGCAGCGATGCTGCTGCCAGCCACCGGATGTACTCCCTCTGACACGGCTGAAAACAGCTCTTCTTCTGTCACCACCGAAGAACTCCAGGTTCTGCAGGATGAGAACGAAAAGCTGAAGCAGGAACTGGCTGAGCTGAAGGGCGAAGCCTCCAGCGAAGAGCAGGATGTTGAGGCATCGGATTCTGACAGCGATGCTGATGATGACGATGTATCTTTCTCCCAGACAAGTACCCCTGCCACAAATAACAATTCCAGTGCATCTGCCAACACCCAGGCACCGGCAGCCAACAACAATTCCAGCAGCGCTGCTGCATCCAAGCCCAACAACCAGGCAGCAAAGCCCCAGGCCGAGAAGCCTGCCGCAAATAATACACAAACAGCGGCCAAGCCCCAGACACCTGCCCCCCAGAAAACCAGCACCGGCAAGGGCCCACTGGCGAAGTACACTGTACGGGTAAAGGACAAGACCACTCCGGCAGTGGATGTGCGAGGAAGAATTCATGAAGGCGAAGCAGCCTATGTATTTCTCTCTGAAAGCGGAGAGGTGCTTGGTGCAGTTCCGGACAGCAACATCCCACTCATCCTTCAGCAGGAAGGGCTGACCCAGGCTGAGGACGATGAACAGAAGTCCTGGTTCGTAGAGAACTTCAACATCTACCGCGGTCTGGACGGTGGCAGCTACGAGGGCGGGTCTGGTAGCACCGGTGGAGGTTCTACCAGCTCTAGCGAAATCGACATTGAGGAGTTCCGTCAGGAAGTGATCCGGCTCACCAACAAGGAACGCAAAAAGGCTGGACTGGAACCCTATGAAACACACGATACAGCTATGGAGTTTGCTCAGATTCGAGCGGAGGAGCTTGCTGTCAAATATTCGCACACCAGGCCAAACGGTGATTCAACTGGTGACTATGGACAGTATACTTTTGGTGAGAATATAGCCTACGGTCAGAAAACTCCCGAAGAAGTAGTAGGCGATTGGATGGCATCTCCTGGTCATAGATCAGCTATTATGAGTTCAGAAGATGAGTATTTCGGCGTGGGAGTTTACAAATCTGGCGGAACTATTTACTGGACACAGGAATTTATCTGGTGGGACTCGGAGGGTTAATCAAGATATAAAATAAACGCAATTTTACTTCTCGTTATTTTAACGCCCCATATATAGGGCGATTTTTTTGCACCCTTTAGGAGGGAAAACACATGTTATACAGCCGTTCACCCCCAAAATAATAGCTTTTAGCGGTCAAAAGAGATCCAGAAATGGATCTCTTTTTTCATTCAAAAATCAAAACGAGAGGAGAGAGATTCTTGAAAAAGAGATCCAAGATACCCAGCAGGATCCTGGCGCTCCTCATGGCAGCTCTCATGGCAGTAACATCCGCCCCTATTACTGCCTTTGCAGCTGAACCATCCGAGCCCACGATCCAGAGCACTTCTTCCATCATCGATGACCCTGTTTCCGGAACCACCGGTTCCGGCTGGGACAACATCGACGGTGGCAGCAGCTCGCCGGAAACAACTCCTGAAACAGATGAGGAGAAACCCGTTATCCCACCGGAAGGAGAGGGAGACAAGGAACCTTCTTCCAAGCCTGAAGGAGAAACCGAGGGAGAAAGTTCTTCCACTCCTGAAGTGGGGGGCGAAGACCCAGAGAACCCTGTTACACCCCCGGAAGGCGGTGAAACCCCGGAAAATCCCGTGGTTCCTCCAGCAGAAGGGGAAAACGCAGAGGAGGACGGAACTACGACTCCCCTGCCAGAAGGCGAAGTTCCGCTGACTCCACTGGAACCAGCAGCCCCTGCTGAACCAGTCATTAACGGCACAGAGCTTCCCTGGGCAGCAAACTTTGCAGCCTATGCAGAGGCAACCATGGGGATGCCTGCCCCGTACATCGCCGGAGATGCTGGCGGTGGATTGGTCGAGTTTACCCATTATAACTGGGGCGTTCCCGGCGGAGATGGCACAAATGCCATCTGGATGGGTTCTGCTCCCAATGGCGGCGGCTACTACTTTGCAGATGTGTACCGCTCCACCTATGACGGCGCAGACAGCTTCTGCGGCGAGTTCAACGGCAAGATGCCGGGTGGTAACTACACACGCGGCGAAGAGGGCACCAACGAGCAGATCAAGAAGATCATCGCCAGTTACGAGGCATCTGGCAAAAGCAAGGGTGACTACATTGCAGCCCAGGCTCTTATCTGGGCAGAGCTGAAGAACACCACCATTATGCACTGGGGTGCATCCGGTGCAAACCAGAATCTTCTGGATCCTGGTGCGGACACCAGCAATATCACATACTGGATCTACCACAACACAGATGCCCCTCATACACAGGACCTCATTGTGTATACGACAGACAAGGACGTTACAAACCGTTATGCTATAAAAATCGTCAAGAAAAACGAAGACGGAAGCGCCGTGCTTTCCGGTGCTACATTTACAGTAACCGGCCCAGGCGGATTCAAGAAAGAGGGACTTAAAACTGATTCGAAGGGTGAAATCCTTGTTGGAACAGATGTCACCGGTGAATTTGTCTGCACAGAGACCGCTCCCCCGCCCGGCTACCAGCTCGCAACCCCCAATACTCAGACGGTAAAAGTTACAGAAGCCAATGTTCGCGAAAACCCCGCCGTCGTCGAGTTCCGCAACCCCAAGGGTGACAACCCAGGCGGTGGCGGCGACATCACGACCGAGACGGAAACCGAAGTGCATCAGTCCAAGAAGTACGAATACTCGGACGCCATTGGACAGATCACCATCCGCAAGGAGGACCAGGACGGCAGACCTCTGAGCGGAGCGCAGTTCAAGGTCACTCTGGAGTTCTCAAATGGCAAAACCGAGGTGCATGAGGGGATTGAAGTGGATGGCGGTTCCAAGCTGTTCACCTGGACACACCCGCAGGACAACCATGATCCGGTCAAGGTGACAGTTCAGGAGACGAAACCTCCCCTGCACTACGAGCTGGATCCCACCCCCAAGACAGCCACTGTCCATCCGACCTACACCCGTGTGACCCATGTAGAGACCTGGACTGTGACTATCACAACCACCACAGCAACTGTCATGGGGCCGGATGGCCCGGAGGAAATCACCTCCACCGCAACATCCAAGAGTGATCCTCAGGTGGAGGAATTCTCGGACTTTGTAGAAGGCGACCGAGAAATTGCTGTGACCTTTGTGAACACCCGCAACACAGGCGACATCATCGTTACAAAGCGAGATGCCAACACAGGCGAAGTGCTGGCGGGAGCAGTGGTACACCTGAAGGGTGCAGACCTGGGCGGAGTGGATCAGGGTGCTTCCAGCATCGACCGCACACTTACGACCGGCGATGATGGAACAGCCAGATTTGAGAACCTCCCTGCAGGAACCTATACGGTGCAGGAGGTGCAGCCGCCGGCGGGCTACACGCTGAATGACCAGATCCAGACTGTTCCGCTGCAGAGCGGTGATGTAGTGGACATTGAGATCCGCAACTACAAGAAGGATGGCCTGTTTATTCGCAAGGTAGACCAGGACGGCAAGCCGCTGGCAGGAGCAGTCTTTGAGCTGCGCCGTGGTTCCGGTGAAGTGCTGATTCGTGAGGTTACAAACGAAAACGGCCTCATCTTCCGCGGCAATCTCACCACTGACACCTATATCATCGAGGAAATCCAGGCGCCGACAGGCTACCTGCTGGACGAAAACCCGATCCAGTCGATTTACATTTCGACAGCGGATGACAACAAGGAATATACCGTCACTTTCGTCAACAAGAAAAAGCCGGGAATTGATGTCATCAAGGTGGACGGAAACGATTCCACTGTGAAGCTGGAAGGCGCTGTGTTCCGCATCACCGATACCATCACAAACCAGTATTGGGATATTGAAACAGGCGAAGACGGCGTAGCACATCTGGAAAACCTGGAACTTGGACGGGCATACATCGTGGAAGAAATCCAGGCCCCGGCCGGCTACGAAAATTCCGGGTATCGGAAGGAAATCGTTCTTCAGGAGTGTCGGGTCCATACGGTTGAAGTGCAGAACTTCAAGAACCCCTCCCTCATCATTGAAAAGCGAGATGTCGATACCATGAAGCTGCTGCCGGGAGCGCAGTTCCGCATCGAAAAGGCAAGCGGCGAGCTGATTGGCACCTACACCACCGACGAGGATGGTAAGATCGAGATCACCGAACTGGACGGCCTGACTGAGGGGACCATCTACATCACCGAAATCAAGGCGCCGGATGGGTACATTCTGGACACCACCCGGCACTCGGTCAACCTGAAGGCAGGACAGGGCACAACCGTAGCACTGACCAACACCTCCCGCCCTGGCCTGGAAATCGTGAAGAAGGACAGCCTGACCGGAAAGCCGGTTGCGGGCGCAAGATTTAACATCAAGCACCTGCTCAACGATAGCGGTGAGAAGGATCTGGGCGACTACACAACCTCTGCAAACGGAACCTTCTTTATCCCGGACCTTGTTCCCGGACGCTATATTGTGACAGAAACACAGGCAGCGGAGGGCTACATTCTGGACAGCACTCCGAGGATCATTGAGGTAGAAGGCGGAAAGCTGAACATCGTAGAAGTATTCAATACTCCCTATTCCGACCTTCGTATCGTGAAGATCGATGCTGAAACCAGACAGGTACTGGAAGGCGCAGTCTTCAAGATCTTCGACAAGGATCGCCTGGAGATCGGTACATACACTACCAATGCTCAGGGCGAGATCTTCCGAGGCAGCCTGCCGGCGGGTGTGTACTACATCCAGGAACAGAAGGCTCCGGCTGGATATGTCCTGGACAACACTGTGAAGATGGTAGAGCTGATCGGCGGCAAGACCACAACGGTCGAGATCAAGAACCAGCCGCTGGGCACACTCCGAATCAAAAAGGTGGATGCTGATACCGGAGCGCCGCTGTACGGAGCGACCTTCAACCTGTATGACAAATGGAACAACCTGCTGGGTGAGTATACCACCGACCAGAACGGTATGATCGTATTCGGCAGCAGCCTCCAGAGCGGAACCTACAAGCTGAAGGAAACCAAGGCGCCGGAAGGCTATGTACTGGATGAGACCATCCATACCATCAAGGTGAAGTCTGGCGAGACGACTGAAATCGTTATCAAGAACCAGCTGCAGGTCGGCAAGATCCAGATCGTCAAGATCAGCAGCAAGAACAGTGATGTGACCGGCGACAAGAAGGGCGACGGCCTGAAGGGTGCTATCTTCGAGATCTATGACGAAAATCTCAAGATGGTCGATAAGATCGAGACGGATAACCGAGGCATCGCCACTTCCAAGGATCTCCCCCTTGGCAAGTATGTTGTGAAGGAAGTCAAGGCTCCAAAATATTACTTTACCGACGGCAAGCCGTTCTATGCTGAGATCAAGGTCCACAATGACCTGATCCGCTTCCGCGTGGAGAACACCCCAGTTGATCTGGATGTCACCGTTGAGAAGCGTGGCGTTGCTGAGACTATGAGCGGCGAAGTAATTCGCTATACCTTCTCGGACATCGCCAACAAATCCAACTGTGAGCTGGATGACTTCTACTGGAGAGACGAGCTGCCCACTGATGCAGTCCGAATCCAGTCGCTGAACACCGGCACCTGGAACGAGCGTGGAACCTATGACCTGTACATCCGGACAAACAAGAAGAGTGGCTGGCGCTGCATTGAAAGCAACCTTCACACCAATGTTGAGTACACCATCGACATGACCCCGGATGCACTGGATCTGGCTTCCAACGAGTATGTCACCGATTTCAAGATTGAATTCGGAACTGTGAAGTCTGGATTCACCAGTGAAAAGGACCCGTTCATCAAGGTAAAGGTGCTCGATGACCTGTCCGCAGGGTATCGATTCACCAACCGCACCGATGTCGGCGGCAGACGCGGACACGAGTGGGTGTACGACCGTGACAGCTGGATCACAGTCGTTTACAAGGGCAAGAATGATGGCAGCGGCAAGCCCAACAAGGGCAAGCTGCCCCAGACCGGCGGCCCCAATTTCTTTGAACAGTATCCTGAGTACCTCAAGTATATCGAGGATTAACTGATTCCAGCGAAACAGGCAGAGTGTAAAAGCTCTGCCTGTTTTCATATAGGGACACAATCGTGTCCCTATGCAGGTCCATCTCCTGATGGGGGAGGTGGGCCTGCATAGGGGTATGGCGGTTTCCATACGCAAATGGGAGGGCTATGGCCCACACCCCTAATTTGATTCACACTGTTGCACACAGCATGAACAGCATGACATAAAAGGAGGAATCTACATGGTTAATACCGCTGCTATCAAGCAGTATATTGCCGACGCGAAGGCAGATATGCGCACCTTCGCAAACGCTACCTTCCAGCCTGTTTCCCAGCGTGGAATGGCTGGAGCGGTTGGAGCGGTGTCCCTGTCTGCCGCCCTGATGAACATGAGTGTCGTCTTTGCGGCAAACACCCCGCTCTTTTCCCGTCTGTCCCAGGCATTTCAGACTCTGCTCAATGATGCTCAGGATATGATGCTGACTGTCGCTACTTTTGCGGTGGTCATCTGCATCCTTGGCATCCTGATCGGCTCTCTGTTTGGGCCCAAAGCCACATCCACAATGGTATCTGCGCTGAAGGCAGTCATCATCGCCTTCATCTTCTTCCAGCTGATGCCCGTCGTACTGTCCACCATTTCTCAGGTGTTCGGCACAGGCGGCTCTGGAACCACGGATTAACTGGCCTATCAGCTTCAATCTGTACACCCTTCCTCCCAAGGGTGTTATTTTACAAAGAAAGAGGTTATCTCTATTATGAAGGATATGAAAAAAGCAGTGCTCATTGTTCTGGGCGTAGCTGCAGTATCGCTCGTTCTGGGCGCAGTTGCCTTTTCCGCAGGGCTGGGAGAGATCCTGCCCAAGGAAGGCATCATGGCTGCCCTGCTGGGCCGCACCCCCATGCACTTCGGCATGAAGTGCTGCCTGATTTCCGTGATTGCGACCATTGGCCTGGTCCCCAGCATCCGTGCCCAGTTCCTGGGTTCGTATACCACTGGCAGCGACTATAAGGACAGCCGCAAGATGGGCAGAGGCGGACGGATCTAACAAACCAAAACAAGCTATGCGCATGATCCTGGACTTGTACAAACCTGTGCAAGTCCTTTTCTGTGCGCATATCCGCGTATGCGTACAGAAAAGGAAAGAAAGGAGATTAAGACTCTATGGGCATTCTTATGGGGATCGTAAGTTTCGCCATTGGCTTTGTAATCAACCTGGTAGATGGAGCCATTGAGCTGATGCTGGATTCCATTGGTTATAGCATGTCCACTTTTATCACCCTTTTCCCATTCGCATCAGTCGTGAGCGATGTCTTTGTTGCATTGGGACTTGCGATCCTGACCGGAGGACTGATATGGAATGGGGCGAAAGGCTTTGCAGCTCCCTTTGGTGTAGAGTACGAAAATCCACTGCACCTCATAGGGAAAGTAGCCTTCACCTGGTTTGCGGTGATAAACCTGACCGACATCATCGACATCATCATACGCTTTTTCCAGATCGCCATGGACTTTGTGACCGAAGTTTCGGTGGGCGATGTTGGATTTGAGGACGGTTTTGCGCTGAACATGGCAACCGGACTGATTTCAGATGCTGCTGGAAAACCGGGACTGCTGGCAATCGTCTATGCGATCTTTGTTGTGATACTCGGCTGGAAGTTCATCAAGCTGCTGGTAGAGCTGGTGGAGCGGTACATCGTCTACTGCTTTGTCTGCCTGATCGGGCCGGTGTTTGTCGCAACCGCAGCTTTCAAATCCACCCGCGACATTGCCGGGACCTGGATGCGCGCCTTCTTCGGGCAGTCGTTCCTGATCCTGCTCAACACCATCACGGCAAAAATGTTCCTGAGCTACTGTGAAATCTTTATGGAGAACATCGCGGGAGTAAACACAGGCGAGCATTTTATCCCGACCATTTCCATGCTGTTCTTCGGATTCGCATTTCTCAACTTTGCTGCACGAGTCGATACTCTGCTGCGGATCCTGGGTCTCAATACAGCACACACCGGCGCAAGCCTGTTGGATGCTGCTTCTGGCGGCGTCGCCAGAATGATCGCCGGTGCAAGAGGAATGCAGACCATCGGCAGCGCTGCTTCACATGCAGCAAAGGAAGCAAAAGCTGCTGGTGGGTTCGGAACTCTTTCCGGTACACGAGCTGCTGTCTCCACCTTCATGTCTGATCTTACCGGTGCCGGAAAAGGCAATCGCAGCGATGCGTATGTGGGCGGAGCAGGAACCAACCGCCGTCAGGATGGCTCCAAAGTCAATGCAGATGCCCCTGGCCGTCGGGTCGGTGCAGACATACCGCTTCGTTCCGGAGATCTCCTGCGGCAGGAGGGCAGTCCTTCCGGCCAGATTGTGAAGGGTCAAAAGGAAATCGAGGATGCGCTGCAGCACAAGTCCAATCCGGACAATTCCAATGGCATTGGCGCCACATCCGAGCTTCGGGGCGTCGCTGCCAAAATGGACTATGCGGACGGTGGTGTACTGGCAACAGCTGGTGAGCAGAATGAGATCGCTGACCGCGTCCACGGCAGCGGTAAGCAGATGGGCAACATCGAGCAGTCTACTATGACCGCAAATGCCGCCAGAGCCGCCGCTACAAGCGCCGAGCGCTTCACAACAGGGAATGGCGAGACAATGCCGATCGCCTCGTACCAGGGCGCTGAGGCGGCAGCAGCGATGAATGGTGTTACTGCCTTTGGCAACGATCACCTGCAGGGCTTCAACTACACAACCGGGGAAGATGGCCTGTCTTACATTTCTGGTCAGAACTTTGATGATGGCTCGTCTGTCACCTTTGACAGCGTGGAGGGCGGCATTGCCACTGGTGTATACACCGATGCAGATGGCAACTCCACTGCCTTCAGCATGGTGCATGACAATGCCGTAGCATCTCAGCACCAGGCAGTAGAAGCCGGTGTTCCAGGCGCTCAGGACTTCGATGTAGGCCAGTCGGTTGGCCGGATCGGTGACGGAAGCGGCAAGACCGGATACTATGTTGTGCCGATGGCATCGACAGACAGCAACGGCAGCACCGTCCCCTTCGGCCACACACAGAGCTACCAGCAGATGGGCGCTACTGTGGACCCCAGAAACCCGGTACAGGTAAGAAATGCCGGAGATCAGCTGCGTAAGTTTGTTGCAGTCAGCAACCCCGTTGAGAAAACAGTACAGACACGGGACGGCAGCCGGATCAAATCCATTAAGGACAACGCCAAGGGCGGAATCCCGTCCTATGGCAAGGGAAAGAAAAAGTAAGTAGTGTTTGGAAAGGAGTGGGACGATGAACGATGAGATGGAGGACCAGCAGCCAAGCACTGCGGACGAATTAGAAAATGGTTTGAATACAGGAGCGGAACTGGCTGGCCGGGCAATTCAGAATGGACTTCCCTCTCGGCCATCCCGTTCTGCTCATCCTCAAGGCCAAGGCCACAACAATTCCCCATCCCCGGAAGTGAATCATCCAGAGCAACCGGGCGGTTTTTCGGACGGTTCTTCCCCTTCCGATGGGGGAGGTTCAGATGGATTGGGGGAATCTCCTCCAGGAGGATCCCAGAATGGCCCACAGGCGCACGAGCCAGCAGGAAGCCTGAATACTGCACCGCCCTCTTACGGAGGCACAGGAGACGATTCTGGCGGGTCTGGCGGCGATATGAACACTTCGCTGTACTCAGACCGTAAAAGCCCTTCTTCAAAACCGTTTGGAGGATCTTCTTCTCCAGATAGTGCAGCATCTGCTACTGAAGCAGCAGCAGATGTCGGAGGAGGTACAGCGGGAGGAGTAGAGGCCGGTGCTGCAGCTGCAGAGGGCGGAGCTGCTGCAGGCGGGGCGGCAGCCGGCAGTGCTGTCAGTGGCGCCGCCTCTGGCGCAGCGGCCGGTTCTGCAGCTGGTCCGCTTGGCGCCATTGGTGGTGCAGTGGCCGGTGCGCTGATCAAGCCGGCTTTGAAATTGATCGGCATTATCATTGTGATGCTGACAGTCTATCTCAGCTTTTTCACAATGCACCCGTCTTTTCTGTACGACAACAGCAAAGCCCTGGTAGACCGTGAACTTTTGGAGGACACCTACAATACATACTACGAAAATATTGAGGGCGAATATCAGAAAGACATAGAGCGCGCTATGGGGGCAGCTGCCAGTGAAGCAAAAGACATCTTCAAAAAAGCCGAGCGGCAGGGCGCTTCTGGTATATTTTCAGCGCCGGATGCTTATCCGCATATTTCAATGAAGCCGGAGGATCAGAGTGCGATCCGCTCTGTGATGCGGGACAGCTACTATGACGACTACGAGTTTTATTACGATGTTGCCTATCTGCGCGGCTCTGAAGAATACCTGAAATCAGCTTCCTCCAACATCAACCTGGTGATGAGCCTGTTGGATACGCAGAAAAAGAATTGGCTCTCATCACTTTTTGACACCGTAGCCAATAACATAACCGGCGGTTTTTACAGCCAGTTCACCGACTGGGTGGGAAAGAAGTGGGACGGTATCTGGACCGAATTTATCCGACACGATCTCTACAGCATCAGCTATGGCGGTGTATCCACCAGAGTGGAAACCTATTACACCGCAGATGGCGAGGAGTACGAATACTATATTGCCGAAATTGAGATATTGTATACCTACGACCTGAAGGACCAGGGCATCTCCTTCTATGCCAACAAGGTGAATGCAGACCAGGAGCAGATCGACCGGGCAGCAGAGATGGCGAACTACCTGGCAGATCTCTTTGGTTCAGCCAGTGATACCTACCTTGGTATCTTTGTGCAGGGAGGATATTACACAGATGCTGTCCAGGGCGGAACGGTAGGCAGCAACATCACGGCGAAGCTGGCAGAGCTGAAGGACCAGCTCGAAGGCATGGAGTATGACCCGGACAGCCCGCATGTATTCCCGATGCAGGGGTACACCAATCCGAATATGTCCAGCCATTACGGGCCACGAGATTTCCCCTCGAACCCCTGGCATACGGGCATCGACTTTGGAGCGCCGCCCGGAACACCGATCCTGGCAGCCAATGGAGGTGTTGTGCTTTTCACAGCACAGATGCCCAACGGCTTTGGAAACTATGTTGTTGTGTATCACGGTGAAAAGGACGGTGAGGCTGTCTGCACGATGTATGCCCACATGTCCCGTTTTGGAAGCTATAACAGCGGCGATCCGGTGAATGCTGGCGATGTGATTGGCTATGTCGGGTCATCCGGACTCTCTACCGGACCGCACCTCCACTTCCAGCTTCATGTCGGGAATACAGTCCGGAACCCTGTTGAGTTCTTTGAATTCCTTGACTACCTCAGACCTTAAAGGAGATTTTTTGATGTACAGAACTTGTGAATTTTGCGGGATGCCGCTGGATGGTGCGGAATATATCCTGCCCTGGGAAGACGGCGATAACTATTACGGCTACTGGATCTGCCCATTCTGCGGGAAAGAAAACGAAGACGATTCTGATGATGATTAAGAAAGGAGATTTGAATGGAGGAGAAAAGAAGCCGGGCCTATCAGATCCCGGCTAACATTTTTGACGGACCATCTCTATTCGGGATCCCGGCCCGGAACTGGATCGAAGCCTCAGTGCTGTCATTCATTCCCGGGCTTTTGTTTTGGAATTTTGTCAATTTCAAGGACATGAGCATCAAAATCATTCTGATGGTGGTACTCTGTCTCCCTCTGGGGGCGGTTGCCCTGATTGGTTATAACGGGGAATCTCTGACACAGTTCCTGCGGACCTATATCCGTTTTCGGAGAAACCGCCGGATTCTGGAGTACCGCATGGACGACGAGGAGGGGGGCGGCGCTGAACGAAGCGCCTTTGCAGATCTCGAAGACAAGATTGCCGAGCTTTCGCTCCTTTACAAAGACACCAAGGACAAGGAAAAGCAGAAAGAGCTGAAAGCGGAGATCAAGGCTCTGGAAAAAGAGCTGAAAACCAAGAAAGCAGAGCTGAAGAAAGAGGCAGAAGCCGAAGCCGCCCAGGTCAAGGCAGAACTGGAGGAGAAGCGAAAGCAGGAAACAGAACATGCAGATAGCCTGGCTGAGGAGGAGATCCTTCGCCGGATCGGCCTGGGTGAAACGCTGGATAAAAAACAGCGGAAGGCAATCTATGAAGAGTTCCGTGAGAAATATGTTCTCTCCATTCCCAAGGCGCCCAGTACAGACGATGGAATCCAGAGGAATATTTCCACCCAGGAGTATATGCCCATTGATCGGATCGAAGATCGCTGCATCATCACAAAGGGCGGCCGCTTCATCCGAATCCTCTGCGTTGCACCAATCAACTTCCCGATGCTTTCGGTAGAGCAGCAGAACTTCACCATTGACAATTTTGCCTTGCTGCTGCGGACCTGTCCGGTCAACATCCAGCTCAAGACAATGGCAAAGAGCGCCGATGTGGAAGGCTTTATCGAGTCGATGCAGGAACGGATTGCTACCGAAAAGAATGAGAAGTGCCGGGCGATGATGCAGGACTATATCAATACCCTGCGCTCCAATGCTACCAAGAACGGTGTCACTCGCCAGTTCTTCCTCATTCTTGAATATGACGAAGCCCAGTCCACCCGGGCAACAACCGACAAGATGCGCAAGCTGGCCCTGGATAACGCTGTTACCAGAGCAAAGCAGCAGCTCAAGCGCTGCAACAATGTGGTGTACGAGTTTGACGAAGAACAGGACGAAGTGGATTTCCTGTACAATATCCTGTTCTCTCAGCTGGAACGCTTCAATACTTATGGGATGAACTATGCCGATAAAGTCGAGTATTGCTACAACCAGGCTGCTGCCTATCCAGAACGGCAGACGACTGCCTCTGATTTTATTGCGCCGCTTTCGATTGATATGACGAACAGCAAGTATGTGGTGATCGATGGAGTCTACTACGGGTACATGTACATCCCGACCAACGGCTACCGCTCCCAGGTTTGGGGCTCCTGGCTGTTTGACCCCATCAATGCCGGCGGCGGTATTGATGTGGACATCTTTCTTTCCCGAGGGGAGAGGGATAAGGTCCGCCTGGCTACCCGGCGGCAGATCAACCTGTCTGCGGCCCAGCTCAACGGTCAAAACACCAACACCGATGCCTTTGATGCAATGCTTCACAAGTCCCGGTCGGCCAACTACATCAAGAACGGCCTGGCAAACGGCGAGGACTTCTTCTTTGTAACGACGATCATTACGGTGATCGCCATGAGTGAAGAGGCCCTGTTCAAGCGGATGCGGGAACTGAGTGACCTGTTTGAGGACATGGATATGAAGTGTGTCCCGGCGAACTACCACCAGGAAGATGCCTTTCTTGGAACCCTGCCGCTGTGCAAGGTTCCGGACACTATCTTTGCCCTGGGACACCGGAATATGCTGACCTCTGGGGCAGCGTCCATGTACCCCTACGCAAGCTATGAGCTGATGGATGAGAATGGCATCCTGATGGGCACAAACCTCACCAATGGTTCCCTGGTGATGCCGGATGTGTTCGATACCGCCCGGTACAAGAATGCCAACATGTTCATTGTCGGCTCCTCTGGCGCCGGCAAGACCTACAATATGCTCACCCAGGCGCTGCATACCAGAGAAGCAGGCATCCAGGTGTTTATCATTGCCCCGCTGAAGGGCAAGGAGTTTAAGCGCAGCTGTGATGCCATCGGCGGCGAATTTATCCGGATTGCCCCCGGTTCCCCGCACTGCATCAATGTCATGGCGATCCGCAAAAACGATGAGCGCACTGCGATGGTTTCCAAAATCCTGGACAGCGATGAGATGGAGGAGAGCATCCTCTCTGAGAAGATCTCCTCTCTGGAAACGCTGTTTGAAATCATGGTACCGGACATCTCCAACGAGGAGGAACAGCTCCTCAACGGCCATATGATGCAAACCTACCGCAAGTTTGGGATTACAGACGACAATGCTTCCCTCATTGACCCGGAGAACCCCGGTGAGTATCGCCTTATGCCCACCCTGCGAGATCTCTCGGATGACATGGAAGATGACCCCCGTATGACCCGCATCCGGAACATCATGTCGAAATATGTGACCGGCTCTGCCAAGAACTTCTCGGAGCAAACCAATGTGTCTCTCGACAACAAGTATATCGTCATTGACCTCTCAGCCTTTGAGCGGAACAAGAAGATGCTGCCCATCGCCATGTACATCGCCCTGGACTTTATTTTGGACAAGGTAAAGGAGGACAGAACACAGAACAAGCGTGTGTTCATCGACGAGATCTGGCGGCTGGTCGGAAAGGGCGCTACAGAGGAAGCTGCTCAGGCAGTCCTGGAAATGTTCAAGACCTTCCGCGGCTACGGTGCAGGTGCAGTGGCAGTCACCCAGGAGCTGGCAGACTTCTTCGCCCTGGATGAAGGATCCTATGCCCAGGCAATCCTCAACTCCTGTTCGATGGGCATGATCATGTCTACTGAACCGGTAGCGCTCAATCTGCTGCGCCACAACCTGGACCTGGAACAGCGCGAAGTCGATATTGTCCAAGGTCTTGAACGAGGACAGGCTCTGCTTGTCGGCAGCGGCAGCAGCGTTGCCATCAAGATCGTATCCAGCAAACTGGAGCATCAGCTGATTACAACTGATTTCCACGAACTCAACTCGATGGTGGATGAGCGTATGCAGGAGTTGGAGGAAGAGGAAACTCTCCTCACCCCGGGTGAGCAGATGACCGCTTCCCGCCGTGGAAGCCCACAGCTGATCCCCATGAGCCGAAAGAAAATAAAACTTTGATTTCCCGTCCCCCACGGCATCTTTCCAGTGGGGGACGCCTTTTATGCGTATAAGTATATATTTGTACACATAAAAGGCGGTTGTACGCACAAACGCTATCTGTGCGCACAAAGGGTATTTGTATGTATAAACAGCACTTATACGCACAAACAGCAGTTGTACGCATAAACCATAGTTGTACGCACAGAATTAGAAATTTTGAAAGAGGTGATAAAATGTTTGGCTTGTCCAAAGAACCATTGACATTTCAGTATATAGAAGATCTGGTTGACGAGTACGGTGCCGTTCGCAGCGATCAGCTGCTTCGCCTATATGAAAATATGGGGATTCCTCGAAAAAAGGCAGAAAAAGCCATCAATTCCGTCAAAAACCTGGCCAGCCGCATATTCTACGACAAGAATGCAGACACCTACTACTCGAACAGCTACGAACCCCCGTCCATGGCCCAGCAGTTTGCGATGGATCAGTGCTTTTGGGTGATGCTCGATTTTATCAACAAGGTGGAAAATCACTTCCCCGTTGGCTCCTATTTGTCCCCTTCTCAAATCTGCCTGATGCTAGAAGACCGATCCTACGAGATTGCATACTGCCGGAAAGGGATGGGAGCGTACTTTAACAACCAGCTGAGAGCTGCACGGATTGAACTCCTGTGCCGGGCCGAGTCCGCCTACTTTGCCCCCATCGTGGAAAAGGACGACAAGGCTGTGATCGAGGCTGCAAAATACATCGTGGTTTTGGATGATATTGAAGATGCCAGAGAAATCCGGTCTCAGCAGATCGCTTTCTTTGTCATACTGGATGAGAAACATGTCTGCACATTCTACTCGGCCGAAGAAGTCTACGAGGCGATGCCTGCACCTGAAGGGAGTGAATCCTGATGAGCAAAAGCCCATTGGAGGAAACAAGCGAGCTTCTTTCCAAGCTGCCACCACGGATTTCCATTCCCTATCTAAGAGCTCTGGTTGGACACACGGATCAGTTTGAGAAGAAGTTGATCCCCCTGGTGAAGGAAATCTATTTCTACGAGTCGAATCCGGAGATACTGGAAGAAAAGCTGACCCAGCTTTCCAATGCTGGAGAGCTGTACTGTCTACGGCGCCGGGAGACACTGTTTGGACTTTGCCAAATGATTCGGGGCGGAGATCCGCTCTCTCCAATTCCCTCCCAGCTGGATATCTCCCAGGACATTGAGATTCGATACAATCCAGAGGAGAGCTGCCTTCGGGTGACGATGCCCGTGCTGCTTCCACTGAAGGGGAAGTGGAGCGAATACCTCCCTGGCAAGATCCGGTTTGCGATGGAGCAGTTCTCTGCTCAGTACAAAAAAGAACATGGCGCACCTCTGAAGATCTCCCCTGCCTTTGTCCTCTTTGTTCACCACTACGATGAGCAGAAAAGAGAGGATGGGACCTACCGGGACTACGACAATCAGGAGTATTCCAATGTGCTGAATGCACTCCACTCAACGCTTATTTTCAATGACAGCGCGGCTACCTGCATCACCATGCAGATGGCTGCCAAGGGTGAAAAGTCCTTCACTGAGGTCTTTGTGACACCGGTGAACCGGATGGGGGATTTGCTCTCCAATATAGATTTTTGCATGTACTGTGAAGAGGAAAACAAGGGAAATGAAACCAGTTTATTGCTGTGAAATCGTGTGTAATTTTAGTTACTGTTTTCAATAGAATTATGTAATTTTAGTTACTGTTTTTTGATGATGAGTGTGTAATTTTAGTTACTGTTTTACTATTTGAAAAAAATTCAAAATAATAACTAAAATTACATTAAAAATAGCTTAATCATCGGAAAAACTCGGATTTTTTTCTCCCGGGTGATACGAGCTTGGTTAAGAAAGGAGAGTGGAGCTTTGGACACGAAAAAGGAAGGCAAAAACAGTACAGCTTCTTCAGCTTGTTCAGCTTTTATACGGCTCATTGGAGACAGTAAATGGACAAGTAGGCGCGTGTTTTCTCTATGGTCTATAAGTGAGAGCTGGAAAAATCGTGTGCTCCGTTCGCTACAGACGGATGGGCTAGTAACCTGCTTGAACTTAAACCAGAGAGTGCGTGAACAAAGAAGAAAAGCAAAGCAAGATGGGAATGTAAATAAAGGGGATATACAGGAGTACACAGAAACAATACCAACAACTATCTACGGGTCACGCTATACCCTAACAAAGAAAGGGCGGGAGTTTTTAAGGGATTATAATCCGAACCGGTATCTTGGGGAAGACCTTACCCTGACTTCTGCCGGGTACGACGAGAGAAAAATCTACCGGCTCTCTCTTCTCTCAGAAACGAGGGCCATGTCTGAACTGGCAGGATTCTCTGTGCATCCGGATACGAAACCGGACATCACTGCACTGAGCAGTTTCCCGCTGACCCCGGCCGGCAGGCCAGCTTGTTCAGCTCTAACAAAAGGCTCTTTTGATCCAGAACGATTCCAAGGAGTTGAGAACTCTATCTACAACCAGGACACCTTCCGCTACTACGACCAGAACGAGCGGGTTGGAAACAGCTACATAGCACTGGACACCAAAAACTACCCATACCGGGAGACCCCAATCGGCTGTGTCTACCTGCTGCCCGAACTGCAAAAGCTGGCAAGGATGGAAACAGAATATCTGGGATTGAAGTTGGACGAAACGGATATGCTCCGGTACAGCCGCTCAAGTGGTGTGTTCTTCTCCGGCAACGGCCCCTATATTCTCTACAACACTGAGCGCACCGCACTCCGTCTCCGAAAGAATGGCGAAGCTGCCATGCGAATCTACATCAACGCCTGGGCAGGAACGGTGTACAAGCAGAGCCTTACATTGGTTCGCCCGGACGTCACCGGCAAACAGATCGAGGAACAGATCGCACCAGAAATCCGCGGCTCCATTCTGTTTGGCGATGAGACCTTCACGGCAGCCGTCAAGGTCATTGAGCAAACAATTAAGAACGAGATGAGTTTTGGAGCCAAGCGGAGAGAAACGGGATCCACACAGAACTACAACCTTCGCATGATCCCGGACACCTACTTTCTGCCGGTGATCCAGGAGGCGATACCTCTCTACGCTCTCATGGCTTTTCCACACTGGAACATGCACCTTCAGGATCTTGGATTTGCGTTTCTGGAAAAACTCAAGAGAACCGGAGAAGCTCCTGGCTTAACTCGGGACTACATCACAGAAGGCGAGATATGCGGCGAGCTGGAAGACGGCAGCACCCTTGTGATCCTGATCGACCTGCACCTGGATATGGTCCGGCAGTTGCTTGGAAAGGTCAAGGAACAATACACGGTAATAGCTATGGAGTGGCAGAAGCCATTCTTTGATGCCATTCTGGAACAATCCGAAGCGAAGGAGTGGATCCGGATGATCTACCTCCCGCAACAGGAACTGGAGGTGTTTGTGGAAAATCTGCATAGAGAAAACGAACTTCCCTATCGCTTGTAGAGAGGGAAGTTTTTATTTTGGAGAAAAGGAGGCTGATACATGTGGAGACTCTGGAAGCCCTGCTGGACAAGATAGAGGACGCCTACAAAGAATACAAGCCGTGGTTTCAATTTGGGATTCCGCTGCTGATCTATACCCTGGGTGTCCTTGCTACTGGAATAGACAAGTCCGAGCCGGGGTTCAGTCTGAATCCGTTTAAGGCAGTTATGGCACTGTTTTCGAAATCCGGGCAATCCTTGATCCTGCTGCTGGTGCTCATCCCGATCCTGGTATGGATGGTACTTAAAATGCGCGGCCTGCAGCACGCCGGAATGACGAGGGACGAACAAAGAAATCTCTGGTTCTCGGATAAGGATACCTATGGCACTGCCGAGCTGATGAATACGACCCGGATGAAGAAATACTTCAACTGCGTCCCAGAGAAAAGATGCTACGAGGCACAAGGAGACATCCTCGGCATCAAAGATGGGCTGGTTCTGAGCCGGCCTGCTGATTCCCAGCACAATAAGCACATGGCGGTCATCGGAGCCTCTGGCTCAATGAAATCCAGAGCGATTGTGCGAAACAAAATCATCGGCTGCAAGCGCCGGGGCGAAAGTATGGTTATCACTGACCCGAAAGGCGAACTGTTCCGGGATACGGCGACCTGGCTCCGAAAGAGCGGGTACAATGTCCGGGCCCTTAACCTGGTATCGCTGGAAAAATCCAGTGGATGGAATTTTATGATGGACGCTTTGGGGGATTGCAAGAATGGTGAAGAAATCGAAATCGTGGATCAGATGGCTCATGTCATTATCCAAAATACTGGAGGAACAGCAGCCGGTCATTCGAAGGACGATTTCTGGGACAAGGGTGAACAGGGACTGCTCAAGGCAATCATGCTCTACCAGTTCTATTCCTGGGAAGAAAAATCTGCCCCACTGTCCTTTGCCTGGGCGTACAAGTTTCTGCTGGAAAACAGCGTGGATCAAATGCACGAGAAGTTCACTGCCCTCAACAATCGCAAACCCATGAATGCAGCGACCAGTGCCTTTAACATTTTCCAGAAAGCCGGACAAACCACTATTCGCGAGAGCATCCATTTCGGCCTGCTCTCCCGGCTGGACCTGTTCCGAAACGAGCACATCCAGAAAATCATTGATACGGATGAGATCAATTTGGAACTGCCGGCTAAGGAAAAGTGCGCCTATTTCGTCATCACCCCAGACCAGCATTCGACCTACGATTTCCTCGCCTGTCTCTTCTTCACCCTGCTGTTCGTGCGATTAGTGAAATATGCGGATACTCAAACATCATCCGGACGCTGTGAAATCCCGGTTAATATTATTCTGGACGAGTTCCCGAATATCGGTGAGATCCCGGACTTCCCCAAAAAAATCGCAACCGTCCGGTCCAGAGACATCAATATCTGCATCCTGTTCCAGTCTCTTCCGGACCTCACCGAGCGGTATCCAGCACCAGGGCACTTCCGGATTCTCAACAACTGCGACTATATCATCTTTATGGGCGGCGGCGACCCCCACACAGCGGAATATTTCAGCGAGCGATCCGGTGAAGCAACGATCCTGGCAGACACCACATCGGAATACCACAACAAACTGGACCCGCTGCATTTCACTCTGGACCAGCGTGAATCGGTGGGGGCCGGGCGCCGTATGGTCATGACGCTTAATGAGATCCAAACAATGGCCAAGGACAACCCATATATGGAGCTCATCGTCATGCGGGATCAGCCGATTCTGCAATGTGAGAAGTTTGACTATACCCGTGACCCTGAATCTCAGCAGTGGGAAGTATTCGCCATGTCCAAATACGACCCCAACGATGATTTCTGGAAAGTCCAGACAGAATCGGAGCAGAAGAGTGCAAAAACTGACCAAAAGCCAAAAACCTCGCTTCCGACAAAACCAGGTTCCGAACAGGAGGCTCCTGAGCCAGCAGCGCAGTCCGCTGCCTCTGATCCAAATCCGGAGACTGAAGCTGTTCCAGACCCTGAGCCGGAACAGCCCCCAGATTCTCCAGCGTCAGATCCAGAACCGCCGCCCGCTGCCCCCGAACAGGAACCGAAGGCAGCATCAGAACCGCCTTCTACTCCTCCAGAGTCAGAGCCAGATCCGGAACCGCCGAAACAGCGCTCTTCCAAAACCTTTCATCAGGCTCAGGCTAAGTCGGAGCAAAACAGCATGGACTTCCTTAAACAGCAGATAGAGGAAGAACAAGCGGAGCAAAGCAAAAAGCCCCCAGCAAAAGAAAACCCTCCACAAGAGCCCCCAGAAAGCCCACAAGACGATGTGAAGCATAAGCGCACACCTGGGCCATCCAAGCCGTCCAGACAGTCTACAGGGCATCCAGAGGGAAATACAGAGGATTCTTTGAAACAACATGATAACAAGGGACTCAAGGGCACCAGAAAAGCCCCCACCCTTTAACCGCAAAAGGAGGAATTACAATGGCAGAACTCAACGATCTGATTACCGAAGAAAAGGAGGAACTGGAATTGAACCAGGAAGAGATCAGCCAGGCTGAAAACCTGGGCATCGATAGTGTCGATGAAGAAGAGAATTTTGAAGATCTTCATGAATCTGAAGAAGTGTTTGAAGAAGAGGGCCTTCTGGATTCTGAGGAGATGCCTGAAGAAGGTGAACTGCTGGAAGATGATGAAGAAGCTGTTGCCGAGATGCCGGAAGCTGAAGAAGAACCGGACAGCTTGGAGGCAGAGGAAAAGGACACCATCTCGGATGCTGAACGGAAAAGGAAAAATGCCGAGCGGCGCCGGAAGCGTGCCAGACAGATCCGGATGGAAGCACCTCTGGACGAGTACGGCCGCCCGATTGATGAGCACAGTCTCACCGGAACCTTCGACCCTGTTCTTTCGGAGCTTTCCCGGCAGCGGGCAACCCGTGAGATCATCCGCTCCACAATCATCGATGTTCGTCCGGGAAGAAAAGGCCGTGAGGGATGGGTGGAGCTTCGCCACCTGAACTACCGCGTGCTGATTCCGTTCTCTGAAATGGACATTGAAGTAGTAGACCGCCCGGATGAAGAAGAGGAAGATCATGCCAAGCGAGTTTACAAAACACTGGCCAATATGCTGGGCGCCCGCATTGATTTCATCATCACCGGCATCGATACAGACAATGACCTGATTGCAGGCAGCCGTGCAATGGCAACCCGGATTCGCCGGAGAGACATTCTCAACGCCAGGGATCGTGAGGGAAACTACCTGATCTATCCCGGCCGTCAGGTGCAGGGAAATGTCCTGGCAGTTCACCAGAATTTTGCCTGGATCGATGTCTACGGAATGCGTGTGCGTATTCGCACCCGCGATATCAGCTCTGACTATACCGCACACGCTTATGATGCACTGCAAAATGGTATGTCGGTCCCGCTGTATATTGTCCAGGTTGACCGGGACGATGATGGGAATGTAACCATGCTCTATGTTTCGATGCGCAACGATGCCAAGGAAAGAGAGCAGAAAGAGCGCATCAGCCAGTCTTTGAAAACTGGCGACGAGTGCCTGGGTCGAGTGACCAATCGTACTGGAAAGGCCATCTTCTTGACCCTTAACAATGGCCTGCAGGCGATGGCTTTTGTTTCCAATGGCCTGCGTGGCCGCCGTGTTCCAAACATTGGAGACACCGTGGCCCTGCGCGTCCTCTCCATTGAGAAAAACCGCGATAGTGGAAATCCCATTGTACGCGGACGGATCATCCGCAGTATCAACTTCACCGCCCGGTAAACATACGGGCAAAATCCACAGCTGTATCCCCAAATGCCCCTGCCAAGCATAAAGAGACAGCAGAGTACGACTGGCTTTCCTTTCGTATGAGCAAATAAAATATGCAAACATCCCCCTCTTCTGTATTCCCTGTCTCCACAGCCATAGACAGGGGCTTTTGGGTACAGATATATTCGCACAGCATCTCATGGTGCTGTAAAACAGACAACAAGAAAAAAACAGAAAAAATCCTGATTTGTTCCCATGTAAAGAAGAGACATCTGCAGAAAACATGTAAAAGGAGGATTTTTAATGGTTAAATCGCGGGGAATGATTGGCAAAAGCCAGATCCGCATTTGCAGCCTGTCGCCGCCTACAGCCCAGGCGGTTAAAAGCTGGAGGTCAGCTAGTGCAGAAAGGAGTAAGTGCAATGAGAAGTGAAAGGAAAGATACGCATACACGGAAAACCAAAATTCTTTCCTTTGCATTGGCAGTAATTATGGTTTTTTCCCAGTTTGAAGGAATTGCATACGCTCTGCCCACAGAAACAGAGCAGCAAACCTCCATCAGCAGCACTGACAACAGCGCTGGGGAAAGCGCTGGATCTGAACCGGGCGAAGGTTCTGCCTCAAGCGACGCCGAATCAGGAGATTCCACCAGCCCAGACAGCGGCAGCCCTGAACCTGACGGAGGCAGAGACCCTGCAGGCGATGGTTCGGATACAGGCAGCAGTGAACCAGGCGATGGTTCCAATGGATCGGAATCTGAGAACAGCAGCCAGCCAGAGCCTGGAGAAGGGCCGGACAGCGGAGCCCCCTCTGAGCCCGGCACTGAGCCTGAGAATAATGGGGGGCCGGGTGATGGCAGTAGTTCCTCAGAAGGCGAACCAGAGCCCAATACAGAACCCGAAAACAGCCAGCCGGATGGGGCAAATCCCGATGCTGCGCCTGGGGACAGCGAAGAGCCGGTTCCTAATGCTGGAGACGCCAGTGCTGATGTTGTGAGCACCCCTGAAGGCGGCACCATCATTGAGGAACAAATTGACGAGTATCATGCCAAGATCATTGTCAATGAGTGGATCACGATTAAAAAAGGCGAGTCCCTGCATTATGCCAACGAGACCCTGACCGCCTCATGGAAGGTCGCAGACGGTGGAAAGTTCACCTCTGTTATGATTGAGGGCAGCAAAGATACTGTAACCCTGACTGAAACAGGGGCGTTTACCTTTGCTGGGGAACAGTGTTCCCTCTCTGAATCCGGCGGCGCCTACACACTGGAAATTGTGAAGCCCAAAACTGACCTCGCAATTACAGTGCATGGCGAATCTGCCACACCGCCCCAAAAAATCACCGTCAATGCTAAATGCAATGAGTGGATCGTAATGGAGCAGGAAGGCGGCCTGACAGTGGAGGGTGGAGACGCCACCGCTGTCTGGACGATCAAGAAGGGCGGCGCCCTGTCAACCGTCAAGATCTCCAACAGCACAGATTCCATCACCCTGCTGAGTACGGGAGATTTTGAATTTGGCGGACAGCGCTGCACGCTGGAGCAGTCTGGCGGCACCTACACCCTGAAGCTGCATGGACTGACAGAGGATACAGAGCTGCAGATCCTGGGTGAGACAAAAATTCCGCCGGTCAAGGTAAGCGTAAGCGCCAATGAGTGGATTGACATGGACATGAGCACAGACATGAAGGTGGAAGGAAACACCGTCGTTGTCACCTGGTCCATTGTGAATGGCGGCGCATTTGATTCCGTTGCCATCACCAACGCTGACGGCACACTCACCCTCACCCAACCCGAAGAAAACCAGTTTCTGGGTAAGCCGTGTACATTGTCTCTTGTGGATGGGGTCTATACGCTGCGGGTAAACGGCCTGGCGAAGGATACCGAGATCGGTATCCTGGGCTCCACCTCGCACAAGGTCCATGTGAACCTCGGCGGAAACAAGTGGGTGAACATAGACCCTCAAACCGGATTGACCTACGAAAATGGCGATGTGATTGCCGTTTGGTCGATTCAGGAAGACGCAAAGCTTGGTTCCGTGGTCATCTCCAATGAGGATGGAACCATTACAATTACCCAGCCGGGACCGTTTGAATTCCTTGGACAGCCTTGCACACTGGAACAGAAAGACAATGGCTACACCATGCGTCTGACTGGGCTGGCAAAGGATACTGTCATAAAGGTATTTGGTGTCCCGAAAGCCCCCACAGAATCCATCAAAATCAATGTCACCGGGGATGGCTGGATCGAGATGGACCAGGATACCGGCGTCATGATTGACGGCAGCGATGTGACTGCTACCTGGTCGATCAGGGCTGGCGGCAAACTGGCTTCTGCTACCCTCACCTGCGAGGGAGAAAAGGTCACTGTCACAAAACCTGGGAGCTTTGAGTTCCAGGGCCAGACCTGCACACTGGAGCAGTCCGGCAGCGTATACATCATGAACCTGCCCGGGCTGACAAAGGACACTGAGATTGCCCTTGCCGGTGAACCGGAAGCAACCAGCTCCATCAAAGTCAAGGTTCAGGGCAACAGCTGGCTGGAGATGGATCCTAAAACCGGCGTAGAAGTGAACGGCGGCGATGTAACAGCAAACTGGTCCATCAAAAACGGCGGCAAGCTGACCTCTGTAACGCTGACCTGTGACGGAGAGGAAGTCACCATCACAAAACCGGGTGAATTCACTTTCCAGGGCCAGACCGGACGGATGGAGCAAAATGATACTGGCTACACCCTGTACATGACCGGGCTGACAAAGGACATCGTGATCCGTATCCTGGGCGAACCGATTGCCGGTGAATCGATTCGTGTCAGCGTTAAGGGAAATGGATATCTGGTGATGAACCCAGACACCGGCCTGACAGTAGACGGGGGCAATGTGACCGCAGTTTGGTCGATTAAGGCTGGCGGTAAGCTGGCTTCTGTCACCCTCCGCTGCGAAGGCGAAGAAGTCACTGTTAATGGCCCTGGCGGATTCACCTTCCAGGGCAAAACCGGCCGGATGGAACAGCGCGGGAACACCTACACCATGTATCTCACTGGCCTTACAAAGGACACTGAGATCAATATCCTTGGCGACCCGCTGCGGGCCGAAATCAAGGGAAATAAGTGGGTAGCTATCGATAAGGATTCTGCGCTGACCTTTGAAGGCGGCAACCTCACTGCACAGTGGTCGATCATCACCGACGGCGCCCTGGAATCTGTGGTGCTGAAATCCGGCGATGAGCAGGTCACTCTCACCGAAGCAGGCGAATTTACCGCATTCGGAAAAACAGGCACACTCATTCAGTCTGGTTCCAACTGGACTTTGGGCCTGAATGGGCTGATCCGAGACATTTCAATCACCGTCAATGGTAAGAGCGCCCTGCCGGAGACCGTCACTGTCACTGTAAATTCCCGGGAAGAAGTGCTGGTAATCGAGCCCGGCACTTTTGAAAAGGTGCGCACATACCCTGGCGGCGCAGATGCGGCTGTATCCTTCCAGTTCAAGGAAGGCGTACTGCTGCAGTCTTTCACCATCAGCGCCGGAGATGAAGAGGTAACAGTCGGCCCAGGGGAGGAAGAATTTGTCCTGGGCGGCCAGACTTACCGCATTGAGCTGTCCAGCGGCCCAACCGGGCGGCCGGTACAGATCATCCATCTGGGCCACCTCATTACGGACATGGTGGTAACACCCAACATCAAGCACACTGTCAGCGTGGTTGTCAACGACCCGGCCCGTTTTATCCTGGACCAGGATGTGGCAATCGCAGAGGACTATGGCAGCCAGACTATGAACTGGACCGTAGCCGATGGGTCAAGAATAACAGCTATGAACATTACTGCCGGTACTGTGGATGTGGATATTCCCCCAACCAGCAGCGGCCCCTTCAGCGTCAACGGGGTATCCGGTAATGTTGCCATCAGTGGCAAACACTATACCGTAACGCTTGACGATATCCATGTGCCGATTGAGATCACCCTGACCGCTGCAGACGATATTGTCTTTGGCGGCTATGAGCTGAGTGACAATGTATCGCTTCTGCCCTTCAAGCCGGAGTCCGGCACATCGTACAACGGCGACTTTGGATTCTCCGTGTCCTATGAGACCCGTCCGGATGGATCTGTCCTGATTACCCACACAGCGAGCCAGGCAAGATACCATGGTGCCAGGGCCAGGCTTATTTCCGAAAATTATTACAATGGACAGGTCATTCCAAAGCTCGAAGCTCCGATTACTGTCACCATCAAGGTACAGTGTACCCAGGGCTGCGACAGAATCGGAACGGCCTCTGTTACGATCCCATACCGGAAGATGACAGTGGAGTGCCAGGACGAAAAGGGCAATATCATCACCCCTTCGAACTTCAACACTGCCTGTTATGCGATGGACAACCGGACCTATGAGTTCAATCCGCCAAGCATCGCCTGGTATGAGTACCAGGACGCAGATCTTGTGCAGCACACAGGCGCCACAGCCATGAAGGATGAGAATGGCAAGGTTTACTTTGCACTGGACACCAATGACAGTGCAAAGATCGTCCTGCGCTACCGCGCCCGCGCTCATGTGGGCATTCAGTACCAGGACGATTTGGGACAGCTGGTTGACTTTGACGGCGCTGCTACCGGCATTGACGGCTACCGGGATGAAACCAAGACAGTTTCCATGCCCACCGACCCCTGGTATGACTATATCACCACCCAGATGAAAGCCCCCGGCTCGTCAGGCACTCTTGTAAGCGGCAACCGAGATCGGGCAAGCGTCAAGCTCAACCACCGCAATGGTTCTGACCTGCTCATCAAGTATATTGCCAAAGCCAAAATTCAGGTGAAATATGTCGATGAACAGGGCAATCCGTTGGGTGATCTGATTCCTGCCGGAACACCTGGAGAATATAGCGGCCATCGTGGGGATGTAAAGAATATCCCGACTCCTGATGTGCAGAACTATCAATACATCTCGATGCACTCCAGCACAGATGGAGCCATTGTTTCCGGCACACTCAATGCCCAGGCGAAAACTGTCACTTTGGGCTTCCAGGATGCCACAACCATCTATGTGGTTTATCAGCCAAAGGCCAGCGTTGCTGTCCAATATGTGGATGACCGCGGAACTCCCATTGATGTTTCAGGTGTCCCCGGGGCAGTGGATCAGCTGTCCGGCCTGCGGGGAGAGGTCCAGCGTGTTCCCACCCCGGAAATGGCAGACTATACATACGAGCGCATGTACATCACCACCCCCGATGGCAGCCTGGAATCCGGCGTACTGAATCCAGAGCAGCGCACTGTTACCTTCAACAAAGAATATGCAAGTACGGTTACAGTGGTTTACCGGGCAAAGGCATCCTTTACCATTGAGTACATTGATGACCACGGGAACAACATCAATGACCTGATGCCGGCCGGCACTCCCTTCTCGCACAGCGGCCACCGGGACGATGTATTTGACATCCTGATCCCGGTAATCACCGACTATGACTTCATTTCGATGGAAATCACCCACCCGGAAACAGCGGCAGGCCCGAATGAATCTGCAATGCTGGATGCCGACACACACAAGGCGATCCTGAAGGCCGGCTACAACTCCGTTGTAAAGGTTCATTACCATGCCAAGGGCAGCGTAGCGATCCAGTACAAGGACGAGCTGGGCAATCTCATTGATTTTGATGGAGCGACTACCTCCACCAACGGCTACCGGGACGCTATCAACACCATTACACTTCCGAAGCACCCCTACTATGAGTTCGACCGGGCAGAGCTGGATACAACCAGCCAGATCCCGTCCGGCGCGATTACAGAGCAGGATGCGGACAAGCTGAAGGTGCAGATGCTGATTGGCGATGACAGTACCATCACCGTCTACTATAAGGCCAAGGCAGATGTGGCCATCAAGTATGTGGACGAGCTGGGCAACCCGATTGACGGCCTGATGCCGGAAGGCACAGCGAACATGATCTCTGGCCTGCGGGGACAGGTATTCCCGGTAGAAACCCCGGAAATGGCTGACTATGTTTACGAAAGCATGAGCATCAGCACCCCCGATGGGAAGACGGTATCCGGTATCCTTGACCCTGAGAACAAGCAGCTCACAATGGGATTCGAGAACGCCTCCACCGTCACCGTGGTCTACCACGCCAAGGCGAGCGTCAATATCCGTTATGTGGACGAACTGGGAATCCCCATTGATGACCTGATGCCGGAAGGCTCTGCCACCATCATCGCAGGGCTGCGAGGAGAGCACTACACCGTTGCTACCCCTGTTCTGCAGGACTATGACTTCGAGCAGATGTTCATCACCACCCCCGAAGGCAGCCTGGAATCCGGCTTCCTCAACGACATCACCTATGATCTGGAGCTGAACAAGGAATATGCCTCCACTGTGACCCTTGTGTACCATGCCAAGGCTTCCTTCAAGGTGGAGTACATCGACGATCTCGGCCAGAATATCAACGATGTTGTCATCGCTGAATCCGACCGTGAACTGCTCCCGACAGAGCCGCCCTTTGAGTACACCGGCCACCGGGGAGATGAGATCACCATCCAGACACCAGAGCTGGAGGACTACCAGTTTAACTCCATGGTGGTGCAGTCTGGCAGCTCTGTAAGCCTTGACCCGGAAACCCATCTGGCGACAATGAATGCCGGCTACGATGGTGTGATCTATGTGAAGTACGACTACAGGGCCACAGTCTTCCTCAAATACGAGGACATGAACGGCCAGGATATCTCTGGACTGTTTGATCCGGCCAATCCCACCTTCCTGGAGGGATTCCGCAATCGGACCACCGAGATCCCGCATCCGGATACCGGCTCTTACATCTTCGACCACTTTGAGATTGAAACTCTCCCAGGCGAAGAACCGTCCGGTTATCTGCACGGCGGCCAGTATGACCCCACACTGACCTTCGGCGTCCGGGAAGCCTCCACCGTTACTGTTGTGTACCGCTGGATCGACCTGGGCATTGATCTGAAGGGCGTGACCTTTGAAGGAGAACCCATTGAGGAGGACCAGACTTTGTACCTCTCCCAGGGTGCAACCTTCACCTGGACCGTAACCAATCACGGCACCGCACCCTGTTACCCGGAAGTGGAATTCCAGTTCCCTGACCTGATCCTCATGGTCAATAAAACCCCGGATTCCACTGAGAACGGCAACCGTATAAAGCTGAAGCATCTGCTGCAGCCCGGGGAGAGCGTTGATTTTGTCACCCTCTTCCAGGTGGATACTGTTGAGACCTATGAACGGGTAGACATCATTGCAGTGATCCCCGAAGGGCAGCAGGATGTAAACGGAAACAGCTACCCTGACATTGACCTCTCCAACAACAAGGCTCAGGGCGAACTGGAGATCCTGAACCCGCCAATCATCATGAAGAAGGTTAACTCGGAAAACACCAAGGAACGCCTGGAGGACTGCTACATCGAAATCTATGACAAACACGATGAACTGGTCTTTGAGGGCTGGTCCGACGAGGACGGCGAATGGTATGTCACCGACCTGTACCCGGGTGAGTATCAGGTTTGGGAGCGGTATGCGCCGGAAGGCTTTGCTCGCACCGGAAAGTGGCACACCCTCACTGTGAAGGATGACATGACCCCCAAGGGCAGAGTCCTCTACAACGATCCGGTCAAGATCACCATCAAGAAGGTCGATGTGCTCAACAACAACCCTCTCGCCGGCGCCAAGTTTGGCCTGTATGATGAGGACGGAAAGCTCATTGACACCCAGATCACCAACGAAGATGGCCTTTGCTTCTTCTCCAAGCTCAAGCCCGGTGAGTTCACCGTCGAAGAATTGGAAGCCCCGGAGGGGTATGTGGCAAGCGGCAAGATCATCCGCGTGGAGATTACCGATAAATGGATGAACCGGGATCCCTACATCGTCAGAAACGCACCGGCCGTCAACACCGGCGCCGATGTGATCCCGTATCTCACCAGCCCCTATGGTATCGGCGGTTTCGGCGCTGTGGGCGCAGCAATCCTGCTGGTGATCCGCAGCAAGAGGAAGAAGGACGATGAAAAGTAAGACGCTCCTCACTGTTTTGGCGGTTATCCTGCTGGCTCTGGCAGCCGGCCTTGCCTGGCGCAGGGCCGCGTATCTCCCGGAGATCACCGAGCGGCAGGAAGCCCAGGAACAGTATGAGAGCCTTGCGGAAACAGTCGTTCAGGACCCTGGCAAAGAGCCGGAAGCCGAAATGAGCGCAGAGGCCCCCAGTAGCCCCTCTAGGGCGCAGGAGGCTTCGGGCAGTACCCTGGTCGATTTTGATTCTCTCGCCGCTCTGAACCCGGATACCGTAGCGTGGATCAGCATTCCTGGCGCAGGAATCAACTATCCTGTTGTCCAGGCGGCTGACAACAACGCTTATCTTCGCCGGAGCTTCACCGGCGAGCAAAGCATCGCCGGGACGATCTTCCTGGACTTTGCAAACAGCTCTGATTTTTCAGATGGCAACAGCGTAATTCATGGGCACAACATGTTCGATGGGAGCGCCAATATGTTCTCATCGCTGCCCCGGTACACAGACATCGCTTTTTGGAAGGACAATCCTGACATCCACCTGGTCACGACAGACGGTGAGGTTGTATACCGCATCTTTGCTGTCTGCCGGTTCGACATCAGCTCCGGCACTGCTGCAGCTGACTATTACAGGCAGGACTTCCGCTCAGAGGAGCATCAGATGGAGTACATCCAGAATCTGATAAACCAATCTCTGATCCAAACAAATGAAACTGTGCCGACAGGCAGTAAACTGCTGACTCTATCCACCTGTGAGCGCAAGGTCTACGGCGACAACGGCCGCTTAATCGTTGTAGGGTATCTGGCAAAATAAAAAAACACAGTGTCACAGCATCTGCTGTGACCTGTGTGGCAGGTAATAAGGGTTGCTTGTTGCCTGCCACATGGGTCGCAAATACCCAGGGGCTGACGCAGCAAAGTTAAAGATTTCTGATTTCGTCGCTATATATTATATAGCAGCAGTTTGAAGGAGGGGGAAATTACCAATAAAATTCCCCCGACAAAACAAAAAAGAGGCTTAAAAGCCTCTTCATTGCGCACTCGCTGTGCGTCTTTTCAGACAGTTAGATCCTGATTGAGATTTGAACATAGCACTGTTGTTTCGTAGGTATCCAATTTTTGCTGTTGTTTCGAAATCATTATAGCAAGTTACAGGGAAGGAGTCAATATGGGAGTTAACAAAACAACAAACTATTATATCGGACTGGATATTGGAATGGATGCAGCAGGTTATGCTGTAACGACTCCTCAATATGATCTGCTGCAGCACAGAGGAGAACCGATGTGGGGAGTATCTGTGTTTGGACAGGCTGAAACAGCTGCTGAACGCCGCATGTTCAGATCCAATCGCAGAAACCTCTACCGAAAAAAATGGCGGAGACATCTTTTGCAGGGCTTTTTTGCAGAAGAAATCTCCAAGATAGACCCGGAATTCTTTATAAGATTGCAGGAAAGTGCCCTTCATCGGGAGGACAAGACAAGAAACACTGATCCGTACTCCCTGTTCAATGATCCTGGCTTTACAGATCAAGAATATCATCAAAAGTATCCAACGATCCACCATCTGATTTGGGAGCTGATGAAAAATCCAGAGCCTCACGATGCGCGTCTGGTCTACCTGGCGTGCGCATGGATCCTGGAGCATCGAGGTCATTTCCTGGATTCCATCGACACTGACAATCTCAGCGAGACAACGGACTTTCTCTTTATTCACCGCGCGTTTCTAAACAGCTTTATCCAAAGCGGTTACGATACACCCTGGAGCGAGGATATGGGCAAAGAGATTGCCGCTATTCTTCAAAAAAGAGAAAGCATTCTGGCAAAGGAAAAAGAATTTTTCAAATTGCTGAACAATGGCAAAAAGATCAAGAACAACCCGACAGAGGCGTTTCCTTTCGGAAAGGCTGCTATCATCCGGCTGCTGTGCGGTGGAAAAATTGCTCCAGATGTACTTTTCCAGAATGAATTGTATGAAGACCTTGATTCTATTTCGTTTGAGGAAGATGATGAAATCCTTGAGGGCAAGATTGGACAGCTGGATAGCCCTGATGTAGAAGTTATCCTCCAGATCCGGAAGCTGTACAACTGGGGAATTCTTGCCAGCATATTGAAAACGGAAAGCAATGGGACAGTGGTAAATCCCAATGTTTCTGAGATCAAAATCAGGGACTATGAGCAGCATCGTGAAGATCTGAAAGAACTCAAGTATTTTATTTCCAAATATTGCCCGGAACAGTACAAAACCGTCTTTCAGACTTTGGAGCCCAAACTGCCCAACTATGCCGCATACTCGTACCACTTCAAAACAGGAGATGCCCCAGCAAAGGAATTGCCAGACAAAAAAGCCAGCCAGCAAGACTTCTGCGATTTTTTGAAACCCATTATGAAAAAAATCCAGCCTGAAACACAGGATCGGGAACGCTTTGATGACCTGCTCAACCGAATTGAAGTTGGTGTTTTTGCACCCAAACAGAGGCGAACTGAAAATCGTGTCATCCCGCAGCAGCTTTACCAGGCAGAACTGAGATGTATTTTGAAAAATGCCTCGGGCTATCTTCCCTTCCTGACTGAAAAGGATGAGGACGGCCTTACTGTCAGCGAAAAGATACTGTCCATTTTCAGATTCTGTATTCCCTATTTTGTTGGGCCGCTCAATACTGCCAGCCCTTTTGCATGGCTCAAGCGAAAACAGGGCACTATTTTCCCTTGGAATTTCTCAAAGATGGTTGACCTGGACCAGAGCGAACAGGCATTCATTAGGCGGATGACCAATACCTGTTCTTACCTTCCAGGCGAGCCTGTCCTTCCCAAACAGTCTCTGCAGTACAGCTTTTTCATGCTTCTTGATGAGCTTAACAATCTGCGGATAAACGGGAAAAAGATTTCTGTTGAGGCAAAACAAGCCATCGTACAAAAACTGTTTATGACGAAGCGAAAGGTCACAGTAAAACAGATCCACAGCTTCCTTATCAAAAATGGCTATGCCCCAAACGACTCAACCATCAGCGGATTGGATAATCCAATCCACTCTTCTCTTGACTCATACATCGATTTTTCGGATCTGCTTTCCAGCGGCCAGCTTACTGAAAAACAGGCCGAGGAAATCATAGCCCGGGCGACCTATATCAGTGATACAGCCAGAAGGCGGCAGTGGCTCGACAGCACTATGGGGCATCTTCCTGAGCCAGAACGGAAGCGGATCAGTATGTTGAAATACAAGGATTTTGGTCGGCTTTCTTCAAAATTTCTGACTGGAATGGTTGGCGCAAATAAAAGCACCGGCGAAGCTGGGACAGTGCTGGAACTGCTTTGGAACACCAATCACAATCTGATTCAGCTTTTGTCCGAGTCCTATACTTTTGCAGAAACCATAGCTTCCAATGAAAAAGAATTTTACCAGGATACGCCCATGTCACTGGACGAGCGGCTGCAAAAGATGTCGTTGTCAAGCCAGGAAAAACGCCCTGTCATCCGCACATTGAGAATCGTGGAAGATGTTGTAAAGGCAACTGGAAAGGCACCAGAGAAGATCTTTGTAAACTCTGTCCGCCAGTCTTTCGGAAAGAATAAGGGAAAGCGCTCTGTCTCTCGGAAGGATCAGATCCTCAATCTGTACAAGCAGTTCCCGGCAACAGAAGTGGCTGAACTTCGTGCTCAGTTGGAAAACATGGGGGACGATGCCAACAACAATCTTCAAAACGATGCACTCTATCTCTACTTTATGCAGCTTGGTCGCTGTATGTATACTGGCGAGAAAATTCTGTTCAGCAGGCTGTCCGCTGATTATAACAAGGAACACATTTACCCTCGCCGGGTGGTTCTGGACAACAGCGTACATAACAACCTGGTTCTGACCAAAATCAGCATCAATAAAGCGAAGGACGACAGTTATCCGATCAGCCCTGTTATCCAAGAACAGATGAGTGGATTCTGGAACATGCTGCTGGATAAACAGATGATTACAGCAGAAAAGTACAAGCGCCTCACAAGAGCCACAGAATTCAGTGACGATGAAAAATTTGGTTTCACACAGCAACTGATAGGAGCTTCCGGACAGATGGCCAAGGCCATTCGCGTCTGCCTCCAGGAGCGTTACCCCGACACCCAGGTTGTCTTTGCCAGAGAAGATCTGATATCCGAATTCCGAGGGCTATATGGCCTGTCCACAGTTCGCTCTTTGGGTGAGATGTATCGGGCTAAAAATGCCTATCTCAACGCAGTTGCCGGTAACATTTATCATGATGTGATTTCGAAGCCATTTTATCTGACAGAAGAAAAATATTCTATGAATCCAAGGACGATCTACGAAAGAAAACAGGTTGTAAATGGAAAAACAATCTGGGACCCGGATTATATCGAAAAGATTAAGAATACTCTGCAAAACCCATACATCCACATTGCGCTACGGCCGCACAAGCGTACAGGCGCCTTCTATAAGACGATGCCGCTTAAAGCTGGAGAGGAAAGAGGAATGGCAGAGCGAAAGATGGGGCTGGATGTAAAGAAATATGGTGGTTATCCAGATAAAGCCACATCGTTCTTCCTCCTCGCACGGTACAGGACTCCCAAAAAGCTGGATGCAGCTTTTATCCCAGTCACTATTCTGGATTCCAACCGTGTCCTTCGCCAGGACGATTTTGCGCAGCAATATGTCGAAAACTTTATCCTTGAAACATTCCACGAAAACTGTCAATTCATCGACTTCCCGCTGGGAAAGCAAGCCATTCTCATGAATACTATACTGAGGCTTAATAAGTTTGATGTTTGCATATCTGGCAAAACTGGAGTGACCATCTCCGCTATCCCAATGACGCCATTGTATCTAAGAGGCGATGAAGAGAGCTATATGCAGAGACTGGAGCGCGTTTGGAGAAAGCAGTCACAGGATCCAAAGTATAAAATCAACGAGGTGTTCGATAGAATCACTTCAAAGGGAAATCTTGAGATCTATGACTTTTTCCTGGGGAAAAGCGGAAAAAAACCTTTTGTGTCTATGCCTGCACCGCAAACTGCTACTCTTGAACAGGGACGAGAAACATTCATTCAGTTGAGCCTGGAAGAACAGGTACGGTCTCTGAAGTGGATTGTTGATCTGTTCCGTTGCAACCGAACGGACGCCTGTGATCTTTCTTTGATTGGCGGAAGCAAAAATGCCGGGAAATGCACTGTCAGCATGAAGTTGTCTACCCTGAAAAAATACGATGATGTGCGCATTATCACGACATCTGCCTCTGGTCTCATTCAAAAAAAGTCGGACAACCTTTTGAAGCTCATTGATGAGTCCAGTCTCGAAGAGATAGAAAAACTGGCGCTACATGGGTCAAGTAAACTATAGAAATATGGGGGAGAATAAATGCCATTGCTACTATGTTTAATTTTTTTAATTCTTGCTGCAGAAGTTCCATTGATGATTATCTTTGACAAAAATTTAAGGGTTCGGCGTTATATCCTTGAATTCTATAAAAGATATATTCCATTTGCGTATTTCTTTTTGGTTGTCGTAACAATCATCTTTGAATTTTACCATCCTTAAAATTCACAGCAAGAAGCTCAAACTGAAGAACTACAGCTTGCCCAGGAGTTTGTAAAAAACAAACAGGCTACATATTTGTCTGCTTATCCAGAACAAGACACCTTTATCGGGAAAATTACCATACCAGACATTGATTTCAAGCTGGACCTTTATTGGAGTACATCACAGCAATTTGTAGATCAGGAAAGCACTGGCGTCCTTTTTAGTTTTGCCTGTGTACCTGGCGACAAGAGTGGTGGCTCTCTGATCCTTGACCACAACTACCAGGAGGGAAAAAAGCTATCCGAGATCCAGCCTGGCATGAAAATTTACCTTGATCTTTCTTATCATGAGTGGCGTAAACCCCCTTGCTTTAGCTATGGGGATATAAGCCACACCTTATTCCTCGTTAAAAACAGATCTTGTATTAGATAGATTAGCTGCAAACCTGTTATCCATTTGATGCAGCTGTAACCAATCAAATATTTTTGGCAAAGTGCAAACTGGTAGAAGGCACCGAGTTGGTTGGAGAGCTCTCTTGACACAGTATTGATCCTGCGGTACACTAAATGTATTGATTGATGCATCCCGACCGCTGTTTTGGCGGTTAAGTATGGCTCTGCTCCTTGTGAGCACTGACCGGTTTGAAACATTTATGGCACGATTGCGCCCAAATGGGCGTGACCGTGCCTTTTTTTATTGCCAATACAAGGGCAGCCTTCTTTGAGGGCCGCCCTTTTTACATATAGACAAAAAATCCACCAAAACAGAAAGGAGATTAGACATGTCAAAACCCCGAAAGAAAACATACTGTGCCTTTTGCGGAAAAGAAATCCGCTGGATCCGTGACAAGGCAACTGGGA
>OGXX01000662.1_pt1 | contig 38248 bp, 35 predicted proteins | sample 1576301 | NCBI WGS metagenome assembly OGXX01 (sample SAMEA3541469, study PRJEB24748) | human gut metagenome | biome: human gut; feature: human-associated habitat; material: faeces | place: China | collected 2012
CCGAGGGCCTGGCCCAGCGGATTGCCCAGGGAGAGGTTCCCTTTAAGCTCCGGGATAAGGAGGTTTATCTCCTGGATCTCACGGCTCTTGTGGCCGGGACCCAGTTCCGGGGCCAGTTTGAGAGCCGGATGAAGAGCCTCATCGCCGAGGTGAAGGCCTGCGGCAACATCATCCTGGTGATTGACGAGGTCCATAACCTGGTGGGAGCCGGTGACGCCGAGGGCTCCATGAACGCCGCCAACATCCTGAAGCCGGCCCTGTCCCGGGGGGAGATCCAGGTCATCGGCGCCACTACCTTCTCCGAGTACCGGAAGTACATTGAAAAGGACGCCGCCCTGGAGCGCCGGTTCCAGCCGGTGACGGTGGCGGAGCCGACTCTGGCCGAGGCGGCGGAGATTATGCGGGGGGTGGCTCACTATTACGAGCAGTTCCACGGGGTGTCCATCTCTCCGGAGATTGCCCGGCAGTGCGTGGTCCTGTCGGAGCGGTACATCACGGACCGGTTTCTGCCGGATAAGGCCATTGACCTGCTGGACGAGGCCTGCTCTGACGTGAACCTGCGCAGCAAGGAGATCTCCCAGCTGGCGGAGCTGAAAAAGGAGCGGGATGACTACGAGCTGGAGCTCCGGATGCTCACCGAGGACACGGAGGGGGAGCATTACGAGCGCCTGGCGGAGCTTCGCAGCAGGCTTTGCCGGGTGGCGGAGGAGATTGAGAAGCTGGATCAGCTGCCGCCTCCTCCCGTGACCATGGAGAATCTGGCCCGAATCATTGAGCTCTGGACCAAGATTCCCGCCAGCAAAATCAAGGCCCAGGAATATGAGCAGCTCCGCACCCTGAGCGACCGCCTGAAGGAGCGGATTGTGGGCCAGGACGAGGCGGTGGAGGCGGTGAGCCGCGCCATCCGCCGCAGCCGGGTGGGCATTTCCCCCAAGAAGAGGCCGGTTTCCTTCATTTTCGTGGGCCCCACTGGCGTGGGCAAGACGGAGCTGGTGAAATGCCTGGCCGGGGAGATGTTTGATTCGGTGGATTCCCTCATCCGCCTGGATATGTCGGAGTATATGGAAAAGCACACGGTCTCCAAGCTCATTGGCTCTCCCCCGGGCTATGTGGGCTATGACGAGGCGGGCCAGCTCACGGAGAAAATCCGCCGCAGGCCCTACAGCGTGGTTCTGTTTGACGAGATTGAAAAGGCCCATCCCGATGTGCTGAATGTGCTCCTGCAGGTGCTGGACGACGGCCGGATCACCGACGCCCAGGGCCGTGTGGTGAATTTTGAAAACGCCATTCTGGTGATGACCTCCAACGCCGGTTCCGACCGGAAGGGCGGCGGCTTGGGCTTTGGTCAGACCCTCACGGAGCAGAGGAAGGAGGGGGCCATGAAGGCCCTGGGGGAGTTCCTGCGGCCGGAATTTTTGAACCGGGTGGATGAGATCATCAGCTTCAACCACCTGTCCGAGGAGAACTTCCGGGCCATTGCCGGGATTATGCTTGCTGAGCTTCGGGATTCCTTGGCGGAGCGGGGCCTGTCCTTTACCTGGGACGAAGCCCTGGGGGATTACCTTACAAAGAAGGCCTACTCCATCACCTACGGGGCCCGGAACCTCCGCCGGACCATCCAGCGGGATCTGGAGGACCCCATTGCCGAGGCCATCATTGACAGCTTCGAGTCTCCCATCTCCGCCCTCCGGGCCGTGGTCCGGGAGGGAAAGCTGGAGCTGGAGAAGGAGTGACGGAGAACCCATGACAGAGAAAGAACAGGCCCTTGCCTACCTGGGCAGGGATCCGGTGTTGAACATCAGTATGACCGAGCCCCTGCGTCTGGGCCGGGCCCATGTGGCTGCCCGGAGCAGCCGGGGTGTGGTGTTGGAAATGGACGGCATCGCCATGGTGACGGCGGAGGCCCCCGATGAGGCTCTGCGCCTGCTGGAGGCAGTCCCGGAGGCCAATACGTGGAATGTCATGGGAGGCGCCCTCACCCAGGCCGTGGCGGAGGCGCTGGACCTGGAGGAAGGCAGCCGCTGCTACCAGGCGGCCTACTTCCGGGGGGACCCCCTGCCGGTCCGGGCCGATGTGCGGCCCCTGGACATGAGCTTCTTCCAGGCGGTCCTGGACGGCTACAGCCTCTTCCACGACCCGGAGTATGTGGAGGACCGTCTGAAAGCCGGTGTCATTTTCGGCGCCTTTGTGGACGGCTGCCTGGCCGGCTTCGTAGGGGAGCACCACGAGGGCAGCATGGGCATGCTGGAGGTCTTTCCCCCATATCGCGGCCACGGCCTGGGCCTGGCCCTGGAGAGCTTCCAAATCAACCGCTACCTCTCCCAGGGCCGGGTGCCCTTCGACCAGGTCATCGTGGGCAACGAGAAGTCCATGGGCCTGCAGAGGAAGGTGGGTATGGAGCTCTCCAAAGATACCATGTCCTGGCTACACCGCAAATAAAACCCAACACAGCCCGGGAGCATGCCTAACGGCAGCCCCCGGGCTGAGGTATATCTGGAAGAAGAAATGCAGTTGCCCTGTCCTCGTGACGGACAATTTTACCGTAGCAATGGTCCAGGGAAAGCGCACGCCGCTCCTGGTTCTAACCCGTCCCTGCCGGACATACCCTGTACTACACCATGGCAGGAGCGCCCTCCTGCCGAGACTGAAGGAGGCAGGATGGCGATGGAAAAATCCATTTATCAAGAGATTGCAGCCAGAACCGGCGGAGATATTTATGTGGGCGTGGTGGGCCCGGTCCGGACGGGGAAGTCCACCCTCATCAAGCGGGTGATGGAGGAGCTGGTGATTCCCAACATCTCCGACCCTTACCGGAAGGAGCGGGCCCGGGATGAGCTGCCCCAAAGCGGCTCCGGTAAGACCATTATGACCTCGGAGCCTAAATTCGTGCCGGAGGAGGCGGTGGAAATCTCCCCCGACGGGACGGCAAAGCTCCGGGTGCGGATGATCGACTCCGTGGGCTATATGGTGGCCGGGGCCGTGGGGGCCACGGAGGACGGGGCGCCCCGGATGGTGACCACCCCCTGGTATGACCATGAGATTCCCATGACCGAGGCGGCGGAGCTGGGTACCAAAAAGGTGATGGAGGATCACTGCTCCATTGGCCTGGTGGTGACCACCGACGGCACCATCACGGACATTCCCCGGGCGGACTATGTGGCCGCTGAGGACCGGGCCATTGGGGATATGAAGGCCACGGGCAAGCCCTTTGTGGTGGTGGTCAACAGCCGGGAACCCCGGGGAGAGGCTGCCCGGGAGCTGTGCAGCCGGATCCAGGAGACCTATCAGGTGAAGGCTCTCTGCGCCGACTGCCAGACCATGAGCGCCCAAGAGATTGGGGAGCTCCTGCGGGACCTGCTGTATGCCTTCCCCATGCAGGAGCTGCGGGTGTACCTCCCCCGGTGGATGGACGGCCTGGAGTACGACCACCCGGTGAAGGCGGCGCTTTACGATGCGCTGGCCGCCCGGGCCGGCGAGATTTCCGAAATGTGCCAGGCGGAGACGGTGCTGGGGACCCTCACGGAGGTGGAGCACGTGGCCGGTTGCCGCTTGCGGGAAATCGACCTGGGCAGCGGCATGGTAGCCTGCGAGCTTCAGTTCCCGGAGAGCCTGTATTATGACATTCTCAGCGGCAAGACCGGCTTTGACATCACGGGGGAGGGTGAGCTCATGGAGCTGCTCACGGAGCTGGCCCAGGTGAAGCGGTCCTATGACAAAATTGCCTCGGCTCTGGAGGAGGCCAGCGCCACCGGCTACGGCGTGGTGATGCCCACCCGGGGGGAGATGAAGCTGGAGGCCCCGGAGATTGTCCGCAAGGGAAGCGCCTACGGCGTGAAGCTGAAGGCCGGCGCGCCCTCCATCCACATGCTGCGGGTGGACCTGGACACGGAGATCAGCCCCATGGTAGGGGATGAGAAACAGTCCCAGGACCTGGTGAACAGCCTGTCTGAGCAGTACCAGACTGCACCGGATCAGCTGTGGGAGAGCAATATTTTTGGTAAGTCCGTCTTTGAAATGGTGAACGACGGCCTCACCACCAAGCTGCGCCGGATGTCCGATGATGTGCGGGTGAAATTCCGGGGCTCCCTGGCCCGGGTGGTCAACGAAGGGGCCACAGGGATGATTTGTATCATCTTTTAATGGAAAAACTGCCCTCAAATTCCGATGTACTTCGGATTTGAGGGCAGTTTGGCTATTTTTTCAGCTCCAGCTCCGGGTGCCGGGCGGCTACCACGGAGAAGGCGTCGTTGGCAATGTCAATGGCCAGGGCGATGTCCTCGTCGGTGATGGCGGCATTCAGGAAGTGGTTGTGGTGGCTGGCCAGGAACAAGCCCCGGCTGACACATTCCGCCACCCACTCCTGGTGGAGCATCAGGCTGTCATCATTGGCAATTCGCAGGTAAAAGAGGGCCGGTTCGCCAGAGACCACCAGGTCAAAGCCGTGAGCCTTGGCGGCGGTCTGGAAGCCTTGGGTGAGCTGCAACCCCATGCGTCGGAAGAGGGCCGGGGCGTCCAGGGCCTTCAGCTTCTGGATGCAGGCGATGCAAGCTGCAAAAGGCTCCGCGCTCATCCAATAGGAGCCGGTGAAGGAAATGGAGGAGGCGGTGGCCTTCAGGTGCTCCCGGCCGCAGACGGCGGACATGTTGTAGCCGTTGGCCAGGGCCTTACAGAAGCAAATGAGGTCCGCCTGGAAGCCATAGTAGTGGTCCGAGCCCTGAAGGTCCAGCCGGAAGCCGGTGCGCACGTCGTCGATGATGAGGACGATGCCCCGCTTGTCGCAGAACCGGCGGACGGAGGCCCAGAATTCCTTGGTGGCGCAGCGGTTGTCGGCGAAATTGCCGTGGTCGTAGGGCTGGGCGATGAGGGCGGCCACGTCGCCGCCGCAGGCATCATAGGCCGCCTCCATAGCGGGCAGGTCGAACCAGGGGACCACAAGGTTGTTGGCTACCTCCTCCGGCAGGACACCGGGGTAGTCGGCTTTCATGGCCCAGGGGTCGTTGCCGTGGTAGTAGCCCCGGAGGAACATGGTTTTCTTCTTCCCTGTGAAGGCCCGGGCGGTGAGGATGGAGAAGGTGGTGGCGTCGGTGCCGTTTTTCATGAAGAAGGCCCAGTCCGCCATGGCCACGGTGTCCACCAGCAGCTCGGCGCACTCCACCATTTTATAGGAGGGGGCGGTGGTGCAGTTTCCGGTCATCAGCTGCTCCATGGCGGCCCGGTCCACGTCGGGGTCGCCGTAGCCCAGGACATTGGGTCCATAGGCGCACATGAGGTCCAGGTAGGGGTTCCCATCCAGGTCCCAGAAATAGGCGCCCTTGGCCTTGGAGGACAGGAGCGGCCACTTCTCCAGGGGGAGAAACAGGCCCTCGGAGGGCCCCAAATGGCCGTAAACCCCGGAGGGGATGACCTGCAGCGCCCGGTCAAACCAGGCCCGGCTTTTGGTGTGTTGGTATTCAGGGTATTTGCTCATAACGGCTCCTCCTAAGACAGATACGCGGACACCCGATTCAGAATCCGGTTGATGTTATCCACCATGGAGAGCATGCCTCGCAGGTGGATGGTGCCCTTGCACATTTCGTTGATGGTGGAGACCTGGCCGGTGAAGAGGCCGTAAGCCAGGTCGATGGTGGCGAATTCCATCACGGCCCGGGGATGCTCCGCTGGGGCCTTGAGGGTGGTGAAATGGTGGTCCCGGACGGAAATCGTCACCTGCGCTACATCCCGAATCCCCAGAGAGACCTCCCCATCCACGGTGTAGCTGGCGGAGATTTGGGAAATGGAATCGGTGTTGGCCAGAGCGGAAATGGCTCCGGCAATGGTGTACATGGTGAGAACGGTGCTTTTTTCAAAAAAAGCCCGGTCCTTGAGTGCTTCTTCAGAAGGCCGGAGCAGTTCTGTGAGCCGGTTCGTCAGCTGGGTGAAGGGACCCAGGAGGAAGGGGAGAAGCTGCACCGGGTTTTTCCCGGGTAGGCCGGGCTTATTTTCGTCAATGAGGGCGTTGAACTTTTCTGGCGAGGAAAAGTTCATTTTGCAGGTGCACCCCCCGTCCCCTTCGGTCATGCGGCAGCCCTCCTGGGTAAAGTGGAAGGTGCAGCAAGGGCCGTCTTTGACCTGAAAACACAGACTTACAGGCTTCTTGAGACCGGAGAGAATCTTTTTGGAAGCTTCGTCCAAGCTGCACAGATTTTCCAGGGTGCCCAAGACGCCATACATGTTCACATATGCCATGGCTTTTGGTTCTTTCATATGGTTCGCTCCCTTCGGGGCCGATCCGGACGTACAGCCTGCGCTCAGCGACTGGCCCTTTCGACCGGTGTATACCCCCATTGGCGGTATGGACCGCTGTTGGTGCCATTATAACATACCTTGTCCACTCTGAAAAGAGAAAGGTTTGATGGCTCCCGCTTTGGGGCCGCCATTGGCTTCAGTTGTGGGAAGCCACACTGCTCCGGTTTTGCTGAATTTGAGCTTGAGATGCAATTGACAAGGCGGGGTGAACGTGGTATCATGAAGGAAAATCGGGGGAGCTTGTGAAGCAGGCTGAGAGGAAGTCATCTAACTTCGACCCTTTACCTGATGCGGATAATGCCGCCGTAGGGAGTCATAACTTGATTCTTTCGGGGGCATTTTGGGAAGATGCCTCCGATTTTTATTGGAACTTGTTTGAAAGGGGAGAGGTGGAGCGGCCAGATATCCGGCGGAGGGGGAGCGCCCTGCGCCGTGTCTTTGCAGCGAGGGAAGCCGTGTTCCGGCGTGAGAGGAGACCAGTAAGTCTCGACCGACCTTCCCGGCGGGCCAGGGGTCCGCCAGACTCGGACAGGGAAGCGACGCTGCCATGGCTGCCGAATTCTCTGTACCACTTCAAAGGAGTTTGCAACATGAAAAAGAATCAAGTGAAAAAACTGGCGGTTGCCGCCCTTCTGTGTGCCGTTGCCGTGGCAGGCAGCACCCTTTCCTTCCCGGTATTCGGCAGTAAATGTGCCCCGGTGCAGCATATGGTGAACATCCTGTTTGCGGTGTTTCTGGGCCCCTGGTACGGGTTGGCCGGTGCCTTTACCTCCAGCTTGCTGCGGAATCTCATGAGCTTGGGGAGTCTCATGGCCTTCCCCGGCAGCATGTTCGGCGCGCTGCTGTGCGGTCTTGCGTACCGGAGGACGGGGAACCTCCTCCTCACCCTGGCGGCGGAGGTCTTTGGCACAGCCATCCTGGGAGGCCTCAGCGCCTATCCTGTGGCTATATTCCTCATGGGCCAGGAAGCGGGCAGTGTGGCGTTTTATGCCTACATCGTTCCCTTTTTGATCTCTACGGCGGCTGGTTCCATCCTGTCGGGCATTTTGGTGTTCTCTCTGCAAAAGGCAAAGGCATTGAAGCCCATGCAGGAAACGCTGGCCTGAGGGGAGTGCCCCGGATATCCCAACTTAACTGGAGGTTCTACCATGGAATTCAGGAAACGGAGGGAGACTCCACCTGCAGATGGTCCTTTGCCCCTGGGGGAACTGCTGCGCCAGGTGAAGCGCCAGGCGCCCCTGGTCCACTGCATTACCAATTATGTGACGGCCCGCGATTGCGCCAATCTCCTGCTTGCCTGCGGCGCTTCTCCGGTCATGGCCGATGATGTGGAGGAGGTAGCGGAGATTACCGCCGTCAGCAGCGGCTTGTATCTCAACCTGGGGACGCTGCATCGCAGCAGCGCCAGCGCCATGCTGGCGGCGGGGACCCGGGCGGGGGAAGTGGGCATCCCGGTCCTTCTGGACCCGGTGGGCGTGGGGGCTTCCCGCTTCCGCCGGGAGACGGCCGGGAAGCTGCTGGACGCCGTGCCGGTTGCCGTCATTCGGGGCAACGCTTCCGAAATCAAGACCTTGGTCCTGGGCTCTGCCGGGGCGAGGGGCGTGGATGCAGACATAACGGACCAGGTGACCCAGGAGAATCTGGAGGCCACGGCGGCCCTGGCCCAAACCCTTGCGGGGAAGACCGGGGCGGTTGTGGCCCTTACGGGGGCAGTTGACGTGGTAACCGATGGAGACAAAGCTGTGTTCATCCGCAACGGACATCCCATGATGTGCCGGGTCACCGGGATGGGCTGCCAGCTTTCGGCGCTGACGGCAGCCTTTGTGGCCGCCAATCCGGACAAACCTCTGGAAGGGGCCGTCGCCGCCGTCTGCGTCATGGGGCTTTGCGGAGAAATGGCCTTTGCCCGGCTGTCCGGGCAGGACGGGACGGCTTCCTTTGGGGTGTATCTCATGGACGCCATTTCCCGCCTGACGCCGGAGGAGCTGGAGAAAGGAGCCAGGTATGAGGTGCGATAGGAAAACCATGCGGCTGTATGCTGTGACAGACCGGGCCTGGGTGGGGCAGGGGACCCTGGGGGATCAGGTGGAGCAGGCCCTTCGGGGCGGCGTAACCTGTGTGCAGCTGCGGGAAAAATCTCTGGGAGTCCCTGCCATTTTGGTGGAAGCGGAGGAGATTGGGGCACTTTGCCGGTCCTATGGGGTCCCGTTTCTCATCAATGACCGTGTGGAAATCGCCTTACAGTGCGGCGCGGACGGCGTCCACGTGGGGCAAAAGGACCGGGCCGCCCGGGAGGTCCGACGCCTGCTGGGACCTAACCGGATTCTGGGCGTATCCGCCCGGACTGTGGAGCAAGCGGTGCAGGCGGAGCGGGACGGCGCGGATTATCTGGGGGTCGGCGCAGTCTTTTCCACCTCCACCAAGGCGGATGCCATGCCGGTGTCCTATGAGACCCTGCAGGCCATTTGCAGGGCGGTGTCCATCCCTGTGGTGGCCATTGGCGGCATTCAAAGGGAGAATCTTCTGTCCCTGACCGGAAGCGGCGTGGATGGCGTGGCCCTGGTCTCCGCCATTTTTGCCGCGCCGGATGTGGAAACGGCCAGCCGGGAGCTTCGGGCGCTTTCGGAGGCAATGGTTAGGGCATAGGTGGGCCGTGGGATCCGGAAGGAGACAGAAATATGAAGACAGTACTTACTATTGCCGGTTCCGACTGCAGCGGTGGGGCCGGCATTCAGGCCGATATCAAGACCATTGCCGCCCAACACATGTATGCCATGAGCGTCATTACGGCCCTCACCGCCCAGAATACCACCGGCGTATCCGGGGTACAGGAGATTTCTCCGGATTTTGTGGCCAAACAGCTGGACTGCATTTTTACCGACATCCCCCCGGACAGCGTCAAAATTGGCATGCTGTCCGGGGAGGGGACCATCCGAGCTGTGGCGGCAAAGCTCCGGCAGTATGGGGCCAAAAACGTGGTGGTCGATCCTGTGATGGTGTCCACCAGCGGAACCAGCCTCCTTTCGGAGGCAGGGCGCAGGGCCCTTTGGGAGGAGCTGCTGCCTCTGAGTACCCTGGTGACGCCAAACCTCCCGGAGACCCAGGTGTTCAGCGGCCAGCCGGTGGAAACAGAAGGGGACATGCTCCGGGCCGCCCGGGAAATCTCCCGTCGTTGCCGTTGCGCGGTCCTCATCAAGGGCGGCCATTTGGCTGGGGACGCCGCAGACCTTCTGTATGAGGAGGGGAAAGCGCTGTGGCTCCGGACCCGGCGAATTTCCAATCCCAACACCCACGGCACCGGCTGCACCCTCTCTTCCGCCATCGCCTGCGGTCTGGCAGCAGGCTGCAGTTTGGAGGAGAGCGTCCGGCGGGCCAAGGACTACCTCACCGGCGCACTGTCCGCCGGATTGGACTTGGGCCATGGCCCGGGGCCTTTGGATCATATGTATCGGATACTGCCGGAGGATGACTAATCTGGTTTTATACTGGGACATGTTATAAAAGGAACAAAATAAGGTGCAGAAAAAAAGAAGGCTTCCCGTTTGGCCGAGTGGCTGAAGGGGGAGCTTTTTGACGTTTTAAGAGTGAGAATGTTGTTTTTATGCAGTGTATCGCGAGAAAAAGAAAAACTTAGGTTGACGGTTTCCATGGTGACTGATAAAATAAAACTATCTGTTACATATGAAAAGTGGGGAGGAACGATGATGGCAAATCTGAAGCTGAAGAGAGAAATCAATGTGGGATCGGTGAGAGTTCACGGGAACTGCATGGAATTTGGCAACACGGCAGTCCAGCTAAGTAATATTTCTTCTCTCAGTACATCGGAAGTAAAAGGGAGTCCGATAAAGGGAGTAATTATTTTACTTGTTGGCTTTGCGTCGCTGTTTGTTCATTGGCTGCTAGGTGCAGCCATTATTTTGGTGGGAGTTTTCATATTTTTTGCAGAGCTGCAAAACGCCGAATATATCCTATCTATCTCAACAAATGCTGGTGGGAATTTTTCAATCGTATTTGGAAGCGACTATTTTTTGAACAAGGTGCACGATATTCTTATTGAAATAATCGCAAATCCTGAAAAAGAAAATGATGCAGTAATTAATATATCTTCGCAAAAAATAGAAGTAAAGAAGGTCGAATTTAAGGACTATGCGACTCTACAGAATTTTGAGGGAGCGCACAGCTGAGGGAAGGAACTGGCATGAAAATTGGAATCGCAAATTTTTATGATCAATCCCGAATGATTAACTACGAGGCATCAGACTATGAGAAGTATGCAGATGAGCTGAAACATCTGAGAGATCAATTGGGAGAGATGGAGACGCTGAAGCAATCTGTGACAGAGCTAGAGAAAAGAGTGCGGGAAAAGAGCCCGGGGAGAATTCGGCAGTTGCTTCAGGACAACGCAGCGAGTTTCCTGACGGGCACCTTTTCCGGCCTGGCCAGCGGGGCGCTGTTAGAGTTTTTAAAGGGCTTTGTTCCCTAGGTCCAGCCATTTTGCATCAGCAATCGGTGTCATTCTGAGCCGCAGGTGGAGATCTGTGCGGACGGTGTGTATTCGCAGAAGTTTTTTCTGAGAATCGAACCGGAATGCACGGGCCCTTCACTGCGCTTGGGATGACATTTTTGCATATGATTGGAAGGTATGTGCAAGCTGACGGGAAAGGGTTTCGTTGTTTTCACACAGGACAAATTTGAAGTGCCCATCACGGGCGGACACATGGGTCCGCCCCTACGGCAAATTTCAAATATGGGTGGAAATGTCCGACGCATTTTTATTTTAATGCTCCATGCCTGGTAGAATAGTGGGTGTTTTATGACAATGCGGAAGAACCGACCAATACGCCGAGTTGGTATCTCATCGTAGGCGGACCCGTGTGTCCACTCAACGGAGGCAATTGCTGGTTTGATTTGTGTGGGGCGAATTCGTATCACCGTACGCCAATGAAATTACGGCGCAGTGCAAAATGGCTGGGGTTATTCTCTGTGTTATCCACAGCAGGGTGCGTACCAACCCATGCCGCTTTTTTCAAAAAATACTAGGCAATTTCCGGGGAACGTGGTACAATAACTCGCATATGAATCACAACGGAGGAATCGTCTCATGAATGAGATTTTTTTGTTGAAGCTGGGGGAGATTGTCCTGAAGGGACAGAACCGCAAGCAGTTTGAAAGCAAGCTCCGGCAGAATGTGCGCCGCCGGATGAAGCCCTACGGGGAATTTGACGTGTATATCATTCAGTCCACCGTCTATGTGGAGCCCAAGTCCCTGGATTGCGACCTGGAGGGGGCTTGGGAGGCCTGCCATTTTATTTTTGGTGTGGTTTCCCTCTGCCGCTGCCGCCCCTGTGAGAAGAATCTGGACCGTATCTTTGAGGCGGTGGAGGCGTATCTGGGGGAGGATCTGGAGTGCGCGCAGTCCTTTAAGGTGGAGTCCAAGCGATCGGATAAGGCGTTTCCCCTGACCTCCATCGGTATTTCCCAGGAAATTGGGGGCCGGTTGGCGGAGGCTCACCCCCATTTGCAGGTGGATGTGCACCGTCCCCAGTACACGGTGTATGTGGAGGTCCGGGACCTGGCGGCCTATGTCCATGGACCGGCGGAGCCGGGGGCGGGGGGCTTGCCCACTGGCGTAGGAGGCCGGGCGGCGGTGCTCCTGTCCGGCGGCATTGATTCACCGGTGGCAGCCTACATGATTGCCAAGCGGGGGGTGGAGATTGAGTGCATCCATTTCTTCTCCTACCCCTACACCTCCGAGCAGGCCAGGGACAAGGTGCTGGAGCTGGCTCGTCTGGTGACGCGGTACTGCGGCCGGATGACGGTGGATGTGGTGGGCTTTACGGAGATTCAGGAGGCCATTCGGGACGGCTGCCCGGAGGAGTACTTCACCCTCATTATGCGCCGGTTTATGATGCGCATCGCGCAGCGCATTGCCCTGGAACACGGCTGCAAGTGCTTGGTCACCGGGGAAAACCTGGGCCAGGTGGCCTCCCAGACCATGGAGGCCATGGGGGTCACCGGCGCAGTGGTGAGCCTGCCCCTCTTCACCCCCCTCATCGGCATGGACAAGGAGGAGATTGTCACCATCGCCCGCCGCATCGGCACCCTGGAGACCTCCATTTTGCCCTACGAGGACTGCTGCACCGTCTTTACTCCGAAGCACCCCAAGACAAAGCCCACCCTGGCTCAGGTGGAGCAGGCGGAGGCAGGGCTGGATGTGGAAGCTCTCATATCCCGGGCCTTGGAGCAAACAGAGAAGGTGATGGTGCGCTATGATGAGTCGGAAGCAGACCTTGGCCTCTGATGTCCTGGCGGCCCTGGAGGCGAAAAAACTGAGCCTGGCCACGGCGGAGAGCTGCACCGGCGGCGGAGTCGGCCAGGCCCTGACAGCGGTGCCGGGCAGCTCCCGGGTGTACCGGGGCGGAATCATCAGCTATACCAATGAAGTGAAATCCGGGCTTCTCCACGTCCCGGAAACCCTCCTCCGGGATTTGGGCGCCGTCTCTGGACCAGTGGCCGAGGCCATGGCCCGGGGCGCCCAGGCGGCCCTTTCTGCGGACGTGGCAGTGTCCACCACGGGCCTGGCCGGGCCCGGCGGGGATGGGTTCGGCAATCCGGTGGGGACGGTCTGGATCGCCTGCGCCGGGCCCGGCGGGGTGGAGTCCGTCCTTTGCCGGTTCCAGGGAAACCGGGAGGAAATCCGGGAGGCAGCCTGCTGCCGGGCGCTGGAGCTGGTTTTGGAGACTCTGAATGGGCTGGAGACGTAGCTGCTTCCGGCCATGATTCTACCGGAGGAATGGAAGAAAGCGAATTCATCATGCTGCAAGAATGAATGGACTGTGAAATCAGGTGTTCCCTGAATCACAGTCCATAATTTTTCTGCTTTTTTTACCGGGTCGATTGACAAATCCCAGAAATCTGCTATACTAATAATGAACCACATTATTTCTGAAGGAGGGTGAACCCAATGGGCTGTGATGCGACCCCGCAGGCGGCGGTTTTCCTGGCTTAGACGGGCGATGCAGAACCGCCCGGCTGGATCGCGGCGTAGCCAGGAACAGGAAGTTTAGTACGGGCGCACCATCAAATGGGAGGTACCAAACCCTCCACGGGGAGCGTGTCCCTGTGGCGGAGTTGTGTGAAAACATCCGCAATTTTGAAGATATGGCTACATACTACCGCTACACCCGCTCTGCCCAGAATATTCAACGATACAACTTCACCCTTGCTACCACCGTTCTGAATACGGAGGTGGGCGATGACTGTGCAACTGTGGAGCTGTACGCGCACATTACCTTCCAATATGAGGAAGGCGGTGAGACTGCCGAATGTGGGGACCGGTATCAGGTGACCTTTGGCAAAGTGGGCGGCACCTGGTGCATTGTGGACATCGTGTCTGAAGAGATGATCGCCTACGGCATGACCCCGGATTCCTTCAACCTGGACGCTGCCATTGCTGAATTCGACCGCCTTCAAGAGCAGGGGCCGGTGGTCCAAATGGTGGAGCCGGAAAACGGTGTGGAAGAAGGAGTAGAACCGGCGGCTCTTAGTGATGCTATCAATACATACAGGTATTATAACCGAGATAATGCTGCGGCATATGCCTATACGTATACGACGGACTCTTATACAGAAAATAGTGGCAATAATTCAAACTTCCTGAATGATAACTTTTGCGATTATTCTGAGTCTGGAGGGAATTGCCAAAATTTTGCCTCACAGTGCCTGTGGGCTGGATTTGGCGGAAGTGATACCAGTGATGCTATTGATAGTTTAAAATTCCCAATGGACGCGAATGGTAGTGGAGATGAAAATAAATGGTATGGTGATGGACAGTGGAGAGTGATTGGGAGTTGGATAAATACCCATAGATTTTACGACTATGTAAGTGCATCGTCAAAGGAAAAGATTGGTATCCGTATGAGTGCCAGCATCTACACCTTGTCTGCGGGCCAAAGTTTTGCCAGTATTTCCGATGCAACAACCCGGCTAAAAGGAGCCGTTTTGCAAGTTTTCGGGAATGAAAATAATTATGGACATTCGATTATTGTGACTGATGTAACTGGAACCGGCTTTGGTAATATTAAATTCTGCGCAAATTCTCCCATGCGCAAAGCTGCCAAACTGTCTGATTATAGCCGGTTTACTTCGCATGGTATTCGTGTCATCATTCCATCGGCAATGATCCGAAGCAAGGTCTGCAGCAGCTCCGGTCATACCTACGCTTCCTCCTCCACAGGAACCTCCTGCTATTGCACCCAATGTGGTGAATGTAAACTGACCATCACTGGCTCTCTTCTGAGGCCCCTGCGGGTTGGGACCACAAAAGCCATCACCGGAACGGCCAATGTGAAATGCTTCCGAATTGCAATTGGCGTTACAAAACCCAGTGGGTATACATCCTGGTATGAGTTCACCAGTACATCCAGCGCCACCGTAAACTATACGTTTGCTGAACGCGGTTTATATACCATAGTTGTGGCGGCGCGGGATGTGGCGACGACGGAGGCCCATAGCTGCAAAGAAACCCATACCTTCAAGGTCCGGATCTACTGATCCACAAACAGCTCAAGGAGGTATATTATGAAAAATCTTTTACGGTCTTTTTCTCTGCTTTTGGCCGTGGTACTGCTGGCGTCCCTGTGCGCCTGCAGGCTCCAGGGGACCCCTCAGCCATCGGATGAGGCATCCGCCCCCACAGTCCCATCTGAGGAGCCCACAGCTCCAGTTACAGAGAAACCGGAGCCTGCGACAGAGCCTTCCGGTGAAACGGAGCCATACGTCATTGACGATGAGAACTTTGAGATTTTTAGTGAACTCGATTCGACCTATTGGTACATTGGTAGCGATCCGACAATTACACTGAAAGATTTTGGACTGAAGATTACCCTGCCAGATGGATGGGTTGACCGAGTTGAAATTATCCGAAATGCCTCTCAGGACGATCTAGAGCTGTATATCGGAAATTCTGCATTGATGCTGGCATATGATATGGAAAGCGCAGATCCAGACATCAAAGGGAGCGATGGTTATTTTGACTGGGTTTTGTGTGTAAATGGAGTTCGAAAAGACAATTACATTGTGGTCTAAGACTTTGATCAAAACAAAAACTGTATATACCTCGGCGAAAATAGAAAATATAGATTTTATTTTAAAACTACAGATATGCATGATATGGATTGTGACACATTTATGATATTACGTGAGATGATGATCCGAAAGGAAGGACAAGAGTATTATGACAACCTGGTAGGCGACCTGACCTGCACAGAGGAACAGGCGAGGGAGATCCTGAGAGTTATTGACGAGTGACCCATTCTCTGCAGGGAAAGTGTACAACGCTTTCCGTCTAAAACAAAGGACAGTCTGCGGCCCACCGCAGACTGTCCCCAGACCCAAAAAGAGACATGATTCTCTGCTTTGTCAAATGTACAAAAGGAGATATGTTATGAACTGGAAATTCTGCGCTCTACTTCTGATCATAGCGCTGCTGGCGTTCCTGTGCGCCTGCAACCTCCAGGAAGCCCCTCAGCCATTGGATGAGCTGCAAACTTCCGCCTCCTCCACAGCCCCATCTGAGGAGCCTACAGCTTCTGCTACAGAGAAACCGGAGCTACCGACAGAACTGCCCTCTGATGTGACGGAGCAAACGGAGCCATATGTTATTGACGATGAGAGCTTTGCGGTTTACAATGAGAAGGACCAGATTTATCACTACATTGGTCAAGGCCAGACAGTCACAGTGAAAGATGTAGGGTTGGAAATCCATGTTCCAGAGGAATGGGCTGGCCGAGTGGAAGTACTCCGGAACGCATGTTCAGACCGTGTGGAAATATACATCGGGAACATTCAACTCATGCAGACTTATGCTGATATGAATCATGACGAGATCCAGGAGAGTTATGGATGGCTGGACTGGATTTTACGGGTACAGGCAATTCGGAAGGATGATACGGCAACCATCGAAGAATTTGATCAGAGTGAACATAGAATCTGCTTGGGTGAGAATGACAGATATCGCATTTATTTTTCGTGTACAGATATGCACGACATGGACTGCGAAACATTCCTCACGTCTCGTGCAAATATGATCCACAACCAGGGACAGGAGTATTATGACAATCTGGTTGGCGACCTCACCTGCACAGCTGAGCAAGCCAAGGAAATTCTTAAAATCCTGTAGTCGCTTGCATCCCACCCTGGGTACCACAAACTTAGGATTGACAACAGCATTTACTTTTTCCACACTGGCGCTCCCGCGCCAGTGTGGAGTTACGGTCCTGAAGTTGATGATATTGGCCCTCGGGGGAGGGCAAGGGGCTTCCGCCCCAATGTCAAAAGATTGATGGGAAATGCGATTAAGAGCTGGCGCCAAGCTTCACATGGTTTTGGCGCCAGCTCTTGTTTAACACGGATTTTACGTGGGGTTGTAGCTCACAATGACGTTCATATCCAGCAGGGCAGAGGCGTCGGAGACGTTGGTCTGGAAGACCCCCACCTGAATCAAATTGATACAGGTGGACAGGACGTTGATGTCTGTGATGTTGTTGTAATCCAGATAAACGTAGTTCAGCGTGTTGAGACCGGCCAAGCCGCTGACGTCCTCGAAATAATTGTGGCAGCCGTTGAAGGTCACAAGGGCAGCGTCCTCCGGGAAGTCCGGAATGGTGAGGATGTCGTTGTAGGACACGTCTATCTCCGTGACGTGGGTCAGGGTGGCCAGGTCATCCATGGAGGTGAGGGCGTTGTTGGACAGGTTTAGCTTTACCAGGGCGGCGCAGCTGCCCAATCCGGTGACCTCCGTCAGCTGATTGTAGGATCCGTTTAGCTCTGTCAGCGCCCCCAGGCTGCCAATGCCGGTGAGGCTGGGCAGAACGTTGTTGGAAACGTCCAGGAATTGCAGGGCCGCGCAGGTGGCCACCGCCGAAAAGTCCGCCAGGGCGTTGTAGGAGAGATCCAGACTGGTGAGGGCGGACAGATTGGCCAGGGGGCCAAAGCTGGCAATGGCGTTGCGCTGAAGATTCAGGGTGGTGAGCCCTTTGCAGCCCGCCAGGGGAGTCAGGTCCGAAATGCTGTTGTCCGACAGGTCCAGGCTGGTGAGGGCGGTGAGTCCCTCCAGGCCGGACAGGGTGGACAGGCTGCACCCGGCCAGATTCAGGGAGGTGAGCTTGCCGAGGCTACCTACCAGGGGCAGGTCCTGGGCAGAAATCACGCTGCCGGCCAGATCCAGGGTGGTGAGCTCCGGCATCTGGGCGAGAAAGCTCAGGTCCAGGTTCTCCTTTCCCTGGATGACCAGGGCCGTCAGACCGGTGAAATACGTTAAATCTTCCAGATTGGAGGTCTCAGTGGGGACGGTTAGCTCGGTGATGCTCCACAGGTCGGCAGTGGTGAGGGCGCTGTCGCTGCTACGGCCGAGAAGCTGCCGGACATAAGCGTCCAAAGCGGGATCAGAGAGAGTCACCGGCTCCACCACGCCGGAGATGGTGTAGCCAAATATGGACAGAGGACTGACCAAGCCATTTTCCCCTACAGCCACCGCCCGAATGGAGGTTTCGCCCAATTCCAGAGAAATGGGACCTTCGTAGGGGGTGGCAGTGGAGGGGTATTCCTCCCCCATGCCGAGATACAGCTTCCCCTGGCCGGAGATGGTCACATTCATATATTGACTGTAAAAGCCAGGGGCCAAGCTGCTGGTGGGAGGGGCGGGACGCTGTGCATCCAGCTCCGCCTTGACGGCGGGGTCCGCCACCTGGTCCAGCATAGAGACTGCGTCCAGGAGCTTGTTCTGGGCTACATAGGTCTGACACAGGGCTTCGTAGACAGGGAGGGGAGCGCCTGCGGCGATGGCGTTGGCCAGGGTATACTCCGCTTTGGTGTAGTTTCCGGCTGCTTTGTAAGCATCGGCCAGGGCGATGGCAAGCTCCGGGTCCTGCTCCGACAGCTGGTAGGCCCAGCCGTAGTACCGGATGGCCCTGGAATAGCGGCCGGACTCCAGAGCGTGGCTGCCCCATCCGGTTAGAATCCCAGTGGCAATTTCCGGCTGGTAGCGCAGAAAAAACCAGGCCGCCCCCAGCAGCAGGGCCAGCACCAGAAAAAGAGATAAAATCCATTTTAACGCCCGTTTCATACAGACACTCCGATCCGAAAAAGTGGGTTTATTATACTTCTGCTCCCTGCCAATGTCAAGTTTGGCCGGGAAATGGCAAATTGTGCCACACATGCAGCTGCCGGGACGCTACCTGCCGCCTCCTTTGACACTGCGCCAGGCCGCCCGAAGAGGGGCCGGAACGTCTGCTTCCGTCAGGCTATCGTGGATGGCGCAGCTGCCGGCTTCCCGCGCCTTCTCGTAGTACCAGTGCTTGTAGTCCAGGACCTGCAGCGTTTCCTGGAGCTGCCGGATTTGCTCCAAGACCCGCTGACGCTGCCGGTCAATGAGCCCCAGACGCTGGCCAATGGTGGCATCTCCCTCCACGCACCAGTCTATGAATGTTTTGATGTCCTTAATGGGCATACCCGTTTGCTTCAGGCAGGCGATGATGGACAGCCATTCAAAGTCAGACTCCCGAAACATCCGGATTCCCCCGTTGGACCGCTCCAGAAAGGGGAGCAGCCCCTCCTTATCGTAATACCGCAGGGTGGAGGGCGCCACCTGCAGCCGCTTGGCCATTTCTCCCACTGTGTACAACATTGGTTCCTCCTGTTACTTGAAAGCCTGGATTTAGAAGTTCAAGTTAGCTTTGGGAGAATCATACTGTATTCCTGACCCGGTGTCAAGTAAACGCGGGCAAGATTTCAGGGCAGCTGTATGTTCTTTTTCCGCACTGGCGCGCTGAAATGACCGGTGTGGACATCAGGCCGCCAGCGTAAGTGACACTACTTGATGCGCAATGGCGTGGATTCATGGTCCTTCCTATTTGCCACCTTTTTTTCTCTCAATCCGGAAAAGCGCCCCAGGCATCGTATTTTTAAAGCTCCCCGCCTCGCGTCACACATCATTGTAAACCCTACACAATCTGCCATGAAAATAATAAAAAAGTGCTTGCTTTTTCCATTTGGACATGCTAGAATAGACCGGTCTGAAAACAGGTGTGTCCTCTGCCGCGCCGGACCATTTCGTGCCGGGTGTCACGCGGGCATGAACGCCTCATTGGAAGGAGAACATGACTATGGATTTGATGAAGGCATTGACAAGCCAATACATGAAGCCCGAGCTGCCCGAGATGCGGGTGGGCGACACCGTCCGGGTGCACCAGAAGATCACCGAAGGTACCCGGGAGAGAATTCAGGTGTTCGAGGGCACCATCATTGCCCGCAAGCATGGCGGCATTGGGGAGACCATCACGGTGCGCCGGATCTCCTATGGCGTCGGCTGCGAGAAGGTGTTCCCGGTTCATGGCCCCCGGGTTGTAAAGGTGGAGACCGTCCGGCACGGCAAGGTTCGCCGGGCTAAGCTGTACTACCTGCGCAATCGCTTCGGCAAGGCTGCCAAGGTCAAAGAGAAAGTGTAAGCTTTCGTCCAGTCAATGGGCGCGCCGTTTCTTGCGGTGCGCCCTTTTTCCAATCCTGGCCGAAAAAAAGCGGATTACCCCCTTTTCGGATCTTTCTCTTTCGTGTATAATATAGGAGAAAACCAATTGTTAGATAGAAGGATGATAACCATGAAGGAACCAAATCATGATATAACCCCCCAGGAGCAGATGGCGGAAGCAATGCAGGCAGAGCGCCCAGGGGAAGCGCAACCGGCCGCCCCCAAAGAGGAGAAACCCTCCCTGTGGATTGAGTGCTACACGCTGCTCCATGACCTGGTGTATATTCTGGTGTTTGTCACCGTCCTCTTTGTGTTTGCATTGCGGGTGGTCTCCGTGTCGGGCCCGTCTATGTATCCCACCTTGGTGGACAGGGACTATGTGGCCCTCCTCAGCAATGTGTTTTATTCCGGCTCCGACATTCAAAACGGGGACGTGGTGGTAGCGCTGGCGCCCCGGTTTGACGATGAGCCCATTGTGAAGCGGGTTATTGCCACGGCGGGGCAAACGGTGGACATTGACTTTACCAGGGGCATTGTGTATGTAGACGGCGCCGCCCTGGATGAGCCCTACATCAACGAGCCTACCCATCTGCAATTTGACAGCCGGGGTGTCACCTTTCCCCTCACGGTGGAGGAGGGCCATGTGTTCCTCATGGGAGACAACCGGAACAATTCCTCCGACAGCCGGCTGGCGTCCATTGGCCAGGTGGATACCCGGTATATTCTGGGGAAGGTGCTTTTTGTGATGATGCCCGGCTATGATAAGGTAAAGGATACCCGGGACTTTGGCCGCATTGGCGGGGTCTCGTAAAGGAGCGCCTATGGACTCTATGAACATTCAGTGGTATCCCGGCCATATGACCAAAACCCGCCGGCAAATGGAGCAGGATCTGAAGCTGGTGGACGCAGTGTGTGAGCTCCTGGATGCCAGAATTCCCATCTCCAGCCGGAACCCGGACATTGCCGCCCTCTGCGGACCCAAGCCCCGGCTGGTGATTTTGAACCGGATGGACATGGCGGACCCCGCCGCTACCCGGGCATGGTGCGAGGCCTTCCGCCGGGAGAGCCTTGCCGCCGTGGCAACGGACTGCAAGAGCCGGAGGGGACTGACCGCCTTTGTCCCCGCCGTTCGGAATCTGCTCCAGGAGAAAATTGCCCGCAATGCGGCCAAGGGGCAAAACCGCCCCCTGAAGATCATGGTGGTGGGGATTCCCAATGTGGGAAAGTCCACGTTTATCAACCAGATTTCCGGGAGAAAGGGCGCAAAGGCGGAGAACCGCCCCGGTGTCACCCGGGGCAAGCAGTGGGTGACGGTGGATGAAAGCCTCCTGCTTTTGGACACCCCCGGCATCCTCTGGCCGAAGTTTGAGGATCCGGAGGTGGGCCTCCACCTGGCCTATACCGGGGCGGTGAAGGATGACATCCTGGATGCCGAGGAGCTGGCGGTCCGCCTCATGGAGCTGCTTTGGGCCCGGTATCCCCGGGCCCTGGAGGACCGGTATAAGCTGGAGGCGCTGCCGGAGAACCCGGGGGGCTACGCCCTTCTGGAGGCAGCAGGCAGGAAGCGGGGCTTCCTGCTGGCCCGAGGAGAGATTGACACAGAGCGCATGGCCCGGGTGCTGCTGGAGGAATTCCGGAGCTGCAAGCTGGGCCGGTTTACTTTAGAGATGCCGGAGGAATCCCTATGAGTCAAGTGGATTTGTGGGCCTATGAACGGGCCTGCTGGGAAGAAGGGGCGACGCTGGTGTGCGGCGTGGATGAGGCGGGACGGGGCCCCCTGGCCGGTCCCGTGTGCGCTGCGGCGGTGATTCTGCCCAGGGATCTGGATTTGGAGGAGGCCTTGCCCGGCCTCAATGACTCCAAAAAGCTCACGGATCAAAAGCGGCGGGAGCTGTATGGGAGGATTCAAGACTGCGCCCTGGCCTGGCACATTGCCCTGGCCTCCCAGGAGGAGATCGATGCAGTTAACATTTTCCAGGCCACTTTTCTGGCTATGGGCCGGGCAGTGGCCGGGCTTGGCTCCCGCCCGGAATGGGCCCTGGTGGACGGAAACCGGGACCCGGGATTGGAGGTTCCCACCAAGCTGATTGTGAAGGGGGATTCCCTCAGCGCCAGCATTGCCGCCGCCTCTATCCTGGCTAAGGTGTACCGGGATGATATTATGCTGGAAATGGCCGAGCGGTATCCTCAGTATGGCTTTGAGGTACATAAGGGCTACGGCACCAAGCGGCACTATGCCGCCCTGGAGGAGTTCGGCCCTTGTCCCATTCACCGGCAGAGCTTTTTGAAAAAGTTTTATGCCGGGAAGTAATTTAACTGGACCCTGGGGGGAGGCGCTGGCGGCGGCGTATCTGCGGAAAAAGCGGTATACCCTGGTGGCCTGCAACTACCGCTGCCGCTTTGGTGAGGTGGACCTGATCGTCCAGGACCGGAAGTATGTGGTGTTTGTGGAGGTCAAGCTGCGCAAATCGGCTCGCTTTGCCTCTGCGATGGAATATGTGGACAGTCGCAAGCAAAAGCGTCTGAGGACCACCGCCCAGCTGTGGCTCAGCCTGCATCCCACGGAAAAGCAACCGAGATTTGACGTGATTGAGATCTACGCCCCGGAGGGCCTGGCCACCCGGCGGCCGGAGATTCGCCATTGGGAGGATGCGTTTCAATGAATTTACCTGTTTTTGACCTGCACTGCGATACAGCCCTGGAGCTGCTGGACAGCCAGTGCCGCCCTGTGGAGCGATTGAAGCGGCGGCGGGGCCACATCGACCTGGAGCGGGGCGGGAAGCTGCCGGCCTATGCCCAGCTCTTTGCCTTTTTTACCACCCCCGATATGGACGCCACCGGGAGGTTCTCTCCCGAGATGATTTTTGATGCCATGCTGTCCAATTTGCAGAGGGAGCTGCAGGAGAACCGGGATCAAATCCTTCAGGCCAGGACTCCGGCGGAGATCCGCCAGGCGGTGGACGGAGGAAAAATTGCCGCAGTGTTTTCCCTGGAGGGCCCTGCAGGCATTGGCTTTGACCCGGGCAGGCTGGAGGAGCTGGCGGCTCTGGGATTCTGTATGACCACCCTCACCTGGAACGAATGCAATCCCCTGGCCGGGTCCCACAAAACCGGCGGAGGCCTCACCGCCCGGGGGAAGGAGTATGTGCGGCGAGCCCAGAGCTATGGCATGGCCCTGGATGTGAGCCACCTGAGCGACGAGGGCTTTTGGGATGTGATGGATATCACCTGCGGCCCTGTGTCCGCCAGCCACTCCAACAGCCGCAAGGTCTTTCCCGTCAGCCGGAACCTGACCGACGAGATGTTCCGGGCGATTTGCCAGACCGGCGGCGTGGCGGGGCTGAATCTCTACACCGGTTTTCTGGGAGAGGAGCCTGTGACCCTGGAGACCGCCTGCCGCCATGTGCTCCACTGGCTGGACCTGGACGGTGGGAAGCACATTGCCCTGGGCGGAGATCTGGATGGCTGCGAGGGCCTGCCCCAGGGCTTTACCGGGGTGGACTCCTACCCGAGTCTGGCCCAGGCGTTGGCGGACCATGGCGTTCCCCGCCAGATGCTGGAGGACCTTTTCTGGAACAATGCTATGAGGGTGCTGGAATCATGCTCTACGTTACAACCTTAGACCGGACGGTCACCTATACGGCCCAGGCCACCCTGGAGCGGGCTACAGGCCCGGAAGGGGGCCTCTTTGTGCCTATGACCCTGCCCCAGTATGACCGGAAGGGGCTGGCTGCCGTGCTGGCGCTGCCCTTCTGGGACTGCGTGGCAAGCATTCTCAATCAGTTTTTCCCCCTGCGCCTCCAGGGTAGCAGTCTCCAGGGAACGGATGGGGTGCTGCCGGAGCCGGTATACATCCGTTATAAAATTGCGGTGGCAGAGCTGTGGGACCGGAAGACCGGCTCGTTTCAGGGCCTTCGGTCCGACCTGTGCGACCGGCTGGGCTCCAAGCTCCGCTCCCGGGGGAATTGGCCTTTTGTGGCGGTGGACATTGCGCTGCTGTTTGGCCTCTACGGCGCTGCGTGCCGGTCCGGCTGGCTGCGAAGAGGGGAGCCGGTTCAGCTGGCTATGGCTTCTGGGGAGTTTACCATGCCTGTTGCGGCCTGGTATGCCCGACGGATGGGACTTCCCTTGGGGGATGTGATCTGTGTTTGCAACGAAAACAGCGCTCCCTGGGAGCTTCTGCACCGGGGAGAGCTGCGCCTGAGCAGCGATTGCGCATCCACCCGGTTGCCCTTGCTGGACATAGGTCTGCCCTGCAACCTGGAGCGGCTGGTGAGCCAGACCCTGGGGACGCACACAGCGGAATTGTATGGAGCCGTTCGCAGCCGCCGGGGGACCTTTTCCCTGAACCCGGAGCAGCAGGCCAGCTTGCGGGCGGGCTTTTCCGTCAGCGTGGTGAGTGCCGACCGGCCCGGCGCCCTGATCCCCAGAATTTTCAGCACCTCGGACTATTTGCTGAGCCCCTACGGCGCCTTGGTATACGGCGGCCTGATGGACTATCGCGCGCTCACCGGGGAGGGGGCGCCCGCCCTGCTCCTGGCGGAGGAGAGCCCCCTGCGGTGGGGCGAGGAGGTGCTGACTGCTCTGGGCAAGCCTGCGGAGAACATCGTGGGACAGATTGACGGCTTGGAGCGGGAAGCGGCTCTGCGCCGGAGGGGGGACTGAATGGCGCTTTATGCAATTGGCGACCTGCACCTTTCCCTGGGCGTTGCCAAGCCCATGGACGTATTTGGCGGCGTCTGGGAGGGGTACACGGAGAAGCTGAAGCTGGGATTTTCCACCGTCGGACCGGAGGACACCACAGTGCTGATGGGCGATCTCACCTGGGGCATGGATTTGAACCAGGCCCGGGCGGACTTTGCCTGGATCGCCCGGATTCCCGGGCGGAAAATCATTCTGAAGGGGAACCACGATTATTGGTGGACCACCGCCTCCAAGTTTTACCGTTTTTGCGAGGAAAACGGCTTCCAAAATATGTACGTCCTCCACAACAACTGCTATTTTTATAATGAATACGCCCTCTGCGGTACCCGGGGCTGGTTCTTTGAAGAAGAGCGCAGCGGTCAGCACGATGAGAAGGTGTTCCGCCGGGAGCTTTGCCGCCTGGAGGCCTCTCTCCAGGCGGCGGGGGACCGGCCCAAGCTGTGCTTCCTCCACTATCCACCCAGGTACCGGGGATATGAATGCCCGGAAATTCTGAAGTTGCTCCGGCGCTATGGGGTCCGGGCCTGCTATTACGGCCACCTCCATGGCGCCAGCCATAAGCTGGCCATAGAGGGCCTGTGGGATGGGGTGGATTTCCGCCTGTTGGCGGCAGATTACCTGAATTTTCGTCCGGCAAAGATTATTTCGGAAGAAATGCAAGAAAATGGTGGACAATCCGCCGCCCATTTGTTAGAATAGGACGGATACCACCATGGCGCTTACACAATTTGTAAATCAGGATGGCTGCCTGAGCGGCCCGATATAGGAGGACAAATAACATGAACGTAAAGAGCATTGAGAAGGAAGGCTCCAAGGCCAAGATTACCGTGGAGATCGAGAAGGATCTAATGGATTCCGGCGCCAACAAAGCTTACCTGAAGGCCCGTAAAGACATTCAACTGCCTGGCTTCCGCAAGGGTAAGGCCCCCCGCAAGCTGATTGAGTCCATTTACGGCGCCCACGTGTTCTACGAAGATGGTCTGGAGGAGATTTTCCCTCAGGTCTACCAGACAGCTGTTGTGGAGCAGGAGCTGAAGGCAGTGGGCCGCCCCAGCCTTCTGCATATGGACATTGCCGATGACGGCGCTGCCACCATCGTTTTGGAGACGGACCTCTATCCCGAGGTAACCCTGGGCCAGTACAAGGGCCTGGAGGTGGAGAAGGTTGCCCCCTCCGTGACCGACGAAGAGGTGGAGGCCGAGCTGGACCGAATGGCCAAGAATGTGGCCAGCCGGGAGACGGTGGAGCGGCCTGCGGAGCAGGGCGATACAGCCAACATTGATTTTGAGGGCTTTGAAAACGGCGTACCCTTTGAAGGCGGTAAGGGCGAGAGCTTTGACCTGGTTCTGGGCTCCGGCTCCTTCATTCCCGGCTTTGAAGAGCAGGTGGTGGGCATGTCCGCCGGCGAAGAGAAGGACATTGACGTGACCTTCCCCGAAGAATACCATGCCAAGGAGCTGGCCGGTAAGCCTGTGGTGTTCCATGTGAAGGTGAACAGCATCACGGTGGAGCACATTCCTGCCAAGGACGACGAGTTTGCCAAGGATGTGTCGGAGTTTGATACTCTGGACGAACTCCGCGCCGACATCCGGACCAAGGAGCTGGAGGAGCGGACCAAGGCTGTGGAGCGGACCTTTGAGACGGCAGCTGTGGAAAAGGCGGCGGAAAACGCCACCATGGAAATGCCCGAGTCCCTGGTGGAGGAGGAGCTGGACCGCCAGATGAACAACTTTGCCTATCAGCTCCAGCGCAGCGGCATGAGCATGGAGCAATACGCCAAGATGATGGGAGGAGATATGGGCACCATGCGCAAGGCCTTCCGTCCCGCCGCTGAGAAGCAGGCCAAGGTGGATGTGACCCTGCAGGCGATCGTCAAGGCCGAGGGTCTGGAGGTTTCCGACGAGGAAGTGGAAGCGGAGTATCAGAGTCTGGCCGATACCTACCAGATGGAGCTGGAGAAGGTGAAAGCCCTGGCCGGCGCCGATAGCCTGCGCCAGGATTTGCTGGTTCGGAAGGCTGCCAAGCTGGTCGCCGAAGCGGCTGTGCCTGTGGCCCCCAAGGCGGAGGAAGAGCCCAAGACGGAGGAATAATCCTGCGCTTTCCTGGTTAGAATGTCTCAGTTTGGAAAGGAGATTTGGATTATGAGCTTTATACCTTATGTTGTGGAGCAGACCAGCCGGGGAGAGCGGAGCTATGACATTTTCTCCCGCCTGCTTAACGACCGCATCATTTTTCTGTCGGAAGAGGTCAACGATGTGACTGCCAGCCTGGTGGTGGCGCAGCTATTGTACCTGGAGTCTCAGGACCCCGACAAGGACATTCAGTTCTACATCAACAGCCCCGGCGGCAGTGTCACGGCGGGCATGGCCATTTTTGACACCATGCAGTATGTGAAGTGCGATGTGGCCACCATTTGCGTGGGCATGGCCGCCTCCATGGGCGCCTTCCTGCTGGCGGCGGGAACCAAGGGAAAGCGGATGGCTTTGCCCAATGCGGAGGTGATGATCCACCAGCCCTCCGCCGGTACCCAGGGCCAGGTGACCGACATGGCCCTGCACCTGAAGCGGCTGGAGACCATTAAAAAGCGGATGAATCAGATCCTGGCGGACCGCACTGGCAAGCCAGTGGAGGTTGTGACGGCCGACTGCGAGCGTGACAACTTCATGTCGGCCCAGGAGGCTCTGGAATACGGCCTCATTGACAAGGTTCTGACCACCCGTTAACAAAATCGGAGGATTTTCATGGCAAGACGCGATGAACAGGGAGTCCGCTGCTCTTTCTGTGGCAAACGAGAGACCCAGGTGGAGCGGATGATTTCCGGACCCGGCGTATATATCTGCAGCGATTGCGTCCGGGTTTGCAGCACCCTTTTGGATGACGATTACGCCCCCCAGGCGGAGGTGGCGAAGATCCGAGTGCCAGAGACGCTGCCCACCCCCCAGGAGATCAAGACCTTTATGGATGGCTACATTGTGGGCCAGGAGGAGGCCAAGGTCGCCTTGTCTGTGGCAGTGTACAACCACTATAAGCGGATCTACTTCGGTGGAAATTCTGATGTGGAGCTGCAGAAAAGCAATATTTTGCTCATTGGCCCCACGGGCTGTGGCAAGACTCTGTTTGCCCAGACCCTAGCCAAGATTCTCAATGTACCCTTCGCCATTGCAGACGCCACCACCCTCACAGAGGCGGGCTACGTAGGCGACGATGTGGAGAACATCCTTCTGCGTCTGCTGCAGGCGGCGGATTTTGACATCGATTTGGCCGAACGGGGTATCATTTATATCGATGAGATGGATAAGATTGCCCGGAAGAGTGAAAATACTTCCATCACCCGGGATGTGTCTGGCGAAGGTGTGCAGCAGGCCCTTCTGAAGATTGTGGAGGGCACGGTGGCCAATGTTCCCCCCCAGGGCGGGAGGAAGCATCCTCAGCAGGAGATGATCCAGGTCAACACTTCCAACATTCTCTTCATCTGCGGCGGGGCCTTTGACGGTTTGGATAAGATCATTGAGACCCGTACAGACCGCTCGGCCATTGGCTTTGACGCCCCGGTCCAGAGCAAAAAGCAGCGGGATGTGGGAAAGCTGCTGGCCCAGGTTCAACCCCATGACCTGCTGAAATTTGGCATCATTCCCGAGCTGGTGGGACGCTTACCGGTAATTACCTCTCTACAAAATCTGACCAAAGAGGACCTGATTCGCATTCTGACCGAGCCGAAAAACGCCCTCTCCCGGCAGTATCAGAAGCTGCTGGAGCTGGATCATGTGGAGCTGGAGCTGGAAAAGGGCGCTTTGGCGGCCATTGCCCAGAAGGCCATCGACCGCCAGATCGGCGCCCGGGGCCTCCGGGCGGTGATGGAAGAGATCATGACAAAAATCATGTACGAGATTCCCTCGGATCTCACCATCCAAAAGGTGCTGATTACAGAGGACTGTGTCCGGGGTGGCCAGCCTCGCATCATCCGGGATGGGAATCATCCCCGGGCCAGGAGCCGGGTCCGGCCCAGCGCCTGAGACCCTTTCCCGGCAATACCGGGAATCAGAGATCAAGGATAAATGCGGGAAGGGGGCAGGGTGACTGCCTCCTTTGCGCGCTTTCACGGGGCCCAGCCCCACACTACCGTGAATTTCCACGGGCGCTGCTTTCACGGCGGCTGCGCGGAAAGGAGAGGTTTCATGAGCGACATGATCATTTCAGAACGAATGCCGGTGCTGCCCCTCAGGGGCCTGACTGTGTTTCCCAGGCAGCTGGTCCACTTTGACGTGGGCCGGGAAAAGTCAGTTAAAGCCCTGGAAGTGGCGATGAAGGGTGATCAGCGGGTATTTCTGGTCACACAAAAGGATATTTTAGACGACGATCCCAGGGAAAGCGGACTGTACCGGATCGGCACAGTAGGGAAAATCAAACAGGTCCTCCGGACCCAGGGGGACATGGTGCGGGTTCTGGTGGAGGGGGAGTACCGGGCGCTGGTGAAGGAGTTTCTCCAGTTAGAGCCCTGCCTGACAGGCCGGGTGGAGTCCGTTCCAGAGCAAAGCTGTGACCCCGGCACACCCAAGGCGGAAGCCCTGATGCGGGAGGCGGTGATGGTCTTCGACGAGTTTCTGGATCTGATCCAGAAGCCGGCCCAGGAGCTGCAGCTGCGGATTCTGGCGCTTCATGAGCCGGGCTTTCTGGCAGACTCCATCGGCCAGCACGCCACCTTCAGCTACCAGGAGAAGGCCAAGCTCCTGGCCCAGCTGAACCCGGTGCGGCGTCTGGACATGGCCCTGCGGCTGCTGCGCCATGAGCTGGAGGTTTTGAAGCTGGAGTCGGAGATGCAGGACAAGACCCGGGAGCAAATTGACCGGGGTCAGCGGGACTATTACCTCCGGGAGCAGATGAAGGTGATCCGAACCGAGCTGGGGGAGGAGGACGAGGAGGAGGAAGCGATGGCTTACCGCTCCAAAATCCAGGCACTCCATCTGGACCAAGAGGTGGAGGAGAAGCTTCTGAAGGACGTCAATCGCATGGCCAAGCAGCCCTTCGGTTCTGCGGAGGGGGCGGTGCTCCGGAATTATCTGGACGCTGTGCTGGAGCTGCCCTGGAACAAGCGGACCCGGGAGCGGGTGGACATTCAGGTAGCCCGGAAGATCCTGGATGAGGACCACTTTGGCCTGGAGAAGGTGAAGGAGCGGATTTTGGAGGTCCTGGCGGTGAAGCAAATGGCCCCGGAGCTGCCCTCCCAGATCATCTGCCTGGTGGGCCCTCCCGGTGTGGGCAAGACCTCCATCGCCTATTCCATCGCCCGGTGCCTGAACCGGAATATGGCCCGTATCTCCCTGGGCGGCGTCCATGATGAGGCGGAGATCCGGGGCCACCGGAAGACCTATGTGGGGGCCATGCCGGGCCGGATTATGACGGCTCTGACTCAGGCCGGTTCCCGGAATGCCCTGCTCCTCCTGGATGAGGTGGATAAAATGGGCGCCGACTACCGGGGCGACCCCTCTTCTGCGCTTCTGGAGGTGCTGGATGGGGAGCAAAATGGGACTTACCGGGACCACTACATGGAGGTTCCCTTTGACCTGAGTGAATGCATGTTCATCACCACTGCCAACACCACCGATACCATCCCCCGGCCCCTGCTGGACCGGATGGAAGTCATTGAGCTGGGGTCCTACACCGATGAAGAGAAGCGGATGATTGCCAAAAACCATCTGCTCCCCAAGCAGATGAAGAAGCACGGTCTTCGAAAGTCCCAGCTTCGGATTACCGATGACGCTCTGGGAGAGATCATCACATGCTACACCAGGGAGTCCGGCGTCCGGAACCTGGAGCGCCGCCTGGGAGCCCTGTGCCGGAAAGCAGACATGCGCCTGGTGGAAGAAAACGGACCCAAGCGGATTACCGTCTCTGGGAGCAATCTGGAGGAATTTCTGGGCGTCCGCCGGTATTTACCGGACCGGCTGCCCCCGGCGGACCCGGTGGGCCTGGTTACTGGCCTGGCATGGACTAGCGTAGGGGGAGAGACCCTGGAGGTAGAGGTGAATGTCATGGAGGGGTCCGGGAAGCTGGAGCTCACCGGCAACCTAGGGGACGTGATGAAGGAGTCTGCTCATGCCGCCCTCAGCTACATCCGCTCCCGGGCGGAGGTGCTGGGGATTCCCTCGGACTTTTACAAGAACCGGGATATTCATGTCCATTTCCCGGAAGGGGCCATCCCCAAGGATGGCCCGTCCGCTGGCGTTACGGTGTGCACTGCCATGGTTTCTGCCCTCACTGGGACCCCGGTGCGGCGGGACATTGCCATGACTGGGGAGATCTCCATCCGGGGCCGGGTGCTTCCCATTGGCGGCTTAAAAGAGAAAACCATGGCTGCCCTGCGCCACGGGGTGCAGACGGTGGTCATTCCCCAGGCCAACCAGCGGGACCTGGAGGAAATTGATCAGACCGTGCGGAAATCCCTCAATTTCATCACGGCGGAGCATGTGGACACGGTGTTGGAGGCGGCTTTGCTGCTGGAGCCGCCGGTTCGGGACCGTTTGAAACTGGATGAGGCCAGGCCCATTGCCCTGGAGGGGAAAAAGACCGGCCGCAAGCCCGCCATCCGGCAGTAGGAGAAGGGCCATGAATCTGCACAATGTGGAATTTGTTCGCTCGGCTGCCGGGGCGCAGGATCTGATCCGGGATGGTCTGCCCCAGATTGCCTTTGCCGGGAAGTCCAACGTGGGAAAATCCTCGGTAATCAACCGCCTGCTGCAGCGGAAGAACTTCGCCCGGGTGGGGGAAGCTCCGGGGAAGACCACCCATGTGAATTACTTCCGGGTAGATGGCAAAGCTTACTTTGTGGATCTGCCCGGCTATGGCTATGCCAAGGTCTCCCGAGGGGAGAAGGAGCGCTGGAGCAAGCTGATGGAAGCATATTTTGCTGCAGCCCTGATGGATCTGGGCGTCCTTCTGGTGGATGCCCGCCACAACCCCACGATGAACGACTGCACTATGGCCGCCTGGTTCCGGCATGCAGGCTGCCCCTTTGTGGTGGTGGCCAACAAGCTGGATAAACTGAAAAAAAGTGAGATTCAATCCAATCTGAATCAGATTCGTCTGGATCTGGAGCTTCCCCAGAACTGTCCTGTGATTCCTTTTTCCGCCGAGAAGGGAACCGGGCGGGAGGAGCTGCTGTCGGTGATTCTGCAGGCCGTCCAGAAATGAACACAGGGTGCGCACGGTTGACCCCGGTGCGCACCTTTTGTGTGCGTCCTGGTGGATAGGGCGCACCAGGCCTGCGGAAAATCATGGTACGGGACGTCCGGGAGGCCGCCCTCGACTGCTGGACGGCGTCAAATTTAAGTTAAAGGAACAAGATACCCTATGACATTTCAAGAGTTGCAACTTTTGCCCTCCATTTTGCAAGCTGTGGAGGAGCTTGGCTATGAGCGGCCCTCACCGATTCAGGCTGCGGCCATCCCCCATGTGCTGGCGGGGCGGGACCTCATTGGCTGCGCCCAGACCGGCACCGGAAAAACCGCGGCCTTTGCCATTCCCATTTTGCAGAGGCTTCAGGGCCGGGTCGGGAAGGGCCATAAGCCGGTCCGGGCGCTGATTCTCACCCCTACCCGGGAGCTGGCTCTGCAAATTCAGGAGAATTTTACCCAGTATGGAAAATATCTGCCAGTACGTACAGCCGTGATTTTTGGCGGCGTGGGGCAGACACCTCAGGTGGAAGCCTTGCAGGCAGGAGCCGATGTGCTGGTGGCGACACCGGGACGGCTGATGGACCTGTATAACCAGGGGCATGTGAGTCTGACGGGCTTGGAAATCTTTGTCCTGGACGAGGCGGACCGAATGCTGGACATGGGTTTCATCCGGGATGTGCGAAAAATCATCGGCTGGCTGCCGAAAAAGCGGCAGACCCTGCTGTTTTCTGCCACCATGCCCCAGGAAATTGCAGAGCTTTCCCAGACCCTTCTCCGGGAGCCGGTGCGGGTGGAGGTGACGCCTCAGTCATCCACGGTGGATGCCATCCGGCAGAAGCTGTACCGGGTGGAGCAGGCGGATAAAAAATGCCTGCTTCAGGAGGTGCTCCAGGACAAAAGCCTGACCAGCGTTCTGGTGTTCACTAACACCAAGCACCGGGCCAACCGGGTGGCGGAGCTGTTAAACAGCGGGGGAATTGCCGCCATGGCCATTCATGGCAATAAGAGTCAGAGCGCCCGGGTCCTGGCCCTGGGCAGCTTCAAGGCGGGGACCATCCGGGTTTTGGTGGCCACAGACATTGCCGCACGGGGAATCGACGTCAGCGGCCTGCCCTGTGTCATCAACTACGAGCTGCCCAATGTGCCGGAAACCTATGTCCACCGCATCGGACGGACGGGCCGGGCGGGTCGCCCGGGTCTTGCCATCAGTTTTTGCAACCGGGAGGAGGAGGCCTACCTCCGGGACATTGAGAAGCTGATTGGAAAGAAAATTCCGGTGGTCCGGGCAGATGGGCCGTCCGGCAGGGAGGAGATCGAGAAAAAGGTATCGGAGCCGAAGGCTACCCCAAAGCCAACTCCGAAGCCAGCTCGCGCCAAGGAGGAGCTCTCCCGTGCACCTGGTCAAAAGCTGAAGCTAGAGCCCCTGCCACCCCTCAGGCCTCTGCCGCCGGAGCCCCCCAAGCCCCGCCGCGCCCTCCGCTCCGACCCTTGGGTACCGGGCCGGGTGGTGGCCTCTGCCGACGGCCGCCGTGGCAAGCGCCGGGGCCGCACACCGGAAACATAAATGGGACAGGCGCAATTGCTGCGTGCAGTTCAGGGCGGAACCTTCGAAAATTCCCCACTGGCGCTGCAGCGCCCAGCCTTCTCCCGAGGGCATATGCATACACCTCAGGCAACCCCTAGGAATTGGCCCGGGCCACGTATTCGCACACGTTTCCCAGGGGGCCACACTGTGCGCCCTTAGGGGGATGGACCGCAGTTCCCGTCTGCCCCGGGCGGTAGGATGGGGTATCCTGGACGAACTGGCGCGGGAAAAGGAAATGCTGCCGCCCTGGTCTGGCTGGAAATTGCTGTTGACGAAATCTCCAATTCATGGTAAAACTAACTGTGGAAACTCGGCATTCTGCCAATAGAAAAGGAGATACGATATGAACGAACGTTGGAATCTGGATTCCTTGTACCATGGTTTTTCCGACCCGAATTTCACCGGGGACCTCCAGGCCCTGAAGGTGGCCTGCGGCCGGTTTGACACCTTTACCAAATCTCTGGAGGAAATGGACCCTGCTCACGCCCTGCGCCAGGGGATAGAAGCTTTGGAGGAGATCAGCAGCCTGTCCAACCTCCTGCTTGAGTACGCCTCTCTGCGCCAGTCTGCGGATACCAGCGATGCAGAGGCCAGCTCCGCCCTGGGTCAGGTGATGGCGGTGGTCAGCCAATGTGCCGGCGCGTACGCCCGGTTCCAGACCTATGCCGCTGGGCTGCCGAATCTGGATGAAATTCTGGAGGCGGATGAGCTGCTTCGCCAGTACCGGTTCTATTTCCGCCAGGTGCGTGAGGGCAGCCGGTATCTTCTGGGCAGCCAGGGTGAGGACATTATGGCCAAGATGCAGCTGTCTGGCTCCAGTGCGTGGAGCGACCTGCAGGCTTACCTCACCAGCACAGTATCTGTGGATTACAACGGCGGCGTCACCAATCTCTCCGCCATTCGGAACCTGGCCTACGATCCGGACCCTGCGGTGCGCAAGGCTGCCTATGAGGCGGAGCTGGCCTGTTACGATAAGATCAAGGATCCTGTGGCCTTTGCCCTCAACTCCATCAAGCTGGAGACCATCCACGCCGCCCAGCTCCGGGGCTACGAGTCTCCTCTGGACAAGGCTCTGAAGGACGCCCGGATGCAGCGGGCCACCCTGGACGCCATGTTCGCCGCCATTGACGAGTATCTGCCCAAGTTCTGGGCCTATTTGAAGGCCAAGGCCAAGGCTCTGGGTCACGAAAATGGCCTGCCCTGGTATGACCTCTTTGCGCCCATGGGGAAAAGCGGGAAAACCTACACCACAGAGGAGGCTAGGGACTATCTTCTCAATCTCTTTGGCCAGTTTGACACGGAGCTCCGGGACATGGTGGCTGAGGCATTTTCCAACGCCTGGATCGATTTCTTCCCTCGCCCCGGCAAGACCGGCGGCGCGTTCTGCGCCAATGTGGAGAAGCTGAACGAGAGCCGGATTCTCACTAACTTCGACGGCTCCTTCAGCGACATCGTCACCCTGGCCCATGAGCTGGGCCACGCCTTCCATAACCATATTTTGAATGACCAGAGAGCTTTGAACCGGGATTATACCATGCCGGTGGCAGAGACTGCCTCTACCTTCAACGAGTGTGTGGTGATGAATGCTGCCATTGCCGCCGCTACGGACCGGGAAGAAAAGTTGGCCCTCATCGAAAGCCAGCTCTCCGATGCCACTCAAATCATCTGCGACATTTACTCCCGGTACCGGTTTGAATCCGCCGTCTTCGCCGACCGTGAAAACGATTTCCTTCCGGCGGACCGGCTGTGTGGTATGATGCTGGAGGCTCAGAAGCAGTCCTACGGCGATGGCCTGGACGAACATGTTCTCCATCCTTACATGTGGGTTTGCAAGAGCCACTATTACGGCGGCGTCAGCTTCTATAATTTCCCCTATGCCTTCGGCGGCCTGTTCGCCCGCGGCCTGTACGCCCAGTATGAAAAGGAAGGGGAGAGCTTCCTGCCCAAGTACAAGGAGCTCCTCCACGAGACCCCGGTGCGCACCGTGGAAGAGGCTGCCCGTGTGGCGGATATTGACCTAACGGACAAGGCCTTCTGGGCCCAGGGCCTCCAGATTCTCTCTGATGAGATCGACCAGTTCCTGGAACTGCTGGAGGACGGACAATGAGTGACACACAACGCCTCATGGCCTTTTTGGACAACAGCCCCAGCTGCTTCCACGCCATCGCCAATTTGACCCGGCAACTGGAGGAGGCAGGGTATACGCCCTTATCTGAGGCTGCTTCGTGGCAGCTGCAGCCTGGTGGGAAGTATTACCTTACCCGGAATCAGTCCGCACTCATTGCCTTCCGGGCGCCCCAGTGCGCGCCCCAGGGCTTTATGCTGGCTGCCAGCCACTCGGACCGGCCCTGCTTCAAGGTGAAGGAAAATCCGGAGCTGGAGACGGCAGGCGTCTATCTCCGGCTGGCCGTGGAGCGGTACGGCGGCATGCTCATGGCTCCCTGGCTGGACCGCCCCCTGTCTGTGGCGGGGCGGGTCCTGGTGGAGACGGCGGAGGGCCTCCAGTCCCGCCTGGTGGACCTGGACCGGGACCTGTGCATGATTCCCAATGTGGCCATTCACATGAACCGGAAGGCCAACGATGGCTATGCCTATAACCCGGCGGTGGATCTCATCCCTCTGCTGGGCTCTCTGGAGACCAAGGGCGCTTTCCGCAAGCTGGTGGCGGAGGCTGCCGGCTGCCAGCCGGAGGAGATCCTGGGCTCAGATCTGTTCCTGTACAACCGGGAGAAGGCCAAAATCTGGGGCGCGGAAGGGGAGTACCTCTCTGCCCGGGCCCTGGACGACCTGCAATGCGCCTGGGCCACCATGGAGGGTTTCCTCCAGGCCAAGGAGGGCAAGAGCATTCCCGTGTGCTGCATCTTTGACAACGAGGAGGTTGGATCCAACACCCAGCAGGGCGCAGATTCCACCCTCCTGTTGGATACCCTTTCGCGGATTTGCGCAGGCCTGGGGATGGACTACCGGGAGGCTCTGGCCCACAGCTTTATGGTCTCTGCGGACAATGCCCATGCCCTGCATCCCAATCATCCGGAGTATGCCGATCAGAACCACCGGCCTGTGATGAACGGCGGCATTGTCATTAAGTTTAACGCCAACCAGCGCTACACCACCGACGGCGTTTCCGCCGCACTCTTTCGCCAGGCTTGCAAAAAGGCGGGGGTTCCCACCCAGACCTTCTGCAACCGGGCAGATCTTGCCGGTGGCTCGACCCTGGGCAACATCTCCTCGTCCCAGGTGAGCATTCCCACCGTGGATGTGGGACTACCGCAGCTGGCCATGCATTCCTGCTATGAGACCGCTGGAGCCCGTGACGCGGCCTATTTGGTCCAGGCCATGTCCCAGGTATTCTCCATGCATTTGACCGTCTCTGGCTGTCCTAGCCTGTCGTAGGGGCAACTGGAATTGAGCGCCGAATCAATTCCCCTCCCCGCAGCTTGTCCTGCGGGGAGGGGAATTGTTGTCTGCAAGGGGCCTGTGCATCCGGGGGGAGCAAACTGCGGGCTGCTTACCGGCACAAAAGCCAGGCCAGAAGAAGTTGTAAAATCAGGATCAGGGGGACCCCCAAAGTAAATTTCAGATGTTTGGTCTTGTGATGGAAGAGATACATTCCCAAAAGGCTCCCCACGCTGCCGCCCAGAGCCGCAAGGAGCAGCAGCGTCCGCTCCGGAATCCGCCAGCGGCCCCGGCGGGCTTTTTGCTTATCTATAAACATAACCAGAAACCCTGCTGCATTCATTAGGAACAGGGAAACAAGCAGGATGGTCTCCTTCAGATGATTCATGCGTCGGTTCCTTTCGATTTTTTAAAATGGGGGTAATGGGATGAAACGTTGGGGAATTCTATTGGCACTATGTGGGCTTTTTTGCAGCCTTTGGGGATGCGGCGCTGGAGAAACGACGGTTTGGGAGACGGTGGGAGACCAGCTGGAGCTTCCGGCCAGCCATCAGTCGCCTGCCTATACCATGCAGGTGGCGGCGCCCATGGATGCGCCTCTGGTGGAAGCCCTTTCCGATGGCGAGACGAAGGTTTATGTCCACCGGGGCGGCGAGTATGAGCTGACGGCGCAGACCATGACTGCAGACAGCCTGGACAGCCTGCTTCAGACCTTGACTGGCTTTCCCCAGGCGTCTTTGCAGGTCTTGCAGACGGAGGAATTCGGGATGCCCCGGTACGATGTGGCGTGGACGGCCAGTGGAGACAGCGGCATGGAATCCTGCCGGGCGGCCATTTTGGATGATGGCATGTATTATTACGTCCTTACCTCATCGGTGAATCAGGAGCAGACGGCCCAGAACCGGGAAACTCTGGATCAGGTCTTCGCCACTCTGGGACTATATGCCGACGAAGGCTTCTGAGTATCCTTACACCTCAGGCAAGCCCTGCAAATGGCCAGGATCACCCAGAGACGCTGTAGGGGTCCCGCGAGGCGGTAGGGTGGCGGAGTTATACGCATATGACCCCGGGGGAAGGCAGGGCAGTTCCTGATCCGGTGAGGAATAAAATGAGGAGTCTGCTACAAAGCGGAACGGTCAGGACCGTTCCCTGCAGGAGATTGCGCATCATGTGAAGCTTCACGCAATCTCCTGTAGGGGCGAGTCTTGACTCGCCCGCTTTTGCAACAGGCTCCTCAAAGCTGATGCAATCAGCAGAGGGTGGCGTAGATCACCGCCTTGATGGTATGCATCCGGTTCTCCGCCTCGTCGAAGACCACGGACTGCTTGGACTCAAACACCTGGTCTGTCACTTCCATCTCTGTGATGCCGTACTTCTCAGCGATTTGCGCGCCGATGGTGGTGTTGGTGTCATGATAGGAGGGCAGGCAGTGCATGAAGATGGCGGTGGGCTTGGCGTTGGCCATGGCGGCTGCGTTGACCTGGTAGGGCTGCAGGAGCTTGATCCGGGACTCCCAGACCTCGTCGGGCTCGCCCATGGAGACCCAGATGTCGGTGTAGAGCACATCCGCGTCCTTGGTGC
>OGXX01000664.1_pt1 | contig 38165 bp, 34 predicted proteins | sample 1576301 | NCBI WGS metagenome assembly OGXX01 (sample SAMEA3541469, study PRJEB24748) | human gut metagenome | biome: human gut; feature: human-associated habitat; material: faeces | place: China | collected 2012
GGGGGCACCCCTCTCGCGCGAGCAGAGGGGTGCCCCCTCCCCTCAAAAAAACAACGCAGGCCGCCCTTCCCTCGCCTCAGCGCCGGGCCAAGAGCTTCAGGCGGCGCATGGTCAAATGGCAGATGGCCACGGCCAGGGCGTCCGTGGTGTCCAGGGCCCAGCCCTCACCGCGCACATTGAGCAGGCGCCGCACCATGAAGGCCACCTGCTCCTTTTCCGCGCGGCCGGTGCCCACCACGGATTTTTTGACCAGCGTGGGTTCATAATCGCTCACCGGCACGCCATGCGCCGCACAAGCCGCCACGGCCACACCGCGGGCCTGGCCCAGCTTGAGGGCGCTGGCCGCGTTCCTGGCCGTGAAGACCTGTTCGATGGCGGCCTCCTGCGGACGGTAACGGCCCACCACGTCCGCCAGCTGCCGGTAGATGACGGCCAGCTGCCGGGAGAATTCCTTTTCGCCGCCGGAGGTGGTGCGGATGATGCCGCAATCCACCAGACGCAGCACGCCGGACTGCTCCGCGATGATGCCCCAGCCCGTGCGCTGGGAGCCGGGGTCGACCCCCAGGACCACAAGAGACGTATCCGCCATAGCTCACCCCAGAGAAAAAAAGCCCGGCACTCAGGGAATGCCGGGCAAAAAACGGACATCTGCCGCCCGGAGGGGCGGGAGCGTACCGGACTAGTCCATATCCATGTCTTCGGGGAAGTCGGCGTTGGCGTAGACGTTCTGCACGTCGTCGTTGTCGTCCAGGGCTTCCATGAGACGGATGACCTTTTGGGCGGCCTCGGCGTCCACGGCCACCAGGTTCTGGGGCACCATGGCCAGTTCGGCGGACTGCATGGTCACACCGGCGGATTCCAGGGCGTCGCGCACGGCCGCGAAGTCGGCCATGGCGGTCTGGAGGGTCCAGACATCGTCATCGTCGATGACGTCGTCGGCGCCGGCTTCCATGGCCACTTCCATCATCTGGTCTTCGGTGTAGGCGGCCTTTTCCACGGTGATGACGCCCTTGCGGTCGAACATCCAGCTCACGCTGCCGTCGGTGCCCAGGCTGCCGCCGTGCTTGGTGAACAGGTGGCGCACTTCGGCCACGGTGCGGTTCTTGTTGTCGGTGGCCACTTCCACCATGATGGCGATACCGGCGGGGCCGTAACCTTCGTAGAAGCATTCGGTCAGGTCGCCGCCCGCGTCCTCACCGGTGCCCTTGCGGATGGCGGCTTCGATCTTGTCCTTGGGCAGGTTCACGGCCTTGGCAGCGGCAATGGCCGCACGCAGACGAGGGTTGCCCGCAGGATCGCCACCGTTCTTGGCAGCGATGATGATTTCCTTGGCGGCCTTGGTGAAAACCTTGCCGCGCTTGGCGTCCTGACGGCCCTTGCGGTGCTGGATATTGGCCCATTTGCTGTGCCCAGACATAAAACCTCCCAAAACTCGGAGAATGTAAAAGGTGAAAAAAGACAGACGGCCTTGCGGCCCGTCCGTTCCCTGCCCGGGATACCGGGACATCCCGGCAACGGGAGCACGCTTCCGGCTTTTCCGGGCGCGCACACGGGTGCAGCGGCCCGGACAACGGCGAACGGGACGCCCCTAGAGGGCGCCGGGCTCCCGTCCGGTGTCGGCGGCTCCGTCCGTTCCCGCATCCTGCGCGGCAGGACGCGCCTCGGCCCTGAACCCCATGCCCACGAAGAAGGTCTCCTTGCTCTCGGCCCGGGAGCTCTTGGGCTTGAAGGATTTGACGGCCCTGAAGGCGCGGCGCATGGGCTGGAGCATCTCCTGGATGTCCGGCCCCATGAAAATCTTGACGATGAAGCTGCCGCCGGGTTTGAGGTGCAGGCGCGCCACTTCCAGGGCCTCGCAGGCCAGCTCGAGCGAACGGGCCTGGTCCGTGAACTTGGTCCCGGTGGTACGGGGCGCCATGTCGCTCATGACCACGTCGAACGGCCCCATCTCGCGCAGGCGGGCTTCAAAGGCATCGGAGCGGTTGAACACGTCCTCCTGCATGAAGGTGACCTGCGGCGGGAAGGCGGTCTCCGTGGTCTGGATGTCGCAGCCCAGCACGAGCCCGCGCGGGCCCACCTTTTCGGCGGCGCCCAGCGACCACGAGCCCGGAGCCGCGCCCAGATCCAGAACGCGCATCCCCTGGCGGAAGAGCTTGAACTTCGCGTCCAGTTCCTTGAGCTTGTACACGGAACGGGCCGGATAATTCTCGCGCTTGGCCTTGAGAAAATAATGATCCCGATATTCCTTCATAATGACACCAGCGGGCTTCTATAGCGTTTTTTTTCGCGGTAGCCAAGCCCCACAGGGGCGGCCCGGCCGATTTTTTTGCAGCGCATGGCCGGAGGAAGACGATCCCGGGAAGGCCGCCCGGCGCTCTGGCCCGTGCGGACGTTGCCTGCCGGGAGGCCCTGGCGCGGCATTGCCGGTTCGCGGGCGCCCCGGCATGGATACGGCCCGCATCCGCCAAAAGAGCGCTCCGGGGAAAACGACGCGCGTCACGGGCACGGCACGTTGCCCTCGCCGCCCCCTGCCGCGTGCCGGGAGCCTCTTCCCCTTTCTCCGGGAGGCGCCGGGCCTCGCCGGATCGGCCAGAAGCCGGAGGACAAGCGGCAGCCTTTCCCCGGGAGGCGCCGGGCCCCGCGGCAGTCCGGCTCTTCCCGTCACGGCGGCCATGCCCCCTGCCGCCGGACGTGCCACCCGCAAAAAAGACTTGACCCCGGCACATGAATGGCATACATACCACGCTACGCCGCGTTGCGGCGTCCATGTGGGGAAGTAGCTCAGCTGGGAGAGCATCGCCTTCGCAAGGCGGGGGTCGGGAGTTCAAGTCTCCTCTTCTCCACCACAGATAATTCAAGGGGTTACGGTTCTGGACTGTGCCCCCTTTTTCTTTGCCCCGACATGTGCTATCCGGTACAGAATAGTGTCTACAAACAGTTCAAAATCCATCCCATCCTGACCGGCCCACCCAAGAGCATGCCTCCGCTCTTCAATCAAGGAAGCACTATGGCAGATATCGTTTCCATCCGGCATAATGACGAGTTGCTGGCCCTCATCATCCCGGCCGCTTACCGTGCCGACGGCATACAGTTTTTCACACCGGGGACTTTTTCCCAGCAGCTTGGATATATGAATCATCCGCAGGGGCATGAAATACTCCCCCATGATCACAATCCTGTCCCGCGTACCGTGGAGTGGACCCAGGAGGTCCTTTTTGTCCGGTCGGGCAAGGTGCGCATGGATATCTATGCGCCCGGCAGCCGGACCTACCTTGAAAGCCGGATCCTCCGGCCCGGGGACGTGGTCCTGCTGGCCCACGGGGGGCACGGCTTTGCCATGCTCGAACCGTCGGAAATGATCGAAGTCAAGCAGGGGCCTTATGCCGGTGAGCAGGACAAGGAGCGCTTTGCCTCCGTCCCTGCCGGCCAGATCCGTATCCGGGAATGACCTTCCCCCCAATTTCCAACACGCACAGCACCATGAAGAAAGCACTCATCACCGGCATCACCGGTCAGGACGGCGCCTATCTGGCGGAATTCCTTCTGAACAAGGGCTATGAGGTCCACGGCATCAAGCGCCGCTCTTCCCTGTTCAATACGGACCGTATCGACCATCTTTATCAGGGGCCGCACCAGAAAGGCCGCAAGTTCGTACTGCACTACGGGGATCTTTCCGACGCCGGCAATCTGATCCGCATCATGCAGGAAGTGCAGCCGGACGAGGTCTACAATCTGGCGGCCCAGAGCCATGTGCAGGTCTCCTTCGAATCGCCCGAGTACACCGCCAATGTGGACGCCCTGGGTACCCTGCGCCTTCTGGAGGCCATCCGCATGCTGGGGCTGGAAAAGAAGACCCGTTTCTATCAGGCCTCCACTTCGGAACTGTTCGGCAAAGTGCAGGAGATCCCGCAGACGGAGAAGACGCCCTTCTATCCCCGTTCGCCCTATGCCTGCGCCAAGCTCTATTCCTACTGGATCACGGTCAACTATCGTGAAGCCTACGGCATGTATGCCTGCAACGGCATCCTCTTTAACCACGAGTCCCCGGTGCGTGGCGAGACCTTCGTGACCCGCAAGATCACCCGTGCCCTGGCGCGCATCCTGCTGGGCCTGTCCTCCTGCCTCTACCTGGGCAACATGAACGCCAGGCGCGACTGGGGCCATGCCCGCGACTATGTGGAGATGCAGTGGCTCATGCTGCAGCAGGAACAGCCCGACGATTTCGTCATCGCCACGGGGCGCCAGTTCTCGGTGCGGGATTTCGTCAATGCCGCGGCCGCCGAGCTGGGCCTGAGCCTTGCATGGCAGGGAGAAGGCCTGGAAGAGACCGCCACCGTGGTGGCTGTTGACGCGGACAAGGCCGCGCTGGCCGCCCGGGGCAAGGCACTGACGATCCGTGTCAAAGAAGGGGACACCATCGTACGCGTGGATCCGCGCTATTTCCGTCCCACCGAGGTGGAGACCCTGCTGGGCGATCCGGCCAAGGCCAGGGAAAAGCTGGGCTGGAAGCCGCGTACCACCTTTGAGGCGATGGTGCAGGAAATGGCCCGCTACGACCTAGAGCTGGCCCTGCGCGACGCCGTGGTGGAGGACGCCGGTTTCACCAGCTTCAAGCACGAGGAATAGCAATGTATATAATTAAAAAAATTAAACATAAAATAATACATCTGTTACGTAAATATCAGCCATTTAATGCACTAATGTATTTTTATAATAGTCACGGACGGTTACCTAATAAATCTTTACGAAAGTCAAGTTTCAACGATTTCTTATATTATAGAAAGAAACAACTTTGGAATGTAGACCTTTCAAAATATACTGATAAAATAAAGTGTAAGGAATATATAAAAGAGACGATTGGTTCTGGATATTGTGTCCCTATCCAAGGAATTTTTAACATTGCTGAAGACATTATTCCGAATAAATTAACATATCCATGTGTATTAAAAAGCAATCATGCTTCTGGACAAGTCATATTTCTTAATTCTCCTAATGATATTACAGATAATGTGTTGCAGCAAGCTAATGCGTGGCTTAAAGTTGACTATTTCAAGCTATCTTCTGAACCCAGTTACAAAAATATAAAACCAAAGCTTTTTGTAGAGCCTATGCTTAATTTAGGTGCTGTTAGTGATTATAAATTTTTTTGTTTTTCTGGTATAGTAAAAGCTATTCAAGTTGATATCAATAGGTTTACTAATCATCAACGCTGCTATTATTCGAAATCTTGGGAAAAACTTAAATTTAGCTGCCATTTTCCACTATACCCTCTACCTTTGCCTCGGCCGAATAAGCTTGATGAAATGATTCGTATTGCCGAAAAAGTCTCAAAGCGATTTATTTTTGTACGTATAGATTTATTTGAAACACCAGAAAAAATTTTTATGGGGGAAATGACGTTTTTTCCAGGTAATGGAACAGAGCAAATTTCTCCTGACTCCGCAAATATATGGCTTATGCAAGCCCTTAAGGAATCACCTAACCTTATTTAATCCGCTATGCAGAAAGACAAAAAATTTTTTGTGGCCGGGCATCGAGGGCTTGTGGGCAGCGCCATCTGTCGCGCCCTGCGTCGTGCCGGGTATGAGAACCTGTGCGTTCGCAGCCACGCGGAGCTGGACCTGACAGAACAGCAGGCCGTACGCGACTTTTTTGCCGCTGAAAAACCGGACTATGTCATTCTGGCTGCGGCCAAGGTAGGCGGTATCCACGCCAATGCCGCCTATCCTGCCCAGTTCATCTATGAGAACCTCCAGATCCAGAACAACGTCATCCATAGTGCCTGGCAGAACGGCGTAAAAAAATTCCTCTTTCTGGGCTCGTCCTGCATCTATCCCAAGCTCTGCCCGCAGCCCATCAAAGAGGAATACCTGCTCACCGGAGCCCTGGAGCCTACCAATGACGCCTATGCCCTGGCCAAGATCTCCGGCATCAAGATGTGCCAGGCCTACCGCAAGCAATACGGCTTTGATGCCATCAGCGCCATGCCCACAAATCTCTATGGCACAGGTGACAATTACCACCCGGAAAACAGCCATGTGATCCCGGCCATGATCCGCCGTTTCCATGAGGCCAAGATGCAGGGGCTTGCCCAGGTGAGCATCTGGGGTACAGGCACTCCCCTGCGGGAATTTTTGCACGCGGACGACATGGCCGATGCCTGTGTCTTCCTGCTGGAACATTATTCGGATTTCGAACACGTGAACGTGGGCAGCCAGCAGGAGATGACCATCATGGATATCGCCCGCCTGGTGGCACGTGTAGTAGGCTATGAAGGACAGATCTTCACTGATCCTTCCAAGCCTGATGGCACGCCGCGCAAGCTCATGGATTCCGGCCGGCTGTTCGGCATGGGCTGGCAGCCGCGGATCGGTCTGGAAGAAGGGCTGAAAGCGGCATACGCGGATTTCTGTACTCACTACCTGTAAAAGAGAGCACCATGCTGAAAGCCCAGCTCCTGGAGGCCTTTCAACGAATTTATCGCGTTCTGCCTCCAGCTTTGCAACGAAGCTTCTGGATCGTCATGGCCCTGACCGTAGTAGTGGCTCTGACAGAATTCGCTCTGGCTGGGGCAGTCTCTCTGCTGGGCGTTGTTTTGGCCTCGCCCCAGACCATCGTGCAGCACCCTTTCATGCAGCAGTTAGTGGACTGGCTGCCCGTATTGAGCCCGACGCTGGATGACCCGCGTCTGCTCCTGGCCCTGTTGCTCTGTCTGCTCTGCGGTACCACCCTGCTCAAGACCGTAATGCTGGCCCTGCTCACCTGGCGTCAGAGCTGCTACAGTCAGATGGTCAGCATGCACCTAGGTGTACGTCTGTTCCGCGGGTATGTCCGCGCGCCCTATATCTGGCACACCGGTCAGAAGATCAGTGATCTGATTACTATCCTGAACTGGCGTGCCAATACTGGCACATTTCTGTTCCAAAGCCTTCAGGTACTATCCCAGCTTCTGGTGGTAGCCACCTTGCTGATGGCAATCTGCTGTATGGCACCCCTGGCCGGGACGCTGGTGGTCAGTATCACCGGTTTGGCTGCAACAGGTATCTTTCGCTGCAGCCGTCGCTGGGTGCACAAATACAGCCAGCAATGCGCCAATGCCCAGCAGACTTCCATGAAGCTTATCCATACAGGTCTCAATGGCATCCGAGATATCCTCATTTGTGGGCAACAGGAAAAGTTCATCGATCAATACGCCACTACGGAACAGCGTTATATGCAGGGACAGAGCGTGCTGCCGGTCTTTCCACCTTTACCGTCGTGGATACTGGAATTCGTAGGGATCTGCCTCTTGCTGGGCACTGCACTACTGCTGCACTGGCAGGAGGCTACCTTGGCCCATGTGAGCGCTACCCTGGCCCTATTGGCAGCCGTAGCCTGGCGCCTGCTGCCCATCATGAACCGTGTGGTACAGGGACTGCTTGTCATGCAGCAACAGCTGCCTACGGTGGAGCCCATCCTCCAGAAAGTGCGGGAAGTGGAAAGCCTGCCCCGGTCGGCTGCGGCGGGGCCCCCCTGTCCCCTGCGGGAGGAGATACGCTTCGAACATGTCAGTTTTCGCTATCCTAGTACGAGCGAAACACATAAGAATGCCTTGCAGGACATCAGCCTGTGCATCCCCAAGGGCAGCATGATCGGCCTGATCGGCCCCTCAGGCGCGGGCAAGAGCACCATCGTCAGTCTGCTCACCGGCCTGTACACACCCAGCAGCGGCAAGGTACTGGTGGACGGGCAGGAGCTGGACGATAGTCTGCGCGCGGCCTGGATGCGCGGCATCGGCTATGTGCCGCAAAGCCCCTTCCTGCTCAACGGCAGCCTGGCCGAAAATATCGCCTTCAGCCAGTGGGGACAGGAAATCGACCGTCGGCGTGTGCTAGAATGCTGCCGCATGGCAGCTATAGACTTTCTGGATGACTTAGAAGATGGCATCAATACTATTATTGGAGAACGAGGAGTACGCCTTTCCGGAGGCCAGCTGCAGCGCGTCTCAATTGCTCGCGCTCTCTATAGCCACCCACAGCTTATTATTTTTGATGAGGCTACCTCAGCCCTCGACACAATGACTGAACATGATATTCAAAAAACAATTGAACACCTTCGTAAGCAGATGACGGTTATCATTATTGCACACCGCTTAACAACAGTCGAAAAATGTGACTGGCTATACTGGATAAAAAATGGAGAAATCTATATGGCTGGCAACAGCAAAAATATATTAAAAAAATATACCTCAGACAAATTTTAATAGGAACATACAATGAACTATGCATTAGATCGAGAATACTGGATTGAGAGAACCCTCAAAAAAATCCCTGCAAATTCAAAAATTTTGGATGCCGGAGCTGGAGAGCTCGGCAAAAAAAAATATTGTTCACATTTACGATATGTATCTCAAGATTTTGCTCAATATGATGGCCAAGGGGATGGGCACGGTCTGCAAACAGATACCTGGGATCAGACAAAACTCGATATCATTTCTGATATAACAGCTATCCCTGTGGAGAGTGCTAGCTTTGATGCAGTGATGTGCATTGAAGTTTTCGAACATCTTCCTGATCCGCTGGCAGCTCTCCAAGAGTTTTCTCGAATCGTGCACTCTGGAGGATATCTTATTCTTACTGCTCCATTCTGTTCCTTGACACACTTTGCTCCCTATCACTTCATAACAGGATTTAATCGTTATTGGTATGAAAAACATCTACCTACATACGATTTCGAAATCATTGAGCTCACTTCAAATGGCAATTTTCTTTCTTATCTGCATCAAGAGTTGAATAGAATTCCTTATATCGTAGAAAAATACAACCTATCCAAATTAAGTTTATTTGAAAAAATAGCCAAAAAAATTATCAATCGTTATTTACTAAAAAATATAGAAAAGGCACATCAGACCAACGAACTACTCTGTTTTGGTTACCAAATTTTTGCCAAGAGGAAATAATATGTTCCTGAAAATTATAAAAAAATTTCTTATCAATCCTATCCAGGAATGCAGTAAACGATATTATCGACTCTTTATTTTCATCATCGATTTTTTCAAGAAAAAAAATTCCCTGGAGGATGGACGTTTTTTGTGTAGGTGGAGAGATTGCTTCCCCTGTTTAGCTGATAATACAGGAACAACAGGATTCGATTATCACTATATCTATCATACAGCATGGGCCATCAGACAGATAAATAAATTTTCTCCCTCAAAGCATATCGATATTAGTTCATCACTGTACTTCGTGACTGCGTTATCTGCGTATCTCCCCACAGAATTTTATGACTATCGTCCTGCGCAAATTAAACTTAGTAATTTAAAAACAGATAAAGCTGATTTGCTTGCTCTTGATTTTGAATCAAATTCCATAGAAAGCATTTCATGTATGCATGTTCTTGAACATATAGGTCTTGAGCGTTATGGTGACCCTTTTGATCCTCAGGGAGATCTTAAGGCAATTTCTGAGCTTAAACGGGTCGTCAAACCTGAGGGAAGACTTTTTGTAGTTGTTCCTATGGGGGATATCTCAAGGATACAATATAATGCGCATAGGATATACTCTTATAATATATTTATATCATATTTCGATAATTTTATAATAAACAAGTTTTCATTCATAACAGATTCAGGAGAGTTTATAGAGTTTGCATCTCCCGATGACATATCTGGCCAAAAATATGGTTGTGGCTGTTTTGAACTGCAAAAAAAATCTACAGAGATGAGTATATGAGCCATATTACTGTTCAAATGTGTGGGGGGCTCGGCAACCAGATGTTCCAGTACGCCATGGGACGCGCCTTATCTTTACGGCATCACGTCCCCCTTATTTTGGATATCAGCTGGTTTTCAGGCCCTATGACAGGCTGCACTAAACGAAAATATCTACTAGATATTTTTCCCCATATAGCCTCTTCTAAAGATATATCATACTATAATCGATATGCTATACAAAAATGGAAAAGGATTGGAAAACGTATCCTCTCTTATTTTTTCCCTGCCGAATCAACTATCATACAACCGTATTTTGCTTATTGGCCACAAATAGAATTGGTAAATCCTCCTGCGTATTTATCCGGATACTGGCAAAGTGAAAAATTTTTTTCTCCATATACAATTAAAATTAAACAAGATTTTACATTTCCCACTTTACCTGAGGGAGAAGCGATTTTTTTAGCGCAAAAAATTAAAAGCGCGCCTGACAGTGTTGCAGTCCACATCCGGCGTGGCGATTATGTCACTGATAAGCGTGCTCAATCTTGTCATGGGAATATCCCGCTGTCATTTTATAAAGATGCACTAGACTATATCAAAGATATATATGGGGAAATAACTATTTTTGTTTTTAGCGATGATCCTGCATGGGTAAAGGAATATTTTGATTATAGAAAAAATATCCCCATTATTGTTAATTTAAATTTTTCAGATCATCCATATCATGATATGCATCTTATGTCTTTATGCAAGCATCACGTCATTGCAAACTCAACATTCTCTTGGTGGGGAGCTTGGTTAGGAACCCAGCAGGGCCTGACAATAGCTCCAGCTCAATGGTTTGCAGATGAAAAATTTGAAAAATACAAAGATATATTTTGTAAAGAATGGATTATCATGTAGAGGAATACTATGAGAATTCCTAAAATATCAGTTTTACTTCCAGTCCATAATGCAGAAAAATATTTGATAGAGTGCCTCGACTCTCTCATAACTCAAACATTCTCTGATTTTGAAATTATTGCTATTGATGATGCCTCTACAGATAATAGTCTTCATAGACTAAGAGATTATGCACAACGAGATAGCAGGATCAAAGTTTTTCATAACGAGACTAATCTAAAGCTTGCAAAAACACTAAATAAAGGTATTTGTCTTGCACAAGCCCCTCTTATAGCGCGAATGGATGCAGATGATATAGCTCTTCCCAAAAGGTTTGAGATTCAATATGAATTTATGAAAAATAATCCCGATATAGATGTCTGCGGCACCTGGGCCCAAGGTTTCTGCGAAACCAACAGGCGATACTCTGTACCAGTCGATCATGATACAATCTGCTCAGCCTTGCCTTTTTTTAACCCTATGATTCACCCTACTGTCATGATAAGGACAGATGTCGCAAGAAATAATCTTTATGATGAGACCTTTGATAGAAGCCAGGACTATGAACTTTGGGCGCGAATGTTACTTACTGGTACATCGAAATTCCATAACATCCCCAAAGTACTTCTTCTGTATCGCTATAAAGACAAGAAAAGTTCAAACTCGTTCTATTTAAATACAAAAATAAATATACTCTCAATGATTCTAAAAAATAATCTAACAGAGCATGATATTCTTATCAATGAAGCAATAAGCAATCAGGGCACCAATAGCAAGGATTATAGCACTCAGGAAATAAAGCAATGGCTTATTAAACTTATCGAATTTAACGCACAATCTAAAAAAATACAATCTAACAAATTAAATAAAATGGCAATTTTTATATTTATACAAAGCCTTATCAGGAAAAGAGGAATAAAAATTAAATCAATACTAAATACCCCTTTTATTACAAACAAATATAAAGAATTAACAAAATATATCATAAAAAAAATGATATACGAAATAAAAATACTTCACATATAGAATTATAAATTATATACATTTAATAAATATCACCCAACAAATATAAGCATAGAAGATAACATTAGTTTTGTACCCGATTCCTGTGCATGCTATAGATTCAAAGAGCCTACCCATAACACTTACCCATAAAGACATCAATAATGACTATTCAAAAAATTAAAAGAAAAATAAAATAAAAACAGACTCACTACACAATATATTTTCCAGCCATGTAACAGGAAACGCAAAAATAAGTTATGTTTAAAAAAACACTCATCATATTATTGAAAAAATTAAATGACGCTTTTCTAGAAAAAAATATATATACAATATAAAAAGGAAGCTTAGTGATGCAAGTTGCTGTTTTTGCCTTCAATCGTCCTGACTTGCTTCAGCGTACACTAGTAGCCTTGTCTATTAATGACTTGGCGAACAAAGCTGCACTGACGATCTTTTGCGACGGCCCCCGCCATGCAAAGGATGAACCGGGCACACGTGCTGTACGTGAACTGGCCCAAAAAGCCCAGGGCTTTGCCTCTGTGGAAGTGGTGGAACGGCCGAAAAACATGGGCTGCGCGGCTTCCGTTATCGATGGTCTGACAGAGATGTTCCGCCTGTATGAGCGATTGATCGTTATCGAAGACGATATTGTGACCTCGCCCTATACGCTGCGCTTCCTTTCCGCAGGATTGGCTCGCTATGCGGACAACGAAAAGGTCTTCAATATCGCCGCTTGGACGCCACCGCACATTGCCCGGAATTTACCTGCGAATTATCCTTACGATGTCTATGCCATCCCGCGCTTCAATTGCTGGGGCTGGGCTTCCTGGCGCGACCGCTTCCAATATATCGACTGGGACGTGAAGGATTATCAGACATTCAAAAATTCTCCGCAGCTGCGCAAGGCCTTCAATGCTGGCGGAGATGATCTCAGCTCCATGCTGGATGCCCAAATGGAAGGAAACCTCGATACTTGGGACATCCGTGTCGACTATGCCCGTTTCAAAAAAGATATGGTCGGCATAAATCCTGTACGTTCCTATGCGCTCAATATCGGCATGGGCAGCGGCACACACACAACTACGGCTACGGCGTATTGGGACAGTGATATCTCTCTGGCTGTGGAACATCCTTGTTTTATGGACGATGTTAGCGTGGATGCGCGCATCCTCGAAACCTACCTTGCCTGCTATAAAGGGCAAAAGCGTTCCCTGCCCGTGCGCGCTATCAATAAGCTGAGTCGTATGCTGTCAGGAAAAAATTTGATTCCTTAGCAAAAGATGTACATGAAAAACATCTTGCATATTAATACGCATGCTTCTGCAGGTGGCGCAGCAGTAGTCATGCAACGACTGGCTGATATGGTGCGGAGACAGGGGATGGCTTCTGCCATCCTGACCGGTGCTCCAGCCTTCGGGCAGGCACCTGATTTGAAGGCAGCCAAGTATACGGGACTCCATGCCTGGACGACCTGGCGAGGGCAACAGGACTATGGTTTTCAAAAAAATCATGCGCTCGTCCGCTCCTCGCTTTTTCAGCAAGCGGACATCATACACCTGCACAACCTGCACGGCGGCTACTTCAACCTTTGGTCCCTGCCTCTTCTTTCCGCGCTCAAGCCCACGGTCTGGACATTGCATGATATGCAGGCCCTGACAGGACATTGTGCACATTCTTTAGACTGTAAGCGCTGGCTGCCTGAAACTGGCTGTGGAAGCTGCCCGTCTCTCTCCGCGTATCCCCGTTTATGGCGTGATGCCACCCGGCAACTCTGGCAGGACAAGCGCACCATCTATACCCACAGTTCCCTGTATCTGGTGACTCCCTCTGTCTGGTTGCAGCGACTGACAGAAAAAAGCCTGCTCAAGGAGCAACCTTTGGTCTGCATCCCCAATGGAGCGGACACATCCATTTATCGCCCTCAAGACCAGCAGGAGGCTCGTCGTCTGCTTGGACTTCCCCAGGATGCTTTGCTGGTAGGTGGTTGTGCGGATGGAGGCCTGGCCAATCCCTGGAAAGGGGGGCGATATGCTCTGGAGACGATCCTGGAGCTGAAAAAACAATTCCCCGACCTTTACTTTTTAAATATTGGAGTCAAAAATGTCCCCCGATCGTTACAGGGGGCTGGCTGGGTACAGCATATTCCCTATGTACATGAGCCTGCCAAACTGGCTCGGCTGTATGCAGCACTTGATTTGCTCCTTTATCCGACACTGGCAGACAACCACCCTCTGGTCTGTATCGAAAGTCTGTGCTGTGGAACTCCCATTGTGGGCTTTGCTACAGGCGGCGTTCCAGAGATTGTCCGGGATGGGCTGGACGGCCTGCTGGTATCCACACATGACGGAACAGCATTGACAAAAGCCGCTGCAACATTGCTCCAAGATACTACCCTACGGGAAAAAATGAGCAAAGAAGCGGAGATCAGTGCCGCCCAACGCTTTAATTTGGAACTGTTTACCCAGCGTTATGAAAAGCTTTATGGAGAAGTCTTAGAGCGCCCACGCAGTCTTGAAAAAAGCCGTTTACCCTTGGATAAGGTTCCCAACATTGTCAAAAGTCCAGCCTTCATGCGGCAGGAATGGTCCAAATATCCACATCCCAGCAGGCAGCAGCAAAAAAAATTGCTTTCCCATGCTATTGCAGGGGGTATCTGCACCACCATTGGCACACTCGCTGGCTGGCCTTTGTTGGTTGCAGCCCTTTTCCGCTCCCTCTATCGTCGCTACCGGAACCGCTAATCATGCCTCCATTTTTCACTATCATCACATCAACCTACAATGCTGAAAAGGCCTTGCCGCCTTTGCTGGAGTCCTTGGCTTCCCAGACCTGTCATGACTTCAATTGGATCGTGCAAGATGGCAGTTCCTCAGATGCTACCATGCAAATCGTAGAACAGTACCGTAACCGCCTGCCGGAAATCCTTGCTGACAGCAGAAAAGATCGTGGCATTTATGATGCATGGAACAAGGCCCTTGATCAATGGCAAGCAAGACTTGGCAAATGGATCATTTTCATGGGAGCTGGTGATACATTCTGCCATCAAGACTCACTTAAAGAGGCCATGCATTACTTGGAACAACTCTCAGATGAGTATATCTATTATGCAGTACCTGTAGAGATTGTTCTTTGCTCTGGTGAGTTTCTGAATCAAGTTGCTCCGTCGAATAATCCATCGATTGACTTGAAAAATGGAATGTGTCTTCCCCATCAGGGACTTTTCCATAGACATGATATTTTCTCTAACAACAGGTACGATATAAGCTATTCAATTGCTGGAGATTATGATTTCGTTTGTCGCACCCTGACAAGAAACAATATTTGTTTTGGAAAAACAGCCTGTATTCGCATGTCTGTCGGGGGGGTCAGCTCTTCTCTTGCATATATGACTATAAGAGAAGCAGAGTTTTTCAACATTTCCCGGAAATTTTATTCCAGCAGTATTCCTCTGAAAATTATTGCCCGCTTTTCCTTCTGGAAATGCATTACCCTGATTTCTCATATTTTTGGGAAAAGAACAGCCTGCGCCGTTGCGGATATTCCACGCATACTGCAAAAAAAGCCTCGTCTTTGGTCGCTGGAACAATGTCCACCTTCTTTGCCGATCCTCCCCCCAAAGCCCCATCTCGCTCTCTGTATCGCCACGGTCGGCCGTATCAGGGAACTTGACAGACTGCTGACCTCTCTGGAACAGCAGACCTGTACGGACTTTCATATCTATCTTGCCGACCAAAATGCACCCGGTACGCTGGATGCCATGTTACAGAAGCATGCGGACCTGCAGATAACCCGTATCCTGCTGCCATCAAGGGGCGTTTCCATCGCGCGCAATGCTCTTCTTTCTCTTGTCGAAGAGGAAGAAGTTATCATATTCCCCGACGATGACTGCTGGTATGCCCCTGACACACTGGCCCAGGTTGCAGAAGCATTCCAGCGTCATCCCCAGGCTGGAACTGTGATGGGGAAAAGTATTGATGCATCCCCGGCTTCTCCTTCCTGTGGCCAGGATGCTCCCGTGAGTCAAATCGGAACTTTTAAACATGGAGAAACATATCTGCAATTCTTCCGGGCCGAAGCGGTAAAAGGTCTTTGTTTCGACACACGGCTTGGTCCCGGTACGGGACTGCCCTACGGCTGCGGCGAAGATACGGACTATCTCCTGGAAGCACACAAGCGCGCTCCTGTCTGGCGCTGTCCGTCCATCCGAGTCTTCCATCCCTCGCCGGATACTCATGTGCCGTCTGATGCCAAGATTGCCAGCTACGCGGCCGGCCGCATGTATCTGCTCAAGAAACATGCCTTCCCGCTCTGGTTCCGCTGTGCCAATGTACTCTATCCCTTGTGCATGCTGCCAATGGATGCATTGCGCAAAGGTCGCAAGGCCGCACGGTATCGCTGGCGCATGTTCGTGGAGCGGCTTCGCCATTTTTCATCCTGAGATGAAGGGAAAAGCCACCCGTTACCGGGTGGCTTTTCCACACTGCTGCCGCAACACGCTGAAGCATACATAAAAAACTCGCCTCTCCCACTCTCCCGGCCCTTCTCTCCCCTGCTTTTCCCCGCCGCCGTCACCAAGTTGTAACAAAACCTGCCTACACAGAATAGGCCTCATTCTCAGACTATTCCGCAGGAGACAGGACGTGGAAAGCATCTTTCTGCTCATACTGGTATTTCTGGCCATCCTGGCCGCCGTGGACCTTTTCGTGGGCGTCAGCAATGACGCCGTCAACTTCCTCAACTCGGCCATAGGCTCGCGCATCGCCAGCTTCAAGGTCATCATGGTGGTGGCCAGCATCGGCGTGCTGCTGGGCTCCACCTTTTCCAGCGGCATGATGGAGATCGCCCGCAGCGGGGTCTTCAATCCCGAGATGTTCACCTTCAACGAGATCATCATCATTTTCTTCGCCGTGATGATCACCGACGTCCTGCTGCTGGACGCCTTCAACTCCATGGGCCTGCCCACCTCCACCACCGTGTCCATCGTCTTCGAGCTGCTGGGCGGTGCCGTGGCCGCGGCCCTCATCAAGATCTCCACCTCGGACATCCTGCTCTCCCAGCTGGGGGACTTCATCAACAGCCAGAAGGCCCTGGCCATCGTGTCCGGCATCCTCATCTCCGTGGTGGTGGCCTTCGTGGCCGGGGTGGTGGTGCAGTACATCACCCGCCTGATCTTCACCTTCCACTATGAGCGCATGTACCGCCGCATCGGCGGCATCTTCGGCGGCCTGTCCCTGACGGCCATCTTCTATTTCCTGATCATGAAAGGCGCCAAGGGCGCGTCCTTCATGAAGCCGGAATATCTGGCCTGGATCAATGCCCACACCCTGCCCATCCTGCTGGTGCTGTTCGCGGGCCTGAGCGTGGTGCTGCACCTGCTCATGGTGCGCCGCGGCGTCAATATCTTCAAAATCGTCATCCTGGCCGGCACCTTTGCCCTGGCCTTCGCCTTTGCCGGCAACGACCTGGTCAACTTCGTGGGCGTGCCCCTGGCCGCCTGGGAAAGCTGGCAGCAGTTCACCGCCAGCGGCATGGCCGCCGATGCCTTCACCATGGAGGGCCTGCGCAAGGCCGTGCAGACGCCCACCTTCTACCTGCTGCTCTCCGGCCTGATCATGGTGCTGACCCTGTGGTTCTCCAAAAAGGCCCACCGCGTGGTGCAGACCTCCATCAACCTGAGCAGCAGCACCCGCGGAGATCAGGAACAGTTCGGCTCCTCCCTGCCCGGCCGCCTCATCGTGCGCGCGGGCCTGAGCGCCAGCAAGACCCTGCACCAGATCCTGCCCCATTCGCTCTTCACCGCCCTCGAAAGCCGCATGCGGCCCGTGGAGCAGGTCAAGGGCGCGCCCGTGCTGCCCTTCGACCAGGTGCGTGCGGCCATCAATCTGGTGGTCTCCAGCATCCTCATCGCCTCGGCCACGTCCCTCAAGCTACCCCTGTCCACCACCTATGTGACCTTCATGGTGGCCATGGGCTCCTCCTTCGCCGACGGCGCCTGGAACCGTGAGAGCGCCGTCTACCGCATCTCCGGCGTGCTGGCCGTCATCAGCGGCTGGTTCCTGACCGCCATGTGCGCCTTCAGCGCCTGCGCCCTGGTCACCTGGGCCCTGTTCGAGGGCGGCAGCGTGGTGGCCGTCATCTTCATGCTGGTGGCCGTGGTCAGCCTGGTGCGCTCCAACTTCTTCGGCAAGAAGAAGGAAGAGAGCAGCTTCGACATCGTGGCCGACAACACCGACAAGGACAGCATCCGCGCCAATATCGACGCCTCGGTGGACGAAAGCATCGATACCGCCGTGCGTCTGATGCGCGAGGGCCTCACCGCCTTCCAGGCCGAGGACGAGAAGGTCCTGAACCGCTGCAAGAACGAAGCCGTGAACCTTTTCGAAGACATCTCGCGCTCCCGCGGTTCCTACTACCGCATGGCCCTGCGCGGCGGTGGCGACGATCTGGACAACGAGGCGCGGCATATCTACTACCGCATCTTCAACGGCATGAAGGAACTGAGCCACGAACTGCGCTCGGTACTGGGCATGTCCGCCAACCACATCGCCAACCGCCACCGCCCCTACAGCGGCGCGCTGGGCGACAATCTGGCACAGATGCTGGGCATCCTGGAAGACGCCGCCCGCCACTTCCGGGCCTATGCCGCGGGCGAAGGCTCCCGTGCCGAGCTCTCGGCCTATGCCGACCACTGCTCTTCCCGCATCAGCAAGATCCAGATCGAGCTTTTGCAGCGCATCGACACCGAAGGCCTGTCCATGCGCAGCAGCGACCTGTATCTGAACTACCTGCAGTTCGCCCGCGCCTTCATCAACCGCTTCACCATCGTGGCCCTGCTGGAACGCGACCTCAACGACGCCTGCCGCCGCAACGCCGCCCGCAGGGAAAAAGATACGACAACCGCTTCGGCCCAGGCCTGAGGCCGGACACAGACGAAACGGACATCGACGGAAGGGGCTTCTCCCGCATGAGAAGAGAGGCCCCTTCCTCCCGGTCCTCACCCTTCGTAGCGCATTTTTCAGACAGGACGGCATCCCGCCCGGTTGCAGACATGCCGTGCCCCTCCCGATGACAGTCCCGGAAGCCTGTCGCCCGTCGGGAATGACGAAGCCCTCCGCATGGAGGGCTTTTTGTGGCCTGCGCTCACCAAATCTGCTGTTCGCCATCTGCACGATTTGCCCGACATGGACGACCGTCCGGGCCACTGTCCATTCACTGGGAATGTCTCATATGGCCATCGGCATTCAGGCTATATCCTGACGGCTGTGGAACGCAAAAGCGGCTTTCCCATGGCGGCATTTGGCCGGACACGACATGTGGAGTGCCTCTCTTCCTGCCTGAAAGGGCTTTCCTGCGTCCCCGCACCCTACCGGCAACCTTGACCTGTGACAGGGGCAAGGAATTCTTCGGCTTCCGGCAGGTCAATGAGGCCCTCCAGGGAAAACGGTGCTCCCGCCATCCGGGCTGTCCGGGGGAACGTGCGCTGCACGAACAGGGCAACGGCCTGTTGCGGCGGTTCTTTCCCCGAAGGAGGGATTAATAAAGAGACAGCAAGGGCGGTGGCTCTCATAAACCACCGCCCAGGAAAGAGGTCCGGTCATCTTTCGACTGCCGGGCAGCCGCGGGAAAAGGGCATACTGCTTGCGGTGTGCGGCAAAAAATGCCTTTGCCGACCTGCCACAAAAAACGCCCCTCTCCCGTTCAACGCCGCCATATTGCCGGCACTTATTCGTCGTCGCCGGCGGTCTCGCCGTCGTCGTAGGGATTGGCGCCGCTTTCGGCAAGGCGGGCCTGGCGGGCGGCTTCCTGCTTGCGCTGGCGGGTGCCCAGGGGCCGGCTGTATTCAAAGTCGGCGCTGCGTTCCTGATGGCGGCAGAAGATGAGGAAGCCGGTATGGGCGTTCATGCGGTCTTCGGGGCGCAGGCGGTCAGCCACGGGCTTCCAGTTGCGCATGAGGATCTCGCAGACTTCGATATCGGCAAAGGGGCCCTTTTCCAGCCCCATGAGCAGCTTGCTGACCTGGTCCACGGTGGGCACGAGGAAGCCGAACGTGGCGCCGGGCTTCACGGCCTTGACGGCGTGGTCGAGGTATTCCCAGGGGGTGCGCACGTCAAGGAAGAGGGCATCGGCGTTGTCGATGCAGAAGCCGTCGGCGATGTCGCGGTGGACGATCTCCACATTGTCGCCCACGCCGGCCCATTCGAGGTTGCGGCGGGCCAGTTTCATGAATTCTTCGCGGGCCTCGTGGCTGACGACGCGGCCGGTGGGGCCGCAGAACCAGGAAAGGCCGGTGGTCAGACCGCCGGAGCCGCAACCGGCCTCGATGATGGTACGGCCGGGACCGGCGCCGAGGCGCAGGCAGATGTAGGCGATATCCTTGGGATAGATGATCTGCGTCTGGCGCTTGAGGCCCTTGAGGCGGTCGTGCAGGGTGGCTTCCAGCACACGGATGGGGATATCCAGGCTGGTGCGCACTTCGCTGCCGAAGCTGGCGTCGTGTACGGCTTCGGCGCTGAGGACGCCGTCGTTGCTGTGCCAGTCCTGACCTTCCTCAAGGCGCTTGATGTAGCGCCGGTCCTTGTTGGGGGTGACGTAGACCACCAGAGAGCCGTAGGGGATCATGTGTTTCCTTGTGGTTGGAGTGGATGGGGGCAGGGCGCGGGCGCTGCCCGGAAAGGGGCGCCGCGGGGCAGGAGCTGCCGGGCGGCCGGGGCCTTTCGTGAGCGTTCAGGCCTGCCCGTCCGGGAAAAGGCGGGCAGGGCGGATCCGTGACGTGCGGCGGCGCGGACCGCAGCCTGGCTGCGGGGGCTTCGTGCGTGTACGTCAGGCGGGGCCTCCTTCCGGCGGACGGAGGCCCCGCGGTGGGTGCGTGTGCCGCGTGGGGGAGCTGCTCCCCTGCCGGGGGAGCGACCTTCCCGGACAAAGCGCATCCGGGGAAGGCCCCCGCAAGCATCGCGGCGGCGCGGCGCTAGAACATCTGCCGCATGAGGTCCTCGCCGCCGCCGGAGGTATCGGGGGCCGCCGGGGCACTGCTGCCCGTGGCCGGGTCCTCGCTGGCATTGTCGATGGCCGAGAGGCCGGGACCGGGCACGCCCTGGAAGGCCAGGCCGTCCTGCATGGTAATGCCGGGCGGCATGATGAAGTCCTGGGGCTGGTCCTTGTACAGGTCCTCGATCTGGCTGCGGTAATAGCGGAAGATGGGGGCCGCGGTACGGCCGCCCTGCTCCTGCTTGCCCAGGGACTGGAGCTGGTCGAAGCCCACATAGACGCCCGTGACCAGAGAGGGCGAGAAGCCCACGAACCAGGCGTCGTTCTCGTCGTTGCTGGTGCCGGTCTTGCCGGCGATGACGTGCCCTTCCACACGGGCGCGGCTGCCGGTGCCGGAGTTGACCACGTTCTTGAGCAGGGTGGCCATCTGGTAGGCGTTCTGCGGGGTGAGGGCCTGCCAGTGCTGGATGTCCTGCCGGTAGAGCTCGCGGCCGTTGTTGTCGGTGATGGAGGTGATGATGCGCGGGCGCACGCCCAGGCCCTGGTTGGCGAAGGCGGCGTAGGCCTGCGTCAGGTTGAGGGGCGAGACGGCCACGGCGCCGAGGCTGATGGACAGTTCCTGCGGGAAGTGGGGCTCAAGGCCCAGCATCTTGGCACGCTGGATGACGTTGCTGATGCCCACCTTGTGGGCCAGGCGCACGGTGCAGGTGTTGCGGGAAAGGGTCAGGGCCTCATAGAGCGGCATGATGCCGCGGAAGTTCTTTTCGTAGTTGCCGGGCCGCCAGACTTCGTTGGTGTAGGGGTTCACATAGACGAAGGGGCCGTCCAGCACCGAGGACGTGGGCGTGAATCCGAAGTCCAGGGCCGTGGAGTAAACCACGGGCTTGAAGCTGGAACCGGGCTGGCGCCGGGCCTGGGTGGCACGGTTGAAGTGGCTGTCGCCGAACTGGTAGCCGCCGATGAGGGCCACCACGTCGCCGCTCTGGGTCTCCACGGAAGCCAGGGCCCCCTGCACCAGCGGCTCCTGCTGGAGGAGCAGGGTGATGGGCTTTTGCGGCGAGGCCGTGGCGGCATCGAAATCCACGGTCCTGGTGGCGGGCTTGCCCTTTTTGCCGCCCTCGGCCTGGACGGTCACGGGCGCGGCCGAGACCATGATCAGGTCGTTGACGTGCAGCACCTTGCGGGCGTCGCGCACGGCGGGAGCGCCCCAGCCGGAGATCTTGCGGTTGGGGGTACGGGCCCAGGACATGTTGGCCACGGGGATGTAGCCGGTATAGCCCTTGCCCAGCAGGACACGGGCGCCCTTGGCGTCCACGGCCGTGACCACGGCCTGCACCCAGGCCTTGCCCATGAGGTCGGCAGGGGCAAAGGTGCTTTTTTCAGTAAATTCGGTCACCTCCGCAGGGGAGAGCTTCTTGACCGGGCCGCGCCAGCCCTGGCGCTTGTCCAGTTCCTCCAGACCGCGGCGCAGGGCCGCGCCCGCGGCGTCCTGCTGCACGGGGTCCATGGCGGTACGCACGGTGAGGCCCGCGGTATAGACGTATTCCTCGCCGCTCTTCAGGGTATCGATGCCCAGGGTGCGCAGGTTCTCCTCGGTGAAGAATTCCACCAGCAGGCGGCGGGCTTCCTCGAAATACCATTTGGAGGCCCCGCCGCGGTTCTCGGGCATGCTCCAGTAGACCAGCGGCTCGTTGATGGCCTGCTGGTACTGCTCCTCGGTGATCCACTTGAGGGTGCGCAGGCGGCCGAGGACGTACATCTGGCGGGCCTTGGCGGCATCGGGATGCCGGAAGGGGTTGTAGCGGCTGGGGGCCTGGGGCAGGCCGGCGATGACGGCGCTCTCGGCCAGGGTGATGTCGGAAGCGTGCTTGCCGAAATAGGTGCGGGCCGCGGCCTCCACGCCGTAGGAATGCTGCCCCAGATAGATATAGTTGAGGTAGGTCTGGAGGATGTCGTCCTTGCTGACGGTGTGTTCCAGCCGGTAGGCCAGGATGGCCTCCTTCATCTTGCGGGTGTAGCTGCGTTCCGAACTCAGCAGGAGCTGCTTGATGATCTGCTGGGTGATGGTGCTGCCGCCCTGCTGGCCGCCGCCGGCGGCCTTGTTGCGCAGGTTGTAGATGAAGGCGCGCGCGATGGCCACGGGATCGACGCCGTGATGCTGGTAGAAGGAATCGTCTTCCGCGGCCAGGAAGGACATGGGCAGCCAGGGGGACATCTCCTTGAGGGTGATGCTGTAGCGCTTTTCCGTGGCGAGGGTGCCGATGATGGAACCGTCACGGGCCAGGATGACCGTGGCCTGCGGGGCTTCGTAACCGGTAAGGCGTTCCAGGTCGGGCAGGTCGCGCGAGGCCCAGTAGAACAGGCCGGCCACGGCGGCGCAGCCGAGGATGCCCAGCGTGAACAGCAGACCGAAGGACCAGAGGAAGACTTTTTTTACGTTCATGGCAAGGCGGATACCGTTTTTTTGACTGCGCGTAAAGGGAGGGCGGAGCGCCGCGGACCGGGAAAGAAAAAGGCGTCCGCCTGCGGGAGGGGACGCCTGAAAGGAAAAAGGCGGGACGAGGCCCCGCCTTTCAAGCAATGCTGGGAACTACACGCAGCCGGTAGGCTTGGGCAGGCCAGCCATTTTGCAGGCGCCTTTGCCGGGGCCGGAGGGGAACAGTTCGTACACTTCTTTCAGCTTGTAGCCGGTATTCTTGGAAAGAATACGGACCATGGGAGCGATACCGTTCTTCTTGTAGTAGTCCTGCAGGAAGTCCAGGATCTTCTGGTGGTCAGGAGTGATTTCAGCGATACCTTCGGATTCCTTCACGAATTCCATCCATTCCGGGCACCAGTCGTCGAAACGGAGCAGGAAGCCGTCTTCATCAACTTCGAAGGTTTTGCCCTGAAAGCTAATTTCAGCCATGCGTGTCCTCCTTGGACGTTTGCTCTATTCGGGCCTTGCGGCCCGGCCAGACAGCCGAAGCATATTTGTATTCGGCTCATTCCCCATTGATTGCGAAAGCTCTGCAATCGCAAATGCACACTTCTTTTGCCACAAAAAAACAATCTTGGCAAGTCCCGAAAAAACCGCCAAAACCTACGCAGATACGAAGATTTGCTCTCTATATTCTGATGTTGCAGGGGGCACTAACCGGCCACATCATAGGGCGCGGCCAGCAGCAGCGTGCCGGTGGCTTCCAGATCCTTGACGAGGGCGTCTTCGACGGCCTTGTCGTCCACGCTGCGGATGCGGACATAGACCTGACGCTTGTCGCCGTCCAGATAATAGGACAGCACGGAGATGATGCGGGCGCTGTGCTTGCGCAGGGTATCGAAAATGACGCGCATGCTGCCGGGGGTGTCGGGCAGTTCGAAGGCGAACTGCATGCCGGGCACGCGGGCGCCGGTGATGTTGATCAGCAGCTTGAAGATGTCCTGGTCGGTGATGATGCCCACCAGCTTGTTGTCTTCGGCGACTACAGGCAGGCCGCCGAACCTTTTGTCCATCATGAGGATGGCCGCCTGTTCCACGCTGTCCCAGGGCTTGATAGTGACAGGCTTGGCGGTCATAATGTCCCTGGCCTTGAGCTCTGCCAGAAGGTACTGCATTTCATGCACTTCCAGCGCCGTGGCCTTGGAGGGCGACGCGCCCTTGACGTCTCTGTCGGAGATGATGCCCACCACCCGGTTCTGGTCGTCGACCACGGGCAGGCGGCGGATTTGGTGCTCCTTGAGCAGGTTGCGGCACTTCAGCAGGGACGTGTCGGGCTTGACGGCAATGACGTTGGTGGCCATCCAGTTTTCTACGAGCATGGATCCTCCTGTTGAACAGAGACCCTGCGGCATGCCGCGGGCGGGAACGTTCCCTTTTCTGTCCTGTCCTTTCACCTTATACCAAGCCGCGCCCACAAACAAGCCTGTAGGCAGACGGGGCAGCGCGGATTTTCATGACGGAGCCATTTCAGATGCAGCATCTTTTTCTTGATTGCAGTCACGGCATGAGCGGGGACATGACCCTGGCCTCCCTTGCCCATCTTGGTGTGGACCTTTCCCCCCTGCCGGACCTGCTGGCACAGGCGGGCGTGGCCTGCCGCCTGGAGGTCTGGCGGGAAGAACGGGGCGGCGGGCCCGGCTGCCGGGTGGAGGTCGGCTGGGAGGCGGAGGACCAGCCCCTGCGGCACCCGGCGGACATCGCCGCCATCTTCGCCGCCGTGCCCGTGCCGGACAGGGTGCGCCGCAGGGCCCTGGCCGTGCTGGAGGCCCTGACCCTGGCCGAGGCCGAGGCCCACGGCATCGCCCCCGAAAAGGTCCACTTCCATGAGGTGGGCGCCGTGGACACCCTGGTGGACATCCTGGGGGCCTGCTGGGCCCTGGACCGGCTGGGCGTGGAGCGGGTGACGGCCTGTGCGCTGCCCTGGTTCGGGGGCAGCATCACCTGCGCCCACGGCGAGATCCCCCTGCCGGCGCCCGCCACGGCCAACCTCATGCGCGGCCTGCCCGTGCATCCCACCGATGCCAAGACGGAACTGGTGACCCCCACCGGCGCGGCCCTGGCCCGTGTGCTGGTGGACGAGTTCGTGGACGGTCCGGCAGGCCGTCTGCTGGCCCTGGGCACGGGCTACGGCGCACGTCCGGCCCCCACCGGCCTGCGGGCCTGGCTCGTGGAGGCCCGGGAGCCCCGGCAGGCCGATCACGGCCGGGGAGGCGACGAGGACGTGATGCAGCTGGAATGCCATCTCGACCATCTGACCGGCGAGGAACTGGGCACGGCCCTGGAAATGCTGGCCGCCGCCGACGGCGTGCTGGACGTGCTCTGGCTGCCGGGCACGGGCAAGAAGAACCGGCCCGCGGGCCTGCTGCGGGTGCTCTGCCGCCCCGCCGATACGGAAGACGTCGCCCGGGCCGTCCTGCGCCACACGCACACCCTGGGCCTGCGGCACCAGCTGCTGCAGCGCCTGGTGCTGCCCCGCAGGGCCACGACCTGCACATGCGGCGGAACCGGCCTGCCCGCCAAGGAATACGAAGTGGAAGGCCGCTGGTATGTCCGGCCGGAGGCCGACGCCGTGGCCCGTCAGGCTGCGGCGCTGGGACTGGGGGCCCCGGCCCTGCGCTTTGGGAGAAAATGAAAGCTTTTTCCAATACCTGTAAAAATATTTAGCCTTGCTCCACTCCTTCAGGAGTGCTATGCGGGAAACGTGGGGCAGAGCTGCCCGCAACGGGCAGTCCCCGACTCGCAAGGAGTTATGCCATGAGAGCAAAGAACTTTCGTCTATTGTTGCCGGCCCTGGTCCTGGCCTGTACGGCCACGTTCGCTCTCGCGGATGATGGACAGGCCGCGCAGCATGTGGCCGGCGGGATGCCCGTGGTCTCGGATCATGCCGACCATGCGGGCATCATGCCCGGTACCCTGGTGGCCCGCAACGACAACGGCCGTCATGAAGGCTGGCACAAGGACAAGCCCCGTCCCAAGAAGCATTACAAGAAGGGACCGCCTCCCGGCCCCCGTCCGGGCTACCATCGTCCCGGTGACCGCCCCGGTCCCCGCCCGGGGTATCACCGTCCCGGTGACCGCCCGGGCCCGCGTCCCGGCATCCATGACGGTCGCGGTCCGCGCCCCGATGGCCCCCGTCCGGGCTATCATCGCCCCGGCGACCGTCCCGGTCCCCGCCCCGGCATCCATGACGGCCGCGGCCCGCGCCCCGATGGGCCCCGCCCCGGCCCGCGTCCCAACGGCCCGCGGCCCGATCACCGGCCTGATGGTCCCCGTCCCCGCTAGGACGCCGTTCCCCCTTTGATCGAGGACATCCGCAGGAGGCCTGCTTTGCAGGCCTCCTTTTTGTATGGGAGAAAACCTCCCGCTAGGCGGAATATTCAAAAAAAACTTAAAATTTTTATATAGGAGAAAACTCCTTTTGACCTGCTGCCATCACGTCGCGGTCCGGCAACCGCAACAATGAAGCAAATCAAATTGCAAAAGCCTCTGGCCTGCGCTACGGTAGCCAAGGTGTCCACGGTTTGCGTATCTTAACCCCCGGAGGTGCAGGATGGCTGCTAAGGTCGGCGATTTTTCCCTTATTCTCAAATTGTTGGGCGGTATCATCATCGGTGCCCTGCTTGGTCTGTACATCGGCGAGAACGCCGAAGGTTCCCTGAGGCACGTCATGGATGTGGTGGTCTCCCTGCGCCACATCTTCGGCCAGATCATCTTCTTCCTGGTGCCCCTGGTCATCGTGGGCTTCATCACGCCCGCCATCGTGCGCCTGGGGCAGAACGCCAGCAAGATCCTGCTGGTGGCCGTGGGCCTGGCCTACATCTCCTCGCTGGGCGCGGCCCTGTTCTCCATGATCTCCGGCTACTGCATCATCCCCAACCTCTCCATCGCCACCAGCACCGAGACCCTGCGCTCCCTGCCCGAGATGGTCTTCCGCCTGGACATCCCGCCGCTGTTCAGCGTCATGAGCGCCCTGGTGCTGGCCCTGACCATGGGCGTGGCCATCGTCTGGACCAGGTCCGAGACCCTGGGCAAGATCTTCTGCGAGATGGAACGCATCATGACCGCCCTGGTCAACCGCATCATGATCCCCATCCTGCCCTTCTTCGTGGGCCTGTCCTTCCTGGGCCTGGCCTATGAGGGCTCCCTCAGCCGGCATCTGCCCGTGTTCATCATGATGGTGCTCATCGTCATCGTGGGCCACTTCATCTGGCTGGCCGTGCTCTACGGCATCGGCGGCGCCCTGTCCGGCCGCAATCCCTCGCAGGTCTTCCGCCACTACGCGCCTGCCTACCTGACCGCCGTGGGCACCATGTCCAGCGCCGCCACCCTGCCCGTGGCCCTGGAATGCGCCCGCAAGTCCCCCGTCCTCAGCCGTACCATGGTGGAATTCATGGTGCCCCTGGGGGCCACCGTGCACCTGTGCGGCTCCGTGCTGACCGAGACCTTCTTCGTCATGACCATCAGCCTGATGCTCTACGGCTCCCTGCCGTCCGTGGGCACCATGCTGCTCTTCTGCGTGCTGCTGGGCATCTTCGCCGTGGGCGCCCCCGGTGTGCCCGGCGGTACCGTGGTGGCGTCGCTGGGCATCGTGACCGGCGTGCTGGGCTTCGACCCCAACGGGGTGGCCCTGCTCATCGCCATCTTCGCCCTGCAGGACAGCTTCGGCACGGCCTGCAACGTGACCGGCGACGGCGCCCTGACCCTGATGCTGGAAGGCCTGTTCAACCGCAATGGCGAACTGGGGCCCTTGCAGGACGTGGCCCCGGCGGAAAAGGTCTAGCCGTTTTTTTCGGTTCCCATCGTTTGACGGGGAGGGGCCCGGCGGCAGGCACGCTCCGGCCCCTGTCTCCGGGCCCTTCCCGTCCTGTCGTGTCCTCTGCGGCAGTCCTTCCCCCTTCGCGGCTGCCCGTGCGTCCCCCGTCTTGCCGGGATTCCTGAACGGACATCCGCCGAAAACGCCGCCCCGCTGGCCGCGCCGTGCTGTCCCGGGAAGGCCGCTGCCCGCTGTCCCCGGGAGCCTGTCTCCCGCCCCTTGCGCCAACCTTCTACATCGTGGGCCTCAGGCCCGGAGAATGCATGAGTCTGTCTCTTGCCGACAGGCAGGCCATCCTGGCCCTGCTGCATCAGGAAGTGGTGCCCGCCCTGGGCTGCACCGAACCCATCGCCGTGGCGCTGACCGCGGCCCGTGCCGCTGAGGCGCTGGGCCGGACGCCGGAACGCCTGGACGTGGCCGTCAGCGCCAATCTGCTCAAGAACGGCATGGGCGTCATGGTCCCCGGCACGGGCGAGATGGGCCTGGCCATCGCCGCCGCGGCCGGTGCCCTGGGCGGGAAGAGCGCCCTTGGCCTGGAATGCCTGGCCTCCCTCGACCCCGCGCAGGCCGACGCCGCCCGGGGCATGGTGGCCGCCGGGGCCGTGGAGCTGCACCTGCCGGACAACGACCTGCTGCTGTACTGCCTGGTGACGGCCCATGCCGCCGGGCACAGCGCCGCCGCCGAGCTGCGCGACAGCCATGACAACATCACCCGCGTCTGGCAGGACGGGGCCCTGGTGGAAGACCGCAGGCCCGCGGAAGCCGGCGAGGCCGCGCCCGCCGACTGGCCCCTGACCCTGGCCCGGGTCTACGAATTCGCCACCACCGCGCCGCTGGAAGAGATCAGCTTCATCCTTGAGGCCGCGCGCATGAACCGCCAGGTGGCCGAGGAAGGCCTTTCCAGCCAGTACGGCCTGGGCGTGGGCAAATCCATGGATGCCCGGGTACGCAGGCACATCCTTTCCGATGACCTGCCCACCTTTGCCATCCGTCTGACCGCCGCCGCGGCCGACGCCCGCATGGCCGGGGTCATGATGCCCGTCATGAGCAATTCGGGCAGCGGCAATCAGGGCATCACCTGCACCATGCCCGTGGTGGCCTGCGCCATCCGGCAGGAAAGCAGCGACGAGGATCTGGCCCGCGCCCTGATGATGAGCCACCTCACCTCCATCCACATCAAGCATCACCTGGGCCGCCTTTCCGCCCATTGCGGTGCCATGGTGGCCGCCACGGCCGCCGGCTGCGGCATCGCCCTGCTGCTGGGCGGCGATCTGGCGGTCATGGAGCGCACCATCCGCAACATGGTGGGCAATGTGGCCGGCATGATCTGCGACGGTGCCAAGAGCAGCTGCGCCCTCAAGGTGGCCACCGCCGTGGGCGCGGGCATCCAGGCCGTCATGCTGGCCCTGGACGGCTCCGTGGTGCCCGGCAACGAAGGCATCACCGACGACGATATCGAAGTCTGCATCGCCAACCTGGGCCGTCTGGGCTCCACGGGCATGAAGGAGGCCGACAAGGTCATCCTGGACATCATGCTCAGGAAGTCCTAGGCAGGAAGGGGAGCGGCTTTCCCCCTTCAACTATCCCATAACTCCAGAGACACTCGTTTTGGGGGGAATTTCGGGCAGCATGCGGACAAGGTCAGGGCAGCACTCGGCCTTGATGATGTTGCCCCCTTTCCATTCACACAGTTTACGCGAAAATTTCGCCTGCGGCTCGCTTTTTCTCTCCATAAAAAACCTGGCGGCGATGCCCAGGCGCAACTACGAGATATTTGCAGTTCCCTTTTGTATGGGCTAAGCTTCTGGTGTCACCCACGGTGACCTCCTTTTGATTTGCTTCATTGTCGCAGTTGCCAGACCGCGACGTGATGGCAGCAGATCAAAAGGAGTTTTTATAACATATGCAAAGCTTTAAGCTTTTTTGAACCTCCCGCCTAGCGGGAGGTTTTCTTTCATGCAAAAAAAGCGGGGCAGTGGCCTGCACCCGCTTTTACCGGAAAACAAGGGAAGATGATGTGTTACTTCTTGTCGGCACTGTGCTTGAGGCTCTGGCCGTGCTGCATGAAGTAGACCTGCTCGGCCAGATTGACGGAGCGCCGCCAGATGCGGGTCAGGGCACGCACCACCAGCAGGGTATGCATGACCAGCTGGGGATCGGGGCGTTTGTCTTCTTCCTGCCGCAGCAGCTCCAGCAGGCGCTGCACGATGCGCATCTCGTTCTGCAGGGCCTCGTCCTCGCAGTTGCGCAGGGCCAGGGCCTCCTGCCCGTTGCCTTCGCGGAAGCAGTCCATGGCGCGCATGAAGGCCTCGCGGGCCCGCTGCATCATGCCGCAGACCTCGTCCGTCAGGATGCGCCGCCCGGGCACATCCTCCATGAGCACGGTCTGCTCGGCCACGGTCACGGCCTCGTCGCCGATGCGTTCCAGATCCACCACCATGCGCAGGGCGGCCACCACGAAGCGCAGATCACCGGCCACGGGCTTGATGCGGGCCATGAGGCGCAGGCAGAGCTCGTCGATCTCGTTTTCCAGGGCGTCGATGGCCGTATCACCGTCACAGACGGCGATGGCGCGCACGGCCTCGCCCTTTTCATAGGAGCGCGCAGCCTCTTCCAAAGCGATGTCCACTTGCGCATACATGACCAGCAGGCGCGTGCGCAGCGTGGCCAGCATGTGCTGGGGCGTGTAATCCTGAAGAACCATTAACCGAACCTGCCTGTGATGTAGTCTTCCGTCTCTTTCTGGGACGGACGGGTGAAGATGACGTCCGTGCTGTCGCTTTCCACCAGACGGCCCATGTAGAAGAAGGCCGTCCTGTCGGAGATGCGGGCCGCCTGCTGCATGCTGTGGGTCACGATGATGATGGTCAGGCCTTCCTTGAGCTCCACGATGCTCTCTTCCACCTTGCGGGTGGCGATGGGGTCCAGGGCGCTGGCGGGCTCGTCCATGAGCAGCACCTGCGGTTCCACGGCCAGGGCGCGGGCGATGCACAAACGCTGCTGCTGGCCGCCGGAAAGGCCCAGGGCCGAGGAGGAAAGGCGGTCTTCCACTTCGTTCCAGAGGGCGGCGCGGCGCAGGGCCAGCTCCACCTTCTCGGTGATGAGGTTCTCGTCCCTGACGCCGTTGACGCGCAGGCCGTAGGCCACGTTCTCGAAGATGCTCTTGGGGAAGGGGTTGGGCTTCTGGAAGACCATGCCCACCTTCTGCCGCAGGCGCACCACATTGGTGCGGGGCTGGTTGACGTCCTCGCCGTCCAGCATGATGCGGCCTTCCACCCGGCAGCCGGGGATCAGGTCGTTCATGCGGTTGAGACAACGCAGGAACGTGGACTTGCCGCAGCCGGAAGGGCCGATGAGGGCCGTGACGCCGCCGGTCTCGAAATCCAGGCTGACGTCCTGCAGGGCGTGGGAAGCGCCGTAGTAGACGTTGATCTTCTGCGCCGAAAGTGCTGTTGCCATAACTACTCCTGCGCGGGCGTCCGGGGGGCGTCCGCGCGCCTCAGGGTAAAGATGATGGCCGTGCTGCCGTCCTCGGCCGGGCTTTCAGCCCAGATGCGGCCGCCGTGCCGTTCGATCACATGTTTGCAAATGGCCAGTCCCAGGCCCGTGGAGTTCTGCCCGCGATGGCGTTCCACCTGATAGAAGCGCTCGAAGATGCGCGGCAGGTCGTCCGCGGGGATGGTGGCGCCGTCGTCCACCACGCGGATGACCACGTCGTCACCTTCCACCCGGCCCGTGACGCGGATGGCCGTGCCCTCCTCGGCATAGCGGCAGGCGTTCTCCAGCAGGTTGCGGAACACCAGCGTCAGCAGGCGGTCGTCGGCCAGCACGGGGGGCAGCTCTTCCAGATGCCCTTCCAGACGCAGACTGCGTTCCTGCAGGCGGGTCTGGCACAGGCTGCCCGCCTCCTCCAGGGTGGCGGCGCATTCCGTGGGACAAAGCTCCAGGGCGCCACCCTGGCCTTCCAGACGGGCCAGCACCAGCAGGTCTTCCAGCATGCGGGCCAGGGAACAGCTGTGCCGGTAGATGATGGCCGCGAAGTGCTGCGCCTGTTCCGGGGAATCCATGCTGAGCAGGGTCTCGGCATAGCCCTGGATGGCGGTCAGCGGCGTGCGCAGCTCATGGGAGACATTGGCCACGAAATCGCTGCGGATGCGTTCCAGCTGCATCAAATCGCTGATGTCGCGGAAGACCAGCACCGCGCCCAGGCGGGCATCGGCCAGCACGGGCAGGGAAATGAGCACCGAAAAGGCCCGGCCGCCCAGATGCAGCTGCACCTGGCGCAGGGAACGGGGCACGTCCAGATCCTCGTCACCGCTGCCGGAGGCGGTACGCGCCACCTGGGCCGAACGCAGCAGGGCATCCACGGCATCCTGCAGTTCGGGCGAGGGGATCACCTCGATGACCGGGCTGCCCGCCATGTCGGTCACCTGGGGGAAGAGACGGGCAAAGGCGCCGTTGCAGCGGCGGATGCGGCCCTGCGGGCCCAGGACGAGCACGCCGTCGCTCATGGTGTTGAGCACGCTTTCCAGCTGGGCGGTCTTGTCCGAGGCGATGCGCACCTGTTCGCCGATGCTGTCGGCCATGCGGTTCACGGCCTCGGCCAGGGGGGCGAATTCCGTGCCCGGCAGACGGCGCAGGCGGCGTTGCAGGCGGCCGCGGGAAATGGCCGAGACCACGTCCACCATCTGTCCCAGGGAACGCCGCATGGCGCCGGAGATGAAGGCGGCCAGCACCACGGCCAGCACCACGGCCAGCAGGATCATGGGCGCGAAGACGTGCAGGCGCTTCTGGATGAGCAGGTTCACGCTGTCCAGCGGCAGGGCCAGGCGCAAAACGCGCCCGTCAGGCAGGCGGCGGGCCGCATAGGCAAAATTCCTGTGCAGGGTGCCGCTGGCACGCAGGGAATAGCCTTCCCCCCCGCTGCGGGCCTGCACCACTTCGGGCCGGTCGCCGTGGTTGTCCATGCCTTCGGGCGAAACGCCGCCGGTCTCCGCCAGCACCCTGCCGTCGGCATCCAGCAGGGAAAGGCGCAGGTCGGGCAGGTCGAGCACACGGGTCAGGGCTGCCAGATCGTTTTCGCCGCGCAGCATCAGCTCGCCCGCCACGCGCGCCTCGCGCAGCAGGCCGGTGCGCGCCTCGTCGAGCTGGCGCTCTTCCAGCCATTCACGCGTCAGCCACAGGGAGAGCCCTGCGGCCACCGCGGCCACCAGCAGGATGGCCCAGAAGATCCGGGCCCTAAAAGAACGGAACATCCCCGTCATCTCAGCCTCTCAAGCGGTAACCGACGCCGCGCACGGTCTCCAGCGCGGCGGCTTCTTCACCCAGTTTGGCCCGCAGACGGCGCACATGCGTGTCCACCGTACGGGCGTAGCCTTCGAACGAATATCCCCAGACCGCATTGAGCAGCTGTTCGCGGGTGCGCACGGCGCCCGCATGCCGCATGAGGTCTTCCAGCAGACGGAACTCCGTGGCCGTCAGGGCCACTTCCTGTCCGTCCAGGGTCACGCGGTGGGCCTCCACGTCCAGCAGCAGGGCCCCGCGGCACAGGGCCGACCCCATGCCGGGACGGCTGCCGCGGCGCAGGATGGCCCGGATGCGCAACACCAGCTCCCGGACGCTGAAAGGTTTGACCACATAATCATCGGCCCCCAGGGTCAGGCCCACGATGCGGTCCACTTCCTCGCCGCGGGCCGTGAGCATGAGCACGGGGATGGCCGCCGTGACCGGCTGGGCCTTGAGCCTGCGGCAGACATCGCAGCCGTCCATGCCGGGCAGCATGAGGTCCAGCACCACCAGATCGGGCAGCTCGGAGGTCGCCATGTGCAGCCCTCCCAGCCCGTCGGCCGCTTCCAGTACCGCAAAGCCTTCGCGCTCAAGGTTGAAGCGCAGCAGCTGGCGGATATCGTTTTCGTCTTCAATAACAAGTATACGCTGCATGGAGTCATCCTTTGCCTTGGAGAAGTAGTGCCTTTCCCATGCGCCAGCAATGCGCCCGGAAGGTTACAATTGTGTGACGGGGTGGCAAAAACCGTGGGGCTGAAAGTGTCTCCGCATCTTCGCCGTGGCGTCACATTCCTGTAACAATGCCTGAGGAAAAGGAAGGTGCTTCGGGATCGAGCCGAAGCAACGACTTTTTTCCTTTTGAAGGAGCACTATCATGAATCTCGCCAAAACTCTGGTCCTTACCTGTGCCGCCCTGGGTCTGAGCGTGGCCGCCCACGCCCAGGATATCGTCGTCAACGGCTCCACCACCGTGCTGCCCGTCATGCAGAAGGCCGCCGAATCCTTCATGGCCGCCAACCCCGACATCAAGCTGGTGATCTCCGGCGGCGGTTCCGGCAACGGCATCAAGGCCCTGGGCGAAAAGCAGTGCGACGTGGCCATGAGCTCCCGCGACATCAAGGACAAGGAACGCGCCGCCGCTGAAAAGAAGGGCGTGAAGCCCGTGCGCATCCCCGTGGCCGTGGACGCCATCGTGCCCGTGGTCAACCCCGAGAACCCCGTCAAGGACCTGAGCCTGGAACAGCTGTCCGCCATCTACGCCGGCAAGGTGCGCAACTGGAAGGAACTGGGCGGCCAGGATGCCCCCATCGTGGTGATCTCCCGCGATACCTCTTCCGGTACCTTTGAATCCTGGCAGGAGCTGGTCATGAAGAAGGAACGCGTGACCCCCGCCGCCCTGATGCAGGCCTCCAACGGCACCGTGGTGCAGGCCGTGGCCAAGAACAAGAACGCCCTTGGCTACATCGGCCTGGGCTATCTTGACAAGAGCGTCAAGGGCCTGACCGTGGGCAAGGTGACCGCCAACGCCAAGACCGCCCTGGACGGCGAATGGCCCATCGCCCGCGAACTCTACATCTTCACCGACGGCGAGCCCAAGGGCGGCGTGAAGAAGCTGGTGGACTATCTGCTGGCCGCCGACAAGGGCCAGAAGGACGTCCTGGCCGTGGGCTACGTCCCCCTGCAGCATTAAGCCCCGCAGCGCCGGGCGGGCGGCCCCCCTCTCCTTCCGGGGCCCCCTGCCCGGTCCCCCGCAAGGGGAAAGGGCCGTGCCGGCCTGGCCGATCATGCCGGCCTGCCTCCCCTTTCCCCTTTTTCCGCTTTTTTCCCGCTTCCTCCGGCGGGCGCGTCCCGCAAGGAAACCTTCGGAGAAAACCATGTTCAGCTCTTCCCGCGAGCGGGCCATCCGCATCTGCCTCACCGCCATCGCGGCCTCGTCCCTGCTGGCGCTGGCAGGTATCGTCATCTTCCTGTTCACCGAAGGCCTGCCCCTGTTCCGGCATGTGAGCCCGCTGGACTTTTTGCTGGGCGACCTCTGGTACCCCACGGAAGATCCCGGCCTGTTCGGCATCTTTCCGCTGCTGGTGGGTTCCGTGGCCGTCACCGTGCTCTCCTCGCTGCTGGCCGTGCCCCTGGGCGTCATGACGGCCGTGTATCTGGCCGAGATAGCGCCGCCCTTCGCCCGCCGCGTCATCAAGCCCTTCGTGGAACTGCTGGCGGCCCTGCCTTCGGTGGTGCTGGGCTTCCTGGGCATGGTGATGCTGGCCCCCTTCCTCCAGGACGTGCTGGGCGCCGCCACGGGCCTCAACCTGCTCAACGCCTCGCTGGTGCTGGCCGTCATGAGCCTGCCCACCATCTGCTCCGTCTCCGAGGACGCCCTGCGCGCCGTGCCCCGCTCCCTGCGCGAGGCATCCCTGGCGCTGGGCGCCACCCGCTGGGAGACCATCGTGCGCGTGGTGGTGCCCGCGGCCCTGTCCGGCATCGGCACGGCCATCATGCTGGGCATGTCCCGCGCCATGGGCGAGACCATGGTGGTGCTCATGGCGGCCGGCGGCGCGGCCATGCTGCCCCAGTCCCTGCTGGACCCCGTGCGGCCCATGCCCGCCTCCATCGCCGCCGAAATGGCTGAAGCCCCCTTCCGCAGCGACCATTACTACGCCCTGTTCGCCACAGGCATCGTCCTGTTCCTGATGACGCTGGCATTCAACATGATCGCTTCCCGCATCGCCGAAAAACACCGTCAGGTGGGCTCGGCCAGCCTTTAAGGAGCCCTTCCATGCCTCTTGCGACACCCGATCCGCGCCGCCGCCTCTTCGTCCAGGGCGCCATGCTCGGCACCCTGCGGCTGGTGGCCGCCTTCAACGTCATCCTGCTGGTGGCCATCTGCCTCTTCCTGCTGGTGCAGGGACTGCCCGCCCTCAGCTGGGAATTCCTCAGCACACCGCCCCGCGAGATGATGACCGCCGGCGGCATCCTGCCCTGCATCGTGGGCACGGCCATCCTGGCCCTGGGCTCCCTGCTGCTGGCCTTCCCCCTGGGCGTGGCCACGGCCGTCTACCTGCACGAATACGCGGGCAACGCCCCCTTCGCCCGCATGGTGCGTCTGGGGGTCAACAACCTGGCCGGGGTGCCCTCGGTGGTCTTCGGCCTGTTCGGGCTTTCGTTCTTCGTGACCTTCTGCGGCATGGGCGTCAGCATCCTGTCCGGTGTGCTGACCCTGGCCGTGCTGACCCTGCCCGTGATCATCAGCACCGCCGAAGAGAGCCTGCGCTCCGTGCCCGATACCTACCGCCAGGCCTCCCTGGCCCTGGGTGCGGGCAAGGCCCAGACCATCGCCCGCGTGGTCCTGCCCTGCGCCATGCCGGGCATGCTCACCGGCGCCATCCTGGGCGTGGCCCGCGCCGCCGGTGAAACGGCGGCCATCATGTTCACCGCCGCGGTCTTCTATACGCCCAAGAACCCGGATTCCCTCTTCAGCTCGGTCATGGCCCTGCCCTACCACATGTATGTGCTGGCCACCGCCGGTACGGACATCGAGAAGACCCGCCCGCTCCAGTACGGCACGGGCCTGGTCCTCATCCTGCTGGTGCTGGGCATGAACCTGCTGGCCATCATCCTGCGCGACCACCTGCAGCGCCGCCACCACGCCTAGACGGCCCCCGCGCCACAGGCCGATTTTTGGGGGACCTCCCGCTCCGGCGGTGAGGTCCCCTTCTCTGTCCCCCCTGCCACGGCGCGCGTCTGCCAGCGTCGCCACGCCGCGCGGGGCCCTCCCCGGCCTCCCGGACGCACCGGGTGCCCAAAGACTGCGGGGAAAGCCCGGGAAACGTATGCGGCCGCCCCTGCCGCGCGGCACTCTCTTTCACCTCCCGGACAGGGAACTGCCTGCCGCAAGAGGTCGCCTCCTGCGCCTCTCCGGCCGCAACAGGAACGCGAACGGGCCGGAAGGGATCTCCCTTCCGGCCCGTCGTCATGTCCTGTGGCATCCGCCGCTTCCGTCTACGGCAGCAGGGTCACGCTGCCTTCGTGCACGCTGATGCGGTGCACCAGCACGCCCAGCACACCGGCGATGTCCAGCTCCGAGGTATCCACGATGACGGCATCGGCAGCGGGACGCAGGGGCGCCACGGCCCGGTTGCGGTCCAGGGAGTCCCGCTGGCGGATCTGCTCGGTGAGCGTCACCAGATCGGCTTCCACCCCGCGGGCGGCCAGGTCGCGCAGGCGACGCAGGGCCCGCACTTCGGGGGAGGCATCCAGAAAGAATTTGAAACGGGCGTCAGGAAAGACCACCGTGCCCATGTCGCGCCCTTCCACCACCAGCGGCGTGGCTTCGCCCATGGCCCGCTGGGCCTCGCGCAGCACCTCGCGCACCACGGGCACCGTGGCGATACGGGCGGCCAGCATGCCCACCTGCTCGGTACGGATCTCGCCGCGGACGGGCACGCCGTTGCAGCATACCGTGGAGGCCCTTCCCTTGCCGGACAGGCTGAAGGTCCACTGGCGGCACTTTTCGCGCAGTTCCTCTTCGGGCAGGGCCTCCGCGCCGGGGCCCAGCCTGAGGGCCAGGCAACGGAACATGGCACCGGTATCCAGATAAGCCACGTGCAGGCTCTCGGCCAGCTGCTGGGCCAGCGTGGTCTTGCCCACACCGGCGGGGCCGTCCAGGGTCACCACAGGCAGGGTCGTCCTCATGCCCGCACCTCCTGCATCCACTGCCGCATGGCCTCGAGGAAGGCCCTGTTCTCTTCGTCGCTGCCCACGCTCACGCGCAGATGTTCGGGCAGGCTGTAGCTCTTGAGCGGACGGATGATGATGCCGCGCCGCAGCAGGGCCTCGAAGCAGGCCGCCGCCGTGCCGCAGCCTTCGGGCAGGCGCAGCATGATGAAGTTGGCGGCGCTGGGCCACACCGTGCATGCCGCTGCCGGTGGGGCCAAGAAGCAGGATGTTGCTCTTTTGCAGCTCGACTTCGTCGCCGCCGCCGAAGAAAATGCGCTTATAGTGGTTGTAAACGGACACGGACAGCGCAA
>OGXX01000675.1_pt1 | contig 38004 bp, 33 predicted proteins | sample 1576301 | NCBI WGS metagenome assembly OGXX01 (sample SAMEA3541469, study PRJEB24748) | human gut metagenome | biome: human gut; feature: human-associated habitat; material: faeces | place: China | collected 2012
TCGACAAGAGCACCATCGGCCTGGCGGGTTCTCCCACCAACATTCTGACCTCCTTCACGCCTCCTCAGAAGGGCGCGGGCATGATGCTCGAGGGCGCTGACAAGGCTACCACCGACAAGCTGGCAGGCATTCTGGCCGCCAAGCACATCATCTAAGGAAGGAGAAACGAAAATGGCTTTTAATAGTGCTGATACCGCTGCCTTCAAAAACGTATGGGTTTTCTGCGAGCAGCGTCAGGGCGTGATGATGCCCACCACCTTCGAACTGATCTCCGAGGGCCGGAAGCTGGCCAACGAGCTGGGCGTGGAGCTGTGCGGCATCCTGCTGGGCGACAACGTCAAGGGCATCGCCGCTGAGCTGGGCCAGTATGGCGCAGACAAGGTCTATGTCTATGATTCCCCCCTGCTGAAGGACTTCACCACCGATGCCTACACCAAGGTGATCGTGGAGGCCGTTGAGGAGCTGAAGCCCGAGGTGCTGCTGTTCGGCGCCTCCAACATTGGCCGCGATTTGGCTCCCCGCTGCGCCGCCCGCCTGCACACCGGTCTGTGCGCGGACTGCACCCACCTGGACATCGATATGCCCAACTACAAGGGCTTCCTGAAGGAAGCCTCCACGCTGCCCGAAGAGCGCATCGAGAAGCTGGGCACCGTGATGATCAACAAGGAGCCGCATGACGTCTCCCGCGACCTGAAGATGACCCGTCCCGCATTCGGCGGTCACCTGATGGCCTCCATCATCTGCCCCCGTTTCCGTCCCGCCATGGCGACGGTTCGCCCCGGCGTTATGAAGAAGCGCGAGTGCCCCAAGAACGTGGAGATCATCGAGCCCAAGTTCGAGCTGACCGCTGCTGACATCCACACCGAGGTGGTGGATACCGTCAAGGCCGCCAAGAAGCTGGTCGACCTGATCGGCGCCGACTTCATCGTGTCCGTTGGCCGTGGTATCTCCAAGGACGTGGAGGGCGGCATCAAGCTGGCCGAGGAGCTGGCTGAGGTTCTGGGCGGCGTCGTGGGTTCCTCCCGCGCCTGCGTGGACGCCGGCTGGATCTCCGCTGACCATCAGGTCGGCCAGACCGGCAAGACCGTCCATCCCAAGGTCTACATCGCTCTGGGTATCTCCGGCGCTATCCAGCACAAGGCTGGTATGCAGGATTCCGAGTGCATCATCGCCGTGAACAAGAACGACACCGCTCCCATCTTCGAGGTGGCTGACTACGGTATCGTGGGCGATCTGTTCAAGGTCGTTCCCGAGCTGATCGAGTCCATCAAGGCCGCCAAGGCCGCCAAGTAAAGCTGTTTTCCTCCTCAAACACCTCCTCACAGAAGTGTTTGGTGTGTTGTATTGCGATGGGTCGGTAGGGAGGCCCATCGCAATGCGGCACATAAGTACCAAAAATGGCAAAACATGACACAAATTGTTCCAAAAATAGAACAAACCACCGGCGAGGCGCTGCCGCCTCCCGGAAAACGCCTATTTTTTTGAGCTTTTTTGTGATGTTTTTCACAAAAAATAAATAAAAAAATTGTCAACAAAAACAGGAAACGAACCGCTCCCTTGGCATGAAAATTGCTTTTATAAGAGTGTGAGTCATATGGTGCCGCGCATGCCGGTCCCGTGGCGTGCCGCCTGCCTTACCTGTACGGAGTCCTTGGAGAGGGACATGAAAAACTACTACATTGATCGTTGAGGTGTACTATGACAGATTGGCAAGAACTCTATCGCTCCAAGCTTGTAACGTCGGATGAAGCTGTTTCCCACATCCCCGACAACTGCCGCGTGTTTTTCGGTCACGCCGCCAATGAGCCCTCCGTGCTGGTGGATGCGCTGGTCCGCAATTACGAGCGTTTTACAAATGTGGAGATCACCCACTGGGTCCCCTTGGGCAGGAGCGAGTACTGCGACCCCAAAATGGCGGGCCACTTCAGGCACAATGCCATGTTCGTGGGCGCGGCCACCAGAAAAGCGGTGCAGGAAGGCCGTGCGGATTACACGCCCTTCTTCTATCACCAGTCCACGCGCTTTTTCAGCGACGGCACCTTCCCCATCGATGTGGCGATGGTATCCTGCACGCCTCCTGACAAGCACGGGTATGTATCGCTGGGCGTCAGCGTCGGCGGCACGAAGCCGGCGGTGCTGAATGCAAAGATGGTCATTGCGCAGGTCAACGACCAGATGCCCCGCACCATGGGCGATTCCTTCGTGCACATCTCCCAGCTCACCTACTGCGTGGAGGCGTCCATGCCGATCCTGGAGATGGGCGGCGGCGTCATCACCGAGGTGGAGGAGGCCATCGGCCGGAACGTTGCCAGCCTGGTGGAGGACGGCTCCACCCTGCAGCTGGGCATCGGCACGATCCCCGATGCAACGCTGAAGTTCCTGGGCGATAAAAAGGATCTGGGAATCCACTCCGAGATGTTCTCCGACGGCGTCGTGGACCTGTATGAAAAGGGCGTCATCACCGGCGCCAACAAGACGCTGGACAAGGGCAAGATGGTGGCGGCGTTCCTGATGGGCTCCAAGAAGCTGTATGACTTCGTGGACAACAACCCCGATGTCATGATGCGCACGGTGGACTATGTGAACAACCCCATGGTCATCTGCCAGAACCCCAAGGTGGTGGCGATCAACTCCTGCCTGCAGGTGGATTTCAACGGCCAGGTGAACTCCGAGTCCATGGGCATCAAGCAGTTCTCCGGCATCGGCGGCCAGCTGGACTATGTGCGCGGCGCGGCCATGTGCCCCGACGGCAAGTCCATTCTGGCGATGCCCTCCACGGCGAAGCACGGCGAGGTCTCCCGCATCGTTCCCATGTTCGACGCGGGCACGACCGTGACCACGACCCGCACGGACGTGCACTACATCGTGACCGAATACGGCATTGCGAACCTGCGCGGCAAGAGCCTGCGGGAGCGGGCAAAGCTGCTGATCAATATTGCGCATCCCCAGTTCCGCGGCCAGCTTTGGGCCGCCTACTACGAGCGGTACGGCAAGGAGGACTGACCATGGCAAAGAGAAAGATCGAGAGCATAAACGGCTACACCTTTGAAAAGGTATTCCTGTCCGTGGAGGACCACATCGCAGTCATGACGCTGCACAACCCGCCGGTGAATGCGGCCAGCGGCACCGTGCAGGAGGAGATCCTCAAACTGTGCGACTACATCAACCACGACGATGACATCTGGGTCTGCATCATGCACTCCGATATCAAGACGTTCTGCGTGGGCGTGGACATCAACCGCTTCTATCAGAGCATTCTCGACAAGGACGTTACCAACGTGCAGGAGGTGTACTACGACGGTGCGCAGGCACTGTACGAGCTTCGCGTACCGCTGATCTGTGCGGTCCACGGCCACTGCCTGGGCGGCGGCCTGTGCTACCCCGCCGGCGCGGATATCTCCATCGCGGTGCGGGGTACTGTGTTCGGCAGGGAAGCCTTCGGGCACGGCGCGGCGGATACGCTCGCGTGGCTGCGGTCGCGCCTGATGCCGGAAGTGCGCGCGAAGTACGCGATTTCGCCGGATGCGCCCGTCATCCTTGGCGGATATTCGCTGGCGGGGCTGTTCAGCCTGTGGAGCGCGGCGCAGGTGGATGATTTCGCAGCCGTCGCCGCGGTATCGCCCTCCGTCTGGTTTCCCGGCTGGCGCGCATATGCGGATCAGCACGCGCTTCGCAGCCGCGTCGTCTACCTCAGCTTGGGCGACCGGGAGGAAAAGAGCCGCAATCCCGTGCTTGCGAGCGTCGGCGACGCCATCCGACGGGAGGACGCACGGCTCAGCGAGCGGGGCGTGCGGCATACGCTGCAATGGAACGTTGGAAATCACTTTCAGGACGCAGAGAAGCGCTGTGCGGACGGCTTCGCGTGGTGCATGGCTCAACGAAAGGCAGAGGGGAAAAACACATGAACATGAAACAGTATGAAACGTTTGAATTGCGCTTCGGCGGAGAGGTCTTGCCGGACGCGTGGGCGCAGATCGACCTGACGGCCACCTTCTCCTGCGCGCAGGAGTCCCTGACGGTCAAGGGCTTCTATGACGGGGAAAGCGACGGGCGGGGCGTTTATGTCGTGCGCTTCCTGCCGCAATATGCCGGCGTTTATCGCTATCAAGTCCGCGGCGCGGTCACGGCGGAGGGCGAAATTGTCTGCGAAGCGTCTTCCCCGGAGGCGCACGGAATCGTCCGCGCCGTCGGCACGCACTTTGCCTTTGCGGACGGCGCGCCTTATATTCCCTTCGGCACAACCGTCTATGCGCTTATCTCGCAGGACGACGCGCTGGTGGAGCAAACGCTGCAATCCCTTGCCGCCGCGCCCTTCAATAAGCTCCGCCTGTGCGTTTTTCCCAAGGATTACGACTACAACCACAATGAGCCGCCGCTGTACGCCTTTGCGTGCCGCGAGGACGGCTCGTGGGACACATCGCGTCCAAGCATCGCCTTCTATCAGCGTCTGGAGCGCATCCTTCGCCGCATCGCCGCGCTGGGCATTCAGCTCGACCTGATTCTCTTCCACCCCTATGACCGCTGGGGCTTTGCCGCCATGCCGCAGGCGGATAATTTCCGTTATTTAGACTATCTGCTCCGCCGCCTGTCCGCCATGCCGGAAATCTGGTGGTCGCTGGCCAATGAATACGACCTGTGCATGCCGAAGAAAACGCTTGCGGACTGGGAGGCGCTCGAAGCCTTTGTCGCCTCCTGCGATCCGTATCATCACCTGCTGTCCTGCCATAATTGCTTCTGCTTCTGGGACTTCAAAAGAAAAGACGTGACCCATGCCTCCATCCAGACTCGGGCGCTGACGGAAATTCCTCGTTATCTGCGCGAATACGGCAAGCCCGTCGTCATCGATGAATGCTGCTACGAAGGCGACCTGCCGCATATCTGGGGAAGCATATCCGGTCAGGAGATGGTTCGGCGCTTCTGGCGCTGCTATGTCGGCGGCGGCGCCTGCACGCACGGCGAAACCTTTTTGTCGCCGGACGACGTGCTGTGGTGGGCACGCGGCGGCGTCCTGAAGGGCGAAAGCCCGAAGCGCATCGCGTTTCTGCGCCGCGTCATCGAGGAGCTTCCGGGCTTCCTGTCGCCTCTGGAAAGCGTATGGGAGGAGGCCGAGCAGCAGGACGAAGCGCAGCGTCCCGACTGGATTCGCCCCTTCCTTGCCAGCCTGTCGCGAATGGCTCCGCCCGACCGGCACATGCTGCTTTGCGGGGAGCATCTCTGGGCGGCGCACTGCGCGGAGGACGCTTATCTGTGGTATTACGGTCAGCAAACCGCTCGGGAGCAAATCATCAAGCTGCCGCCGGCGCATAGATACCGGGTCGAGGCGCTGGACACATGGAATATGACCCGCGAGACGCTGCAAACGGGCGTAAGCGGGCGTGTCGTGCTCACGCTGCCCGGTCGGGAGGATATGGCGGTGCTGGCGGTTCGGATGGACTGACCGCACGTGAAGCCCGCGCTGCATTCTTCTTTTCTTTTTCCCCATAATCACAAGAAAATGAAGGTACAGTTGTCAAACCTCACAAAGAAACGACGGCATATTCTACGCCGAGATTTTGTTGAAGTCTTGACAATCCCATCCCGTCGTGTATAATAAATGGTATTACACCGCATTTTCATGCGGAACGAAAAAGAGGGTATTCAGATGCAGACTCGTCGTGAATTTTTGAAGAAGAGCGCCGCCCTGCTGGGCAGCGCAGCGGTTGTCGGCAGCGTTCCCGGACTGCTGAAGGCGCAGGCGGAGGACGGTCAGGAAGTCCCCGCGTACCCCTACCCCTATGTCGAACTGGATCCGGCATACGTCGAGAAGCTCGCCTATGAAGGCTACTTCGAGAACGGCTGCTGCTTCGGCGTCGCCAAGGCGATTCTGGTTGCCCTGCGCGAGAAGGTTGGCTATCCCTACACCGTCATCCCGGAAGAGATGTTCGCCAACGGCAAGGAAGGCTACACCTGCGGCACGCTGTGCGGCGCGCTCGGCGGCGCGGTGGCAATGATTGGTCTGGTCTGCGCGTCTGCGGATTCCCGCCAGCTGACCAAGGATCTGTTCGCGTGGTACTGCTCCACCAATTTGCCGATTTACCAGCCTGAAGCGGCTGCCCCCGTGCAGACGGTGGCGCCCAGCGTCAACTGCATTGACTCCATCACCAAGTTCATGACGGCTGCGAACGTCGAGCGCGGCGATATCATCCGCAAGCGCCGCTGCGGCGGCCTGAGCGGCGACGTGGCGCGCCGTACGGTGGAGCTGCTGAACGCGCACTTCGGCTTCGCGGAGCTGCCGGTCGCCTCTCCCGTGGCGGAGGAAGAAACCCTCGCGCCCAACGAGTACATCGGCGAAGCGGAGTCCTTCGGCGGCACGCTGAAGGTGAAGGTGACCATGGACGGCGACAAGATTGCCAAGATTGACATCCTGTCCCACGGCGACACTGCCGGCGTGTGCAACGCGGCGTATGACACCGTGCCGGGCAAGATTATTGACGCGCAGTCCACGAATGTTGACGCGGCGACGGGCGCAACCGTCTCCAGCAAGGCCATCATGGCGGCTGTGGAAGACGCGCTGAGCAAGGTCGGCAAGTAATCCGCTGCATTTCGTATCACATTGGGAGGGCTTGCATGGGCGCTGCCCGGCACGCCCTCCCTTTCTTTCATCGGTCATAAGCGCCGAAAGGAGGTCATCAAGCCATGTTCAACATTGGTTTTTCGGAACTGCTGCTGGTGCTGCTGGTCGCCTTTCTGGTGGTCGGGCCGAAGGATTTGCCCAAGGTTGCCCGCTGGCTGGGGCGCACGGTGAAGAAATCGCGCCGCCTGCTGAATGAAATCAAGAAGGAATCCGGCTGGGACGAGCTGGAGAAGGAAGTTCGCGATGTTCAGCACGACGTGAAGGACGCCGTGAAGCAGGGCGATGTCTCCGCGGAATTGCGCGAGGCGAAAAAATCCGTGCAGGACAGCGCGGAAAAGTTTGACAAGGACACGAAATCGAACTGAGGGAGGACACAAACATGCGTCTGGGAACCACGGAAATCATCCTGATTGTCGTATTGGCGCTGGTGCTGTTCGGCGGCGGCAAGCTGGCGGGCGTCGGCAAGGCGCTGGGCAAGAGCATCAAGGACTTCAAGAATGAAGTGAAGGACGACAAGGCGGAGGAAAAGTCCAAAGAGGACAAAAAGGACGAAACATGAAGCAGAAGCAGACGACCCCTGCCGAGGAGACGGAAGACAAGCGCCCGAATGAGACGCCCGACGGGGACTCATCCGACGGAGAGTCCTCCGATGGTCTGAAGGAAGCGGGCGAATCCATGCTGTCGCACCTGATGGCGCTGCGCAAAGTGCTGCTCATATCCGCCGCGGCGGTGCTGATCGGCTTCGTCCTCGTCTTTTATCTGGCGATTGACCCGCTGATGGCGCAGATTCTCGCTCCCATTCAGGCGCGCGGGATTCAGGTGATTTTCACCACCATGTCCGAGGCGCTGGTGACGAAGTTCAAGGTGGCGCTGCTGGCGGGCATGATTATCGCCAGTCCCGTTGTCATCTGGGAGATTTGGGGGTTCATCAAACCCGCGCTGTACCCGCAGGAGAAGCGGAAGTTCCGCCTGCTGTTCGTGCTGGCGCTGCTGCTGTTCCTGACGGGCGTTGTGTTCTGCTATTTCGCCGTGTATTCTCTGGCGGTGGATTTCTTCCTCGTTGCGGGCGATTCGCTGGCGACGCCGATGCTGTCCATTGACAAGTACGTCAGCTTCCTGTTCGGCTTTCTTGTGCCGTTCGGGGTTGCGTTCCAGCTGCCGGTGGTGCTGTACCTGACGACGCGCGTTGGGCTGACGACGCCTGACATGCTCCGCAGCAAGCGGAAGTATGTCATTCTGGCGATTTTCGTCCTCGCGGCGATTTTGACGCCCCCGGATGTGGTGTCGCAGGTGGCGCTGGGCCTGCCGATGTGCGGGCTGTATGAAATCGGCATACTGGTCAGCCGCTGCACGAAGGCAAGGGAGCGGGCATAAGGAGATGAAATGCGCTGCGCATGGCTGATGCCGCAGCGCTTTTTGCGTGGGAAACAGACTGGCTGGTCGCGCAGTTGGTCAGGCAAGCGGCTTGGGGGCGCGTCTGCGGACGCGCAAAGTTACAACCGCTGCGCTGAAAGCGCTTCGCTGTTCAGCGCTCGTTTCCCCGACTTGACTTTTCTCTTTGAGCTGGTTTAACGAGGCAACAGTTGGGGCGTTGCCCCAACCCCTACCAGAGGCGCCGCCTCTGGACTCCGCAAGGGGCAGACGAAAAGGGACGAAGTCCCCCCCTTGACCCCTTTCGCGCGATTGAGTTGACTTCTCTTCCATAATCCTTCCGCGTGGGGCTTGAGCGCGCTTTGTGCTTGAGCCCTTTTCCCATCTGCCCCCTTGCGCAAAATGTCCGAATTTGCTACAATAGAGCGCGGAAAGGTGGAGAATCAATCATGCCAAGCTGGCTGAAGGAAGGCCGCGGTTCACTCTGCGGCGCGAACGTATCCTTGCTCCTGCGCGAAATGGGCATCACCAAGCCCCTCCTCGTCGCGGGCGAAAGAACCAAAAACGTCTTTTTCGCACGAACCGGAATGCGTCTGCCCGTGTTCGATGCGTTTCATCCCAATCCGGATTTGCAGGATTGCGTCGCGGGGGCGGCGCTGTATCAGGAAAAGGACTGTGACGGGCTGATTTCCGTCGGCGGCGGGTCGGCGATGGATACCGCCAAGGGCATTAAGGCGCTGCTGATGACCGATATTGCCCATGTGCGGGCGAATCAGCTGCCGCCAGAGGGAAACGTGCCGCATCTGGCGATTCCGGGAACGGCGGGCACGGGCGCGGAAACGACGGCGGTTGCGGTGCTGTATGAGGACGGGCAGAAGCTGTCGGTGGATCATCCGGCGCTGCTGCCGGACGGGGTGCTGCTGGACGGGTCACTGCTGGACACGCTGCCGGAGTATCACCGGAAGTCCTGCGCGATGGATGCGCTGGCGCAGGGGATTGAATCGTGGTGGGCGAAGAAGGCGACGCCGGGCAGCCGGATTCACGCGGAGCGCGCGATTCGCGGCGTGCTGGACAACCTGACGGCGTACATGCAGGGCGACCGAAAGGCGCAGGATGAGATGCTGCACGCGGCGTATGAATCCGGCGCGGCGATTCTGACGACGCGGACGACGGCGGCGCACGCGATGAGCTACCAAATTACGAAGAAGCTCGGCGCGGCGCATGGCCATGCGTGTATGCTGACGCTGCCGCACCTGTGGGCGCATCTGGCGGCGCAGGCGGAATATCAGCCGATGCTGACGGAATTGGCGCACATTCTCGACGGCGAAAAGCCGATGGATGGCGCGGTGCTGCTCAAAGGGCTGCTGGCGGTGCTGGAACTGGACAAAATCCCGATGCCGGATGACGCAACGCTGGACATGCTGGCGGCATCGGTGAACCCGGAGCGGCTCGGCAATCATCCGGAGGCGCTGACGATGGCGCAGCTTCGGGCGATTTATGTGCAGGCGTTCACGCCGATGACGGACACGGAGCGCGCGGAGGCTATCGCTGCGTGGGAGCAGTATGGAAAATAAGCAGACGAGGGCGTTCCCGTTCATCCGGGCGGTGACGGACTTCGTGTTCGTGTCGGACGCGCCGGAGAAAGCTGACGTTATCCTGATTCCCGGTTCGCGCCATCCGGCAAACGCGATTCGTGCGGCGGAATTGTACCGCGCGGGCTATGCGCCGTATGTGCTGCCGTCAGGGCGGCACGGCGCGGCGGTGGACAAGTTCATCGGCGTGATGCCGGAAGACCGTGCGGCGTATCCGGATGATTATCCGACGGAGTGGGCGTTTTTGCGTGATGTGCTGATTAAGCACGGCGTCCCGGACAGCGCGATTCTGCGCGAGGACGAAGCAACGTTTACATGGGATAACGCGCGCAAATCTGCGGCCGTGCTGAAAGCGCAGGGAATTTCCGCGCGCACGGCGATTCTCTGCTGCCGCCCGTTTCATGCGCGGCGGGCGCTGCTGTATTATCAGACGGCCATGCCGGAAACGCGCTTTCTGGTCTGCCCCGCGCGGGAGGAAGGCGTGAATCAGGACGATTGGTACTTGACGCAAGCCGGGCGCACCCGGGTGATGGGCGAGATGCGGCGCTTGGGTGACCAGATTGTGCCGCAATTTGAGGAATTGTGCCAACATTCCGGGATGAAAAAGGAAGGTTAATTCGTTATAGGGAGTGGAAGCGTGATACCAAAGCGCCCGTGCACTAACTAAAAGACCTTCTGATACCACTCAAGAAACATGAAAGTGCACCCCGAAGGTTTCCAAAGGGCGAGCGCAGACTTCGTCTGTTTTCATTGCCCTTTGGTCGCGCCCGCAGGCGCGAAATCCCTGCATCAACACGCGAAAATAGTATGAAAGAGTGCTCAACCCAATCGCGCGAATGGGTGCAGGGGCAATGCCCCTGCCGGAGTCCAGAGGCAGCGCCTCTGGTGGAAAGGAATGCTATGGCAAGAGGAGTAAAACGACTGCTGAAAATCCTGCTGGTGCTGATTCTGCTGGGCGCAATTGCCTATGTCAGCATCGTGCTGATGGTCTGCTGGAAGGAAACGCACGTCGCCGCGCCGGGCAAGGACTACGAAGCCATGCTCGTGCTGGGCGCGCAGGTCAAACCCGACGGTACGCCGTCGCTGCAATTGCAGTGGCGGCTCGAAAAGGCGGCGGAAACGTACCGCCAGAAGAAAGTGCCGGTTGTTGTCTGCGGCGGGCAGGGCGGCAATGAACCCGCGCCGGAAGCTGTCGTCATGCGCGATGTGCTGATTGGGCTGGGCGTGGATGAGGATATGATTCTTATGGACACCACATCCGCCAGCACGCATTCAAATATCAAAAACGCCATGCAGCTGCTCGGTGGGCGCAACGTCACCAAGGTGATGGTCATCACGAGTGATTATCACCTGCCGCGCGCAATCGCGATTGCCGAGGACAACGGGCTGACCGCCTATGGCATCGGCGCGCCGACGAAGTTGGGCTTGCGCTTCTGGCTTAAAAACCACTGTCGGGAGGCGCTGGCGTGGTGCAAATACTGGGCAGTGAAGTATACTCACCTGCCGCTGGAGTGAAGGAAATGACGGAAGAAATGCTGGAACAGCGCCTGACGGAATGCGGGATTCCCTTCTCGCCCGATCTGCCGGGAAAGCTGCTGAAATACCACGAACTGCTGCTGGAATGGAACGCAAAGATGGATCTGACCGCTGTGACGGAAGAGGCGGACATGATTGACCGCCACTATGTCGACAGCTTGATGGCGCTGACGATTCCGGAGCTGATTCCGCAGGGCGCGTCGCTGATTGACGTCGGCACGGGCGCGGGATTTCCGGGGCTGCCGCTGGCGCTGGCAAGGGCGGATTTGCGTGTGACGCTGATGGACGCGCAGCAGAAGCGCCTGAATTTCCTGCAAGCGGTGCTGGATGCGCTGAATGTGCAGAATGTGACGCTCGTTCACGCCCGCGCGGAGGACGGCGCGCGCATGAAGGAGCACCGCGAGTGCTACGATGTGGCGGTCGCGCGGGCGGTTGCGCCGCTGCCGGTGCTGGCGGAATATCTTCTGCCATATGTGAAGGTAGGCGGGAAAGCCGTCTGCTGGAAGGGCCCTGCTGTGCAGGATGAACTCAGCGCGGGAAAGAAGGCGGCGTTTCTGCTGGGCGGAAAGCTGGCAGAACCGATTCCAGTTGCCATTCCGGGGCAGGAATGGCAGCATCTGCTTCTGCCGATTGCCAAGCAGACAAAAACCGCACGACAGTATCCGCGAAAAGCCGGCACGCCGGGTAAGTCGCCGCTCGGTCAAACCGACAAGGCGTGACAGGCGCATCTATCCGATGACAAAAAGACCCTCTGCAGGCGCAAAATCGTGTCGAACGATTCTGCTTGCTTCGCAAAGGGTCTTTGTTTTATACTGTTTTTGTATTCAGTGAATGCTGTTTTTCTGACGGTTTTGTGCTGTTTCGCAGGGGATTTCGCCTCTGCGGAGGCGAAAAACATACTTTGCTATGTGGAATAGCATCCCACGAACCACAATACCAATCAACGAACATTGCAGCGGGAAAGGGGTGGAAACCCAGTATGGATCAGGCACAGTGGGAGCAGACGGAAATCGCGCTGCTCCCGACAGAACAGATTGCGCTCAGACCGAGCGTGCAGCAGAAGTCGCTTTCGCATATGCCGCTGGAGACACTTGCCGCGTCAATGGCGCGCGAAGGGCTGCGCGAGCCGATTCTGGTGCGCGCGGCGGCGCGGGGATATATCATCGTGGAGGGCAATCGGCGGCTGATGGCGTGCCGGATGCTGGGGTGGCGGGAGATTCCGGCGCGGGTGCAGCCCAAGGACGTATCGGACATGACCAGCGTGGGTGAAATCTTCGCTGCCCTGCGCGCCCGCCCGATGGGATACCTCGACCGGGCGGAAGCGGTGAATCGCCTGACTGCTGATTTTGGCGTGCCGCGCGCTGCCATTGCCCAGCAAACGGGCGACAGCGCCGCGCATGTACTGTCCCTGCAGCGAATCGCCACGCTGGATGACAGGACGCGGGACATCCTGCGGCAAGAGCGGCTGCCGGAGCGCGTCGCGGAAGCGCTGACCCGCGTGGTGGACGCGGAAAGCCGCCAGCGGATTGCGCTGCGCACGGCAAAAGAGCGGCTGGACATTCGCGAAGTGGAGCTGTTTGTGGAAGCGGCGAATCGGCGGCTGCCGGGGGCGAAGCATTCGGGCAAAGTCGTCAGTGCGGTACGGGATGCCCGCCCATACCTGAATGCGCTGCGGGAGGTTGTCGCACAAATGAACGAAGCTGGATTGCCTGTGCGGTTCGAGGAGGCGCAGGAGGACGGCGGCATGACCCTCACCATCCGCTGCCGGACGCGCAGGCGGAGAAGCCAGCCATAATCAGCGCAGATAGCAGCGCAGCGTCTGTTCAATCCAGTACAGATACTTCACGCCGGGGACTTCCAGCGCTTTCATCCGCTGATAGAGCGGCAGCCCGTCCGACACATCGTGCCAGAGGTCGGTGAACACAACGTCGTACGCCGGCAGGTGCTTCGACGCGAAGTCAAACGCATCCGCCTGAATGATTTCCAGCGCATCCGGGCGCGGAAAGTGCGGCAGGAGCAGCGCGCGGAACAGCGAAATGATGTCCGGGTCACGCTCGACGACGGTCACGCGGCGCACATCCGGCTTCAAAAGGCAGTGGAAGGCGTAGTAGCCCAGCCCTAAACCGAACGTGAGCACCTTGCCGTGCGACTGGCGGACGCAGGGCTGAATGGTGTTGATTTCGTTGGGCGTGACGGTCATCCAGACGAGGTTATTTTCCTTTATGGCAGGAAAACGGAAAGATGTGTCGAACCATCCTAATTGAGGGAGACACGTTCCGTCATCCAGCGGCAGAAAATCATCCCGGACGAACAGCTCCATCGGCAGAATCACGTCCTGCGTCAGCGTCGCGTGACCGTGCTGCCCGCTGATGGGGGCAATGCGGCGGAGATATTCGTCCTGCGCGTAATCGGCAGGGTCGCAGTGGCGGATGATTTTCGGCAGCGCGTCGCGAATGAGCAGCCAATCCTCCGCGCGGTCGGGGTCAAGCCCTAATTTCGCGCTCAGCAGCATCCGATACGCGTCCTCCGGCGGCAGGTGCGCGTCCGCAGAGAACGCGGCAACATCCGCCGGTGTGATGGCATCCGCCTGAAAGCAGAGATATTCGCTGAGCAGCGTCAGCAAACGTTCGTTTTGTTCATGGGTCATGGGATTCACCTCATTCCCGATGATAGCACAGGCAAATCAAGAACGGAATGGTGAAAATGGGCACGAAAATGACCGACTGCGGAAATGCAACCGCGGGTTGACAGATTTCCAGCGCCGCTTGGTGGTGCGCAACCGGGAAAATTGATAGGATAAAGCCATCCCAAGAGGGAACGGAAAGGAGAAACAACTATGATTTTAGCAGACAAAATCATTGACCTGCGGAAGAAGAATGGATGGAGTCAGGAAGAGCTGGCGGAGAAGCTCGGCGTGTCGCGTCAGGCGGTCAGCAAGTGGGAGAGCGCACAGGCGATTCCCGATTTGGGGCGCGTGCTGGCAATGGCAGACCTCTTCTCGGTGACGACGGATTACCTCCTGCGCGACGAGAACGAAGCGCCGACACCTGCGACAATGGAGGACAGCGCGCCGGACAGCAGCGTTCGCCGCGTCAGCATGGAAGAAGCGAGCGCCTTCCTCGCCCTCTGCCGGAAGCAGGCGCCCACACGCGCCTTGGCGGTCAGTTTGTGCGTGCTTTCACCGATTCCGCTGCTGATGATTCTCTCCCGCACGGGCGAAGGACCTGCGGCGGGCGTGGGCAGCATCATCGGCGTGGTGATTCTGCTGCTGCTGGTTGTGGCAGCGGTTGTCATCTTCCTGCGGCAGGGCATGGAAAGCAAGGAATACGAATATCTGGAGCAGGAGGACATTGAGACGGCTTACGGCGTGTCGGGCATGGTGAAGGAGAGGCAGGCGGCGTACCGCGAAACCTGCACGCGCGGCATCATCGTCGGCGTTGTGCTGTGCATTCTGTCGGCGATACCCGTGCTGCTCGGCACGCTGGCAGCGGACAGCGTCGCAGCCCCGGAGCGCATCATGCTGCCGTGCGTGTCGCTGCTGCTGGCGATGGTCGCCGTGGCAGTGTACCTGTTTGTCCGCGTCGGGATGGTGCAGGGGTCGTTCCAGCGGCTGCTGGAAGAAGGCGACTACACGCGGGAAGGTAAGCGCGCGGCACGTTCGCCGATTGTGCCGATTTACTGGTGCCTGGCGACGGCGGCGTATCTGGCGTGGAGCTTTATCACGATGGCATGGGATCGGACGTGGATTGTCTGGCCTGTCGCGGGCGTGCTGTTCGCGGCGGTAGTGGGTATCATCCGTATGACCCATAAAGAGGGTCGGAAGGAGAAAAAAGCAGGTTAAAAAACCTGTCTGGGTAATGCGACCAAGCTGGGCAGCCCAAAAAGGGTCAAGGGACAATGTCCCTTGCGGGGTCAAGGGGCGGAGCTCCCTTGTGGGGTTTGGGGCAACGCCCCAACTGTTCCACGGGCGACCATTCCAAAGGAAAAGTCAACAAGGGCGCAGGTAGCGAAGCGTCCCTGCCGGTAACTTTGCGCTCCCGCAGGAGCGCCCCCAACTTGCTTTCCCCACCCCTTGCACATTGCCGCGCCAAATGGGCGCGACCGAACAGCTGGCTTTCCAATGATATAACAAGGAGGAATCATCATGCGTCACAAAGGAATGACTTTCTGCAAGCTGCTCGTTCTGCTGGTGCTGGCACTGCTGCTGACTGGCTGTGCCCAGCAGCCGCAAGCGCCCTTCGATGGGGTCATCGCAACGTCCGATGTGGTATTCAACCTTGATTTTACAGCGCTGAATACCACCTACACGTCCACGCTGATTGTGCCGGAAGGCAAAGAAATCATGGCGACCATCCAGTGCGACGGCGGGCGCATCGACGTGACCATTACCCCGGAGGAAGGCGAGCCGATTTACACCGGCAAGCGGCTGCCGACGAGCAGCTTCAGCATCGTGCCGAAGACGCCGGGCAAGTACACCGTGACCATCAGCGGAGAAAACGCCAGCGGGTATGTGTATGTGTACGTCGAGGGTGCAGTTCACTATGATGACGAACCAGCGGAGAATAAATAATCGGCAGTAGAACAATCCCCCATGCAGTGCAAAAAACGGCTGCATGGGGGATTCGTCTGTTTATTCGGATTTTTTCGCGGGCGCTGGGTTCACGTCGAGATTCAGCGCCGTGCATTGCTGATGAGCGCGGCGGTATTCGCTGGGCGATATGCCCGTTTCCTCGCTGAACGCGCGGTTGAACGTGCGGACGCTCTCAAAGCCGCAGCCGAGGGCAATCTCCTGCATTCCCTTGTTTGTGAACGCCAATCGGCGCATGGCGGCGGTTACGCGCAGGCTTTTCAGGTAGGCGTTGAAGCCCATGCCGATTTGGTGGTTGCAGATGCGGGAAAGCTGGAATTGCGACAACCCCAGATGCTCCGCTGCCTGCGTGAGCGTGATGGGGTCGTGGAAATTCTCGTGCAGGTATTCCAGCACCTCTGCTTCCTTGGACATGGCGAGCTTTTGCGCCGAAATGGGGGCGCGCGTATCGAACAGCAGGCCGAGCAGCATCAGCAGCCGCCCAGTATGCACCAGCCGGTTCGCTTTGCGCTCTTCCGGCATCAGCATGTGGTCAATCATTTCGGGGATGAGTGGCGAATAACTCCCTGCACGGTAAATCGGGTTGGGGAGTGCATAGCCATCGACGAAGAGCGAACGCAGATCGTCGGGCATGGTATCGTGGAGCAAGGCGAAGCAGAAGCTGTTGCTGTGCTTGGGCGTTCGATAGCTGTGGCGCACTTGCGGGAAAATCAGGCAGACGTCGCCTTTCTTCAGCGTGTAGTTCTTTTCGTCAATGGTGGCGCAAAGTTCGCCGTCCAGCACATAGACGCATTCGAGACCGCCATGAACATGCGGAATGTAGTGCAGGTTCTCCAGCACACTGTATGTATAGCCGTTCTCGCGCAGATTGGGGTAGAGCCATTCCTTATCGGGCATTACCAAGCACCTCCTGACTGCAATCCTTGAAAAATACCGCCCTCATTTTCTCCCTGCTGACGAGGTGAAATTTGAGGTTGGAAAAAGTATAGCCAAAACCTCAAGGATTGTCAAGCCGCGTTGCAAAAAATGACTGATTTCAGAACTTTAGACTGTATACAGAATACATCGCTTTAGTACGGTGATTTGGGACATTGCAGACCCTACAAGAATCGTGGGATTGCAAAAACTGTCCGATAAAGATGCAAAAACTATGACGTTTTATGCACGAAAACGGCCGAAAAGTCCGAAAATTGCATTTGACAAGCGAAAAGAAATCGTGTAGAATAGCGCTACGTTCAAAGTGGAACGACGGATTCGTCGTTCCATTTTCCGTATCAGGGGACATTGTACTTTTCGTGTTTTTTTATGCAGAGTCCCCTGCAAGAAAAGAAAGGATGGTCGAAAGCCATGACGAGCGAAATTCTCCGGAATGAGGAATGCAACCCGAACCTGCTGAAGAAGAAGGGGCTGGAACTGCTGGACGCGGGAAAGACCAACGAAGCGGTGGAGTGCTTCTCCAAGGGACTGGTGTATGCCCCCTTTGACAGCCTGATGCGTTTCTGGCGCGGCCGCAAGCTGATTGGGCGCGAGGAATACACGCAGTCGGCGTCCGACCTGAAGCTGGCGGCGCTGGAAAACCCGGAGGACTGGGAATGCTGGTACTATCTGGGCGTGGCGTGCTACCTCGGCGGCATGTATGAAGAGGCGAAAGTCGCTCATGCAAACAGCAAGACGCTGATGAAGAAGTACGGCGTGAACGCGCTGCCCGCAACGACGGACTGGTACTGGATGATCTGCATGAAGCTGGGTCAGCCGGAGGAAGCCGCGAAGGCACTGGAGGACATCACGCCCGACATGCCCACCGAGGATGGCGACTACCTCTGCCGCGTACTGCTCTATAAGGGTGTGCTGAAGCCGGAAAACTTCGTGGAGGAATGCGAGAAGAACTGCAAGAATCCCGAACGTCCGCGCATTTACCACCTGATGCTCACCTACGGTCTGGCGAATTACCTGCACTATCAGGGGCGCGACGCGGAAGCAATCCCGCTGCTGAAAGAATTGGCGGAATCGCCAGACAACCGCGCGCTGTTCGCTGTCAAGCAGTCCATGCAGGATTTGGACGCGATGGGCGTCAGCTACACTGTTCCCGCAAAGGCATGATATTCCGCCTGCAAAACGCAGGTTGAATATAAATGGAAACGCTGCTTTCAAGAAGCAGTGCTTCCAAGTAGAATAGTAGAATAGTAGAAGGGAAGGAACTCAACATGAAGAAGCTGCTTACTGCCCTGCTCACGCTCGCCATGGCGTTCACGATGGTCTTTGCGGCCGCCGCGTCCGCGGAAGATGGCTACAAGGACTCCATCACCTGGGTCATTGGCAACGATCAGGATATTCTCGATCCGCAGAACAATGTTTCCAACAGCAAGGTTATGCCGCAGTACTATAACGGTCTGCTGGGCTACGACAACGATGGCAACGTCGTTTGCAAGATGGCGGAAAGCTATGAAGCGTCCGAGGACAAGATGACGTGGACGTTCCATCTGCGTCAGGACGTGTACTTCCACTCTGGCCGTCACTGCACCGCCCACGACTTCGAGGCGACGTTTGACCGCCTGCTGAATACCGAAAATCCGCAGCGCTACACCTCGAACGCTTCTTCCTTCATTGATACGGCGGTTGCGACGGATGACTACACCTTCGTCATCACCCTGAAGGAGCCCAAGGCGTTCTTCCTGCAGGCGATTGCGAAGCATTGGGCATTCGTGCTGAATCCTGAATACATTGAAAAGTACGGCGCTGACCTCGGCAAGACCGCGGAGAGCGTTGACGGCACGGGCCCCTTCAAGTGCACCCAGTGGGACAAGGGCGAGGTCTTGAAGTTTGAAGCCTTTGAGAACTACTACGAAGGCGCACCCCTCACCCATGAAATCGTCATGAAGATTGTTCCCGAACAGACCAGCCGTGCGATTGCCGTCGAAACTGCTCAGGCGGACATCGCCGACGGTGTTTCCCCGGATGACGCGGTTCGTCTGGACGCGCTGGACGGTGTGACCGTCAGCAAGACCGATGGCAACGGCTGCCACCTGTTCCAGTTCAACTGCGCTTCCGACCATGCGCCGATGAGCATCCCGGCTGTCCGTCAGGCCATCTGCTACGCCATCGACCGCAACGCCATCTGCGAATACCTCTACAGTGGCTTGGGCGAAACCCCGATTGACAGCATCATGGCGCCCTCTGTGGCGGGTTACTCCTCTGTCGGCGTTGTGCCCTACGACCCGGAAAAGGCGAAGCAGCTGCTGGCGGAAGCCGGTTATCCGGACGGCTTTGATATGACCATCATGACCAGCGCAATGTACAACCGCGCTGTGGAAATGGCAGAAATCATCGCGGAAGAACTCAAGGAAATCGGCATCAATGCCAAGCTGGAAGTCGTCGAGCGCGCGGTGTTCACCTCTGCGTGGGCGAGCTTCACGCCTGATGAATTCAACGAGAAGTTCGGCTGGGATATGTTCATCATGGGCTCCGGCGGCGACTCCGACGCGGACACGCTGCTCAAGCGCATCCTGCACTCCGACGACACCAACGTCAACAACTACGGCTTCTATAACAATGCGGAAGTGGACGAGCTGCTGGAAAAGGGCGCTGTGACCATGGACGAAACTGAGCGCAACGCCATCTACGCGCGCATCGCGCAGATTACCCTGTATGAAGATCCCTTCGGCGCTTACATGAACCTGCGCAAGAATGTGTACGCGCTGTCCGACAAGATTGAGGGCTTTGCTGTGAACCCCTCCAACACCATGGATCTGGCTCACGTGCGCTGCCGCGAGTAATCCCAACAGGTATTGAATCAGGCGCGGCGGAGGGTTTCCCGACCTTCCGCCGCGTCTCCCAAAAAGAAAACAGCCTAAAAGACCTTCGGTACAGCGCAACCAACTTAGATGGGAACCGAAGGGGTATCGTGGGCGATCGCAGACTTCGTCTGTTTTCGTGCCACCGACTCGCCTCCGCAGAGGCGAAATCTCAAAATCAAGCAAAAAGGTATCATCCATCCAAACAGTAGAAACCAAGGTTTTATGTAGTATAGTAACAGGGGGGATGTCCCGTGGGGAAATACATCGTTAAGCGGATTCTGCAAGTGATACCCATGTTGTTCATTTTGTCGCTGATTGTGTTCATGATGGTGCGGCTGATTCCGGGCGACCCGGTGGACATGATGCTGGGCATGGATATTCCGAAGGACACCAAGGAATATGAACGTGAACGTCTGGGTCTGAACGACCCGCTGTATATCCAGTATTTCCGCTTCGTGGGCAATGCGCTGCACGGCGATTTGGGCACGTCGATTATCTCCGGCAAGCCCGTCGTGGAGGAACTGGCGAAGCGCTTCCCCAAGACGCTGACGCTCGCTGTTGGCGGCACGCTGTTCGGCGCTGCTGTGGGTGTGCTGCTGGGCATCATTGCAGCCATCCACCGCAATAAATTCGCGGATAACCTCATCATGGTTTTGTCGCTCCTGACGGTTTCGACGCCGTCGTTCTTCCTCGCGCTCATATTGATGCTTATATTCTGTTTGAATTTAAGGTGGCTGCCAAGTATCGGCATGGATACATGGCAAGGAGCTGTTCTCCCGATTGCCACCCTTGGCTTGCAAGCAATCGGCAGCATTGCGCGCACCACGCGCAGCGCGATGCTGGACGTTATCCATCAGGATTATATCCGCACGTCTCGTTCCCGCGGCGTGCCGGAGCGCGTGATTACCTATCGTCATGCGTTTAAGAACGCGCTGATTCCCGTCCTGACAACCATCGGTCTGCGCTTTGGCGGACTGCTCGCCGGCGCAACACTGGTGGAAACGGTGTTCTCGATTCCCGGCATCGGGCGTTTCGTCGTCGATTCGGTCAGCAACCGCGATTACCCCGCGATTCAGGGGGCTGTGCTGGTGCTGGCGGTGACGTTTGTGCTGGTCAATACGCTGGTTGACCTGCTGTATGCGGCGGTTGATCCGCGTGTGAAGTACGATTAAGGAGGAACACGGCAGATATGAAGAACAAACATCCTGTGCTGCGCCGGTTCATGCGCAGAAAGGTCTCCGTGGTTGCCGCCGCTGTCCTCATCCTGTTCGTGCTGATTGCGATTCTCGGCCCGCTGGTGTGGCAGGTTGACCCGCTCAAACAGAGCGTCATGAAGAAGTATGGCCCGATGACGGTGCAACATCCGCTCGGCACGGACAATCTGGGCCGCGATACGCTGGCGCGTATGATTTACGGCGCGCGTGTGTCGCTGGCCATCAGCTTCGCGGGCGTGCTGTCCGGCGCGCTGATTGGTGTGCTCCTCGGCGTGAGCGCAGGCTATTTCGGCGGATGGGTCGATGCGATTATCAGCCGGTTCATCGACATTTTGCTCGCCTTCCCCGGCCTGCTGCTTGCCATCACCATCGTCGCGGTGCTGGGACCGGGTTCGGTCAACACCGTCATTGCCATTACGATATTTACCATACCGGGCTTGACACGCATGGTGCGAAGTGTCGTGCTGAGCCTGAAAAGCTCGGAATATGTCGAGGCGTGCAAGACGATGGGCGAAAGCAATCTGCGCATCATCTTCACCCACGTCATCCCGAACTCCATGTCCCAGATTATCGTCAATGTGACGCTGAGCCTTGGCACGGCGATTCTGACGGCTTCGTCCCTGTCGTTCCTCGGCTTGGGCGTGACGCCGCCGGAAGCCGAATGGGGCGCAATGCTGTCGCAGATGCGCGAAGTCATCCGCACTTACCCCACGGGCGTGCTTGTCCCCGGTATTGCCATTACGCTGGTGGTCATGAGCTTCTCGCTGGTGGGCGATGGTCTGCGCGACGCGCTTGACCCGAAACTCAAGAATAACTAATACTATTTCTAAATTCGCCTGCGCCAGCTGCTTGCGCCTTTTCCATTCTCATTTAGAAATAGTATGATGAGGAGGTCATCCTGATGTCGGAACCCGTATTGCAGGTCAAAGGTCTGAAAACCTACTATTATACCGAAGAGGGCGTCGTCCCCGCAGTGGACGGACTGGATTTCGAGGTGGAGCCGGGCGAAACGTTTGCCATCGTCGGCGAAAGCGGCTGCGGCAAGTCTGTGACCTCGCTGTCCATCCTGCGCCTGATTCCCTCGCCGCCCGGCAAAATTATTGACGGCGAAATCATCTACCACGGTCAGGACTTGGTGAAAAAGTCGGAGCGCGAAATGCGCAGCATCCGCGGCAATGACATCTCGATGATTTTCCAAGAGCCAATGACCAGCCTGAACCCCGTCTTTACCGTCGGACAGCAGATTGGCGAATCGTTCCGCTTCCATCAGCAGATGGGCAAGGCGGAAATGCTCAAAAAGTCCATCGAAATGCTGCGGCTTGTCGGCATCCCGGAGCCGGAACACGTCATTAACGATTATCCAAACCAGCTCTCCGGCGGTATGCGCCAGCGCGTTATGATTGCCATGGCGCTGGCGTGCAACCCCAAAATCCTGATTGCGGACGAACCAACGACCGCGCTGGACGTGACGATTCAGGCGCAGATTATGCGCCTGCTGAAGCAATTGCAGGAGAAGATGGGCACATCCATCATCCTCATCACGCATGACCTCGGCATTGTGGCGCAGATCGCCAAGCACGTTATGGTCATGTACTGCGGACAGGCGGTGGAGTACAGCGATGTGCGCTCCATCTACAAGAATCCGCTGCATCCTTACACGGCGGGTCTGCTGCGCTCGATTCCGAAGCTGACGGATGACGATATGGAGGAACTGCCCAGCATTCCCGGCATGGTGCCGTCGCCCAGTGAGAAGTTGCAGGGCTGCCGGTTCGCACCGCGGTGCGAGAAGTGCGGCGCACGCTGCAAGAAGGAAATGCCGGACTTGGTGACGCTCGAAGACGGGCGCAAGGTGCGGTGCTTCCTGTACGAAGGAGGCGTTGAGGGATGAGCGAGAACGAAAAGAAAAAGCTGCTGGAAATCAAGGACCTGAAAATCTATTATCCCATCAAGGGGAAGCGCGACGCGGAGGGCAAACCCGCGTATGTCAAGGCGGTAGACGGCGTGACGTTCGACGTGTACGAGAACGAGACGTTCGGTCTGGTCGGCGAAAGCGGCTGCGGCAAATCCACAACAGGGCGTACGGTCGTCCGGCTGAACAAGCCTACGGCGGGCAGCGTCACCTTCGAGGGGCATGACCTGTTCGCGAAGATGAACCGCCAGCAGAACATGGACTTGACCCAGAAAATTCAGATTATCTACCAAGACCCGTATTCTTCCCTTGATCCGCGCTTCACGGTCGGGCGCTGCATCGAAGAGCCGCTGATTGTCCACCACATGGGCAACAAGGAGGAGCGCCGCGCCCGTGTGCTGCAGCTCATGCACGACGTCGGCCTGCGCGAAGAGGTCTACACGCGCTATCCGCACGAGTTTTCCGGCGGTCAGCGGCAGCGCATCGGCGTTGCGCGCGCATTGGCGCTTGACCCGAAGCTGGTTGTCTGCGACGAGCCGGTCAGCGCGCTGGACGTGTCGATTCAGGCGCAGATTCTGAATCTGATGCGCGAATTGCAGCGGAAATATCAGCTGACGTACATCTTCATTTCGCACAACCTGAGCGTCGTCAAACACATCTGCGACCGCATTGCTGTGATGTATCTGGGCAACATCGTCGAAATTGCGCCGAAGAAGGAACTGTTCGACAACCCGCTGCATCCGTACACGAAGGCGCTGCTGGGGGCGATTCCGATTCCTGACCCGGATATTCCCGCGATGCAGGACATGCTGGAAGGCGATGTACCGAGCCCCATCAACCCGCCGAAAGGCTGCTGCTTCCACACGCGCTGCCACGGCTGCTGCAAGGAATGCACCGCGCAGAAGCCGAAACTGGTTAATGTCGGCAATGACCACTGGGTGGCCTGCTGCAAGGTGTAAGCAGGGACGTGTCCCGAATAAACACGCGCACACAGCATGAAAATGCGCGCAACTCAATCGCGAAAAGGGTGTCGAGAGGGTCGAAGACCCTTCGCAGGTGCAGGGCAGCGCCCTGCTGGGGTCAAGGGGCAAAGCCCCTTGCGGTTTCCTTGTTGTAATATGGAAGGAAGGTAGAAGAATCATGGGAATTCAGCATCTGGATGTATCGAAGGGCGGTTATTCGCGCGTGACCTTCTCGAAGAATCTGGCATTCTTCACCGGTCATGCCGCGCCGCAGTATCAGACGCTCAAAGAGCAGGCAGAGGGCATCCTCAAGCGCTATGACGAGCTGTTCAAGCAATTTGGTCTGAAAAAGAGCAATATCCTCTATACGACGTGCTTCATGAAGAACGCCGATGATGAGGACGAATTCGCCGACATCTACTTCCAGTGGATTGACCCGAAGAATCCGCCGGCGGGCGTGACGGTCACGGGGCTGCCGATTCAGCATTCGCCCGTGGGGGATAACATCCTGATGGAGCTGAGCTTCATCGTCGCGACGAATGACAGCCTCCCGATTAAGCGCTATGATGTTACCCGCGGCTGCCGCATGGTGGAATACGATGGCATGGCGTATTTCACCGGGCATGTGTATCCCAAGGTGGATACGCTGGGCGAACAGGTGGCGGGCGTACTCAACCGCTATGACGAGCTGTTCGAGAAGTTCGGTCTGAAGAAGGAAAACGTCATTGCGGCGAACGGCTTCATCAAGAATATGGCACACTACGGCGAAATCGCCGAGCCGTTCAATGCCTATTTCGGGGAGAATCCTCCGGCGGGCGTGATTGTCGAAGCGCCGCCGCGCCAGAATACGCCCTTCGGCCCGAAGCTGGAAATTGAGCTGGCGCTGTTCGTGGCAACGGGTGAAAACCCGCAGATTACCCGCCGCGACGTCGTGCCGGGCATGAGCCGCGTGGTGGAGTACAACGGCATCGCGTGGTTCACGGGTCACAGCGCACGTCCGGAATTCAAGACGCTGGCGACGCAGAGCGAGGCGGTCATGAAGCGCTACGCGGAGCTGTTCGAGCAGTTCGGCTACAAGAAGGAAAACATCCTCATGGAATACGGCTATGTGCGCGATATTGAGCAGGTGAATGACTACCTCGGCGCACGCAAGGTGTTCATTGACCCGGAAAATCCTCCGGCGGGCGTCGTTGTGCAGGCGAAGCCGTCGGGCGACGAAAATCAGCTGGAAGTGCAGTTCATCGTCAATCTGGATTGAGGAGGTATTGTTCCTATGAGCAAGAAGGGCTTGAAGGAAAACCAAATCTTCGCCGCGCGTGACACGGTGGAAGAAAACGACAAAATCAAGGCGGCACGGGAAGCCGTCGCTGCTGACCCGACGAACGCTGAGAAGTACATGGCGCTGGGGCTGGCGCTGCGCGGACAGATGTTTTTCCGCGAGGCGCTGGAGGCGTACTCCATCGGGCTGACCTATAACCCGTTCATGTCCCTGCTGTACCGTCATCGCGGTCATGCGTATGTGAATTTGGGGCAGTATCAGGAAGCTGCGGCGGATTTTGAGATGGGGCTGCGCATCGACCCGAAGAACTGGGACTGCTGGTATCATCTGGGGCTGAGCTACCACCTGATGGGCAGCTATGAGCGCGCGCTCAAAGCCTATGAAACCTGCTATGCGCTGTCGCCTACGGATGAATACCGCATCTGCACGACCGACTGGTACTGCATGACGCTGATGAAGATGGGGCGCATCGATGACATGCGCAAGGCGGCGGCGCGCATCCATGCCGACATGGAACCCGGCATGAGCGAAGGCTACTTCGAGCGCGTACTGGTCTACAATGGTACGCGGAATATCGATGAAGTACTGGCGGAAGCCGCGGCGAAGGACGACCACATGTACGCCACGGGCGCATATGGTCTGGCGGTGTACGAGGAATATGTGCTGGGCAACCGCGAGAAGGCGAAGGAAATCCTGACGCGCATTGCGGGCCGCGACGAAACGTGGGGCGGTTTTGCGGAACACGCCGCTGCCGATCAGCTGAAGCATTGGGACGACTGAAGTCGTACAATAAATATGAATCACAGGCAGGAAAGACCCTGATTCATCGCGAAAAAGAAAGGCGGATGACAAACCATGAGCGAAAAGAAGAAGGTCGGTCTGGACATTGCCCGCTCCAGCACGCTGGTGCAGGAATATCAGGTCGCGTCTTGGGAGCGGAACGAACTGCCGACGACCCCGGAACTGACCGCAATCGACGAAAAGATTGCGAAGGATCCGGAGAATGCCGAACTCCATAAGGAGCGCGGGCTGCTGCTGGCGGGGCTGGGCTACTATCGCGAGGCGGCGGAATGCTACTCCCGCGCCATCGCCATCAATCCCTTTAACTGGGAATACTATCGCCATCGTGCGCACCGCTTCGTGTCCTGCGGTTACTTTGCCGATGGCGCGGCGGACTTCACCATCGCGTCCCGCCTGAATCCGAATGACTGGAACGTCTGGTATCATCTGGGCTTGAGCTACTTCCTGCTGGGCATGTATGACAAGGCGGACTGGGCGTACACGCGCTGTGCCGCGCTGAACAAGACCGCTGACGACATCTGCGCCGTGACGGACTGGCATTACATGACGCTCAAGCGGCTGGGCAAGGACGAAGAGGCGGCGAAGCTGCTGGACGAAATTACCGAGGACATGCCTGTGTCCGACGAGGTGGCGAACTCTTACTATCAGCGCCTGCGCGTCTACAAGGGGCTGCGCGCGCCGGAAACGCTCTTCACCAACGCGGGCGACGGTGCGGGGCTGGACGTTATCACGCAAGGCTTCGGCGTGGCGAACTACTACCGCATGAACGGCCAGGAAGAAAAGGGCGTCGAAATGCTCAAGAAGGTCGTGTACACGGCGGAACACAGCAAGTGGTACGCGGCGTTCGGCTGCCTGGCAGCGCGTGTTGACCTGAAGAACATCGGTCAGGCTTGAAGGGAGGAGCGAGAACAATGAATCAGGCATATGAATCGGCAAGCTTTGTGCGCTGCGTTGTGCCGGAGACGGCGGATATTCAGGCAGCGAGCGCGGCTGTGGCTGCGAATCCCGAAAGCGGCGACGCTTGGATGAAGAAGGGTCATGCGCTGGCGAAGGTGTCCATGATGCGCGAGGCGGAAGAGTGCTACGCCATGGCGATTTCCTGCGACCCCTTCAACTGGGAATATTACCGTCATCGTGCGCATCGCTTCCTGTCCTGCTGGCGCTTTGAGGACGCCGCGGCGGATTTCGTGATTGCGTCCCGTCTGAATCCGAATGATTGGAATGTGTTCTACCATCTGGGTCTGAGCTACTTCCTCCTGCGCGATTATGCGAAGGCGGCGAAGGCGTATGCGCGCTGCTATGAGCTGACAGACGCCGATCCGGAGCTGATTGCCGTGACCGACTGGTACTACATGACGCTCAAGCGCCTTGGCAACGACGAGGAAGCGGCGAAGATTCTTGCGCGCATCACCGACCACATGAATCCGGGCGAGAACACCGCCTATTATGCGCGTCTGCTGATGTACAAGGGCTTGAAGAAGCCGGAAGAGCTGCTGTCCACCGACCCCGAGGAGGTTACGGCACTGGAGCTCATCACCATGGGCTTCGGCATCGCGAACTATTTCCTTCAGAATGGTCAGCCTGACAAGGCATATGACCTGATGGAGCGCGTGGTGAAGGCGGGCGACGAAAACGACTGCTACTTCGCTTTCGCTTACCTCGCCTCCAAGGTCGATTTGGCAAACAAGGGGTAAGGGGGGAAAACCAAGGGAGCGATTGCAGACTCGTCTGTTTCCATTGCCCCCCTTGCCGCCTCCGCAGAGGCGAAATCCCTGCAACAAAGAACAACCAGAGGGATCAAAAGCACCCTCTGGCATTCTTTGCATAAAGAAAACGCACCAGTTTTTCATTTTGTTGCGGACGCAGCACCTACCGCTGTGCCCTGAAAGGCAGGAAATAGCGTGGAACAGCTTCAACTTGATGATTTTCTTATGTATAATTTCCTCTCGCAGGTGCAAATCAGCCCCGACGGGAAGAAGGTCGCCTATGTCGCGACGACGCCTGACCTCGCAAAGAATGGCTACAACGCCAACCTCTACCGCATCGACGCGGAAAGCGGCGAAAATGCCTGTCTGACGAACTCAGGGCGCGTGAAGGGCTTCTGCTGGCAGGGCGCGGAAACGCTGCTGTATACCGTGCCGGTCGAAGCGGATGACGCTTTCCCGGATGGGCAGACCGTGCTGTACCGCCAGAATGCGGGCAGTGCGGCGGAAGAAGTATGCCGCGGCGAAGGCTCCCTGTCGCTCGAAGGCGTACTGACGGATGGAAGCATTGTGTTCTCCCGCGTTGATAACCTGACGACCGAAGCCGCGCTGGAAGGGCTGGCAGGGCATGAGCGGCTCGCGGCGCGTCTGGCGGAGAAGGAGCGCAATGAGGTCTGCACTGTGTTCGATGAATATCCCTTCTGGTTCAACGGCAAGGGCGTCATCAACAAGAACCGCAAGACGCTGTATCTCTGGGACGGCAAAGAACTCAAGCGCATCACCCCGCCGCGCTTCCGCGTGATGGAAGTGTGCGTAGAGGGCATGAAGATTGCCTACGCGGGCTGCATGGTGGAACCGATTGAAAAAGAGCTTGTCGGCGTTTACTGCTACGACGCGGAGAAGAGCAAAATCACTTGCTTGCTGCCGGAAGATGAATATTACATCGAAGGCATGACGTTCTGGGGCGATTCGCTTGCCTACTGCGGGTCGAAGATGGATCGGTACAGCTGCGCACAGTGTCCCGACCTGCTGCTGCTGAACCTCGAAACGGGCGCGCGCACCCTCCTGTGCGACACGGACGACGAAATCAACGTCGGCAACCCCGTCGGCAGCGACTGCCGCATGGGCGGCGGCTATGTGATGCGCGCGGACGGGGAGTACCTGTACTTCCTGACTGGCGTATATGATGCGACGCACCTGTGGCGCATTGACCGCACGGGTAAGATGGAGAAGCTGCTGGAGAAGGACGGCTCGATTGACTGCTTCGATGTGCAGAACGGCGCAGTGTACTGCGTGGCGATGTACGACATGCGCTTGCAGGAGCTGTATCGCTTTGCGGGGGGCAAGCTGACCCGCCTGAGCAGCTGGAACGACGACTTCTTCCTCACCAAGCCGCCCGTTATCCCGCAGCCGCTGCAATTCATCAACAGCGACGGCGTACAGATTGACGGCTTCGTGATAACGCCGACCGACCATGTGCCGGGCAAGAAGACGCCTGTCATTCTCGACATTCACGGCGGCCCGCACCTGACCTACGGCGCGGTGTACTACCACGAGATGCAGTACTGGGCGAATCACGGCTACTACGTCATCTACTGCAACCCGCGCGGCGGCGAAAGCCGGGGCAACGAATTCGGCTACATCTGCGGCCGCTTTGGCACGATTGACTATGACGACATCATGGCGTTCTGTGACGAGGCGCTGAAAGCCTATCCCGACATGGACGAGAAGCATATGGGCGTGACGGGCGGCAGCTACGGCGGCTTCATGACCAACTGGATTATCGGCCACACGAACCGTTTCGCGGCGGCGGCATCCCAGCGCGGCATTGCGAACTTCGTCAGCATGGAAGGCACGAGCGACATCGGCACGCTGTTCGCCGAGCGGCAGATTCTCGCCACAACCCACACGAATCTGGACAAGATGTGGAAGCAGTCGCCGCTGAAATACGCCGACCGCTGCACCACGCCGACGCTGTTCATCCATTCGGAGGAGGATTACCGCTGCTGGATGGTGGAGGCGCTGCAAATGTATTCAACGCTGATTCACCACGGCGTCCCGACGCGCCTGTGCCTGTTCCACGGTGAAAACCACGAGCTGAGCCGCGGCGGCAAGCCCAAGGGTCGCATCCGCCGTTTGCAGGAAATCACCGCGTGGATGGACAAGTATTTGAAGGAAGAGTAACGCCGCGCTCGTTGCGATAAAGACCAGTAGCATGGGTGCGGGCCGAAGGCTTCCAAAGGGCGATCGCAGACTTCTTCTGTTTTCATTGCCCTTTGGTCGCCTTCGCAGAGGCGAAACCCCTGCATAATCAGCGAAAAGTTCAAGGGCGCGATCCCTTGTTCAACATAAGGAGGTTGACCCCTATGATTCTCATTAAGGGTGGAAAAATCAAGCCCATCACGGGCGCGGAAATCGAAAACGGTGAACTGCTCATCGGCGACGACGGCAAAATCGCCGCCATCGGCAAGACCGTCGATGCACCCGCGGACGCCAAGGTCATCGACGCCACGGGCTGCCTCGTGACCCCCGGCTTCATCGACGCGCACTGCCATATCGGTATCGACGAAGAGGGGATGCGCTGGGAGGGCAATGACTGCAACGAATACTCCAGCCCCGTGACCCCTGAAATGCGCTCTATCGACGGCATCAATCCCCGCGACGAAGCGTTCCACCTCGCCCTTGAAGGCGGTGTGACCACCGCGACCACCGGCCCCGGCTCGGCGAATGTCCTTGGCGGCACGTTTGTTGCCCTCAAACTCGATGGCAACTGCATCGACGACATGATTGTCAAGTACCCCGTCGCCATGAAGATTGCTTTCGGTGAAAACCCCAAGGGCTGCTATGGTCAGAACGGCCATAAGGAACCCGTCACCCGCATGGCGGTCGCGGCGCTCCTGCGCGAACAGCTCTTCAAGGCGAAGCGCTATGCTGCTGAAATCGATGCGGCGGAAAAAGACCCCACCAAGACCCGCCCGTTTGACATGCAGCTGGAGGCGCTGCTGCCCGTCATTCGCAAGCAGATTCCGCTCAAGGCCCACGCGCACCGCGCGGACGACATTCTGACCGCCCTGCGCATCGCCCGTGAGTTCGATTTGGACATTACGCTCGACCACTGCACCGAAGGTCACCTGATTGTGGATCAGCTGGTGAAGGCGGGCAAGCCCGTGCTGGTCGGCCCGTCGCTCGGCTCGAAGAGCAAGGCGGAGCTGCGCGAAAAGACATTCGAGACGGCTGGCATCCTTGACCGCGCGGGGCTGGAAGTCTGTATCATCACCGACGCGCCGGTGATTCCGCTGTACTACCTGCCGCTGTGCGCGGGTCTGGCGGTTAAGGCGGGCATGGAGGAAGAATCCGCATGGCGCGCCATCACCATCAACCCGGCGCATGTCGTGGGCATCGCTGATCGCGTGGGTTCGCTGGAAGTCGGCAAGGATGCGGACATCGCCATTTTTGAGGGCAATCCGCTGCGCGACATTCAGTGCCGCACCAAGGCTGTGTTTGTGGGCGGCAAGCAGGTTGTGGGAGAGTAATTTATCAGCGGCTGATAACGAGCCGGCAGCGTGGAGAGGCGCTGTCGGCTCTTTTTAGCCTATTTCTGTATTGTTGTGCAGGGATTTCGCCTCTGCGGAGGCGACGAGGGGGCTTTCCGATCGCCCCCTCGACCCCTTCGGCGCCGCCACTTTTGGGGCTATCTGCGGCTTTGCTTTTTGTTGCAAGGGGAGAAACATCTCCTATGCGTTCGTTATATATAACAAATATTATACCAAAAGCATGCGTATCTGGCAAGCAATAAACTGTTTTGCGAAAAAGACGAACATTCTGCGTTATTTAATCAAATTTGTTATGATTTTTCCGCAAAAAGACGTAAAATTCTCTTGAAAAACAGATGAAATCGTGGTAAAATTGCTTTTGCCCTGCTAAAAACGCGCAGCGCCCGACAGCGGCAAAAAGCGCGAACGGATGGGATAGGGCATCTTCACACCCGGAAGGACAAAGGAAGGAAGAAACGCAAAATGGCAAAGAAACTCTTCTCCCTGCTCATGGCGCTGACCCTGCTGGCGGCGCTGGCTCTGCCCGCAGCTTTCGCAGAGGACTATCTGGACATCATCAACATTGCCGATGACAACCAGAGCGCGTCCTACGACCTGCACAAGGATACCTCCGTCAATGGCCGCAACATGCTGCGCGGCACGGTGATGGAGCAGCTCGTTACCCTGAAGGCGGACGGCAGCATTGCGCCGGAACTGTGCGAAAGCTACGACGTGAGCGACGACAACTCCGCGTTCACTTTCCACCTCCGCAAGGGCGTGAAGTTCCACAATGGCAAGGAAATGACCTCCGCCGACGTGGTGGCGTCCCTGAACCGCTGGCTGGAGTGCTTCGGCACGGCGCGCAAGATGGTTGGCGACGCGCGCTTCACGGTGGTAGACGATTACACCGTCTCTCTGACGCTTGACCATTCCGCCATCATGCTGCTGGACATGCTCGCGGGCGCAGCGCAGGCGGCTGTTATCTACCCGGTGGAATCCATCGAGGCGGTTAATGCTGATACGGGCTATGTCCCGGCGGATTACATCATCGGCACGGGCCCGTACATGTTCAAGGAATGGGCGGTTGACCAGTATGTGCTGCTGGAGCGCTTCGACGATTATGCGGCGTACGGCGACCCGGAGCAGCCCATTGACGGCCTGTGGGGCTACAAGCATGCGTATACCAAGACGCTGAAGTACTGGATTGTTAAGGACGCGGCGACCCGTTTCAATGGCCTGATGTCCGGCGAATATGATTTCATCGTCAAGGCGACCGACGCTTATCTCGGCACCCTGCGCTCCATGCCCGATATCACCTGCTACTCTATGCAGACTGGCATGATTAACCTCGTTTGGAACAAGCACTCCACGGACAAGTACCTCCGTCTGGCGTTCCAGGCGCTGGCGAACGCGGATGACCTGAACACCGCAAACTACGGCTCTCTGTACGACAACGACCCCTGCTTCATGGAAAAGTCCCAGCCCGGCTGGTACACCACCAAGGGCGAAGAATTCTTCTGCCAGAACGATCCGGAGAAGGCGAAGGAACTGCTGGCGCAGTCGTCTTTTGACACCAGCAAGCCCCTGCGCATCCTGACGGCGACCGGCGGCGGCGCGGAAGCCATGCTGGAAGTGCTGCGTCAGGAAGCCGCGAAGATTGGCGTGACGCTGGAAATCACCGCGACCGACCGCACGACCATGACCTCCATGCGCAACGACGAGACGCTCTACGATGCGTACTTCACCACCTTCTCTTCTGTCGCTGTGCCGTCCCTGCGCAATTTCTTGTCTGCGGATTATGCCGGCTGGTCTGACGATGAGCATCTGCAGGAACTCATGCTCCAGATGACCACCGCCGCCACGAAGGAAGCGGCTTTCGCAACCTGGGAAGAAATCCAGTATTACTGCTACAGCGACTATTGCCCCATCCTGATGATGGGTCACTTCCATCAGGCGGCTGCCTGCACGAACCGCCTGACCGGTTACAACGTTTTCCTGACCACGAATTTCTGGAACGCGAAGCTCGCGAAGTAATCCCAACCGCTGAGGCAGCCGTATTCTCAGTACGGCTGCCTTTTCGTGATTGATAGGGGAAACCCAAGGGGCGCGCCCCTTGACCCCGCAAGGGAGTTCCTCCCTTGACCCTTTCGCGCGATTGGGTTGGTGACAACTGCATACAATGTCCGCGTGTTTATTGGGGGAACGTGGGTATCCGATAATTTGATTGTACTCCGCACAAGCGGATTTGCAATAATCGCCTTCATTTGAAAGCGGTTGACAACAGCATATATGGAGGAAGGACGGAATCACATGACCAATCAGAAACTTTCCCCGGCGAAGTTCACTCTGCTGGGTTTCCAGCACATGTTCGCCATGTTCGGCGCAACCGTGCTTGTACCGACCTTGACGGGTCTGTCTGTCAGCGCAACCCTGCTCTTTGCGGGTCTGGGCACGCTGTTGTTCCACCTCATCACGGGCGGCAAAGTCCCTGCGTTCCTCGGTTCGAGCTTCGCGTTCCTCGGCGGCTATGCGGCGGTGAAGGCAATGCCGCAGTTCGCGGACGGCACGATGAACTGGATTCCCTACGCTGGCGTGGGCGTGGCGGTCGCGGGTCTGATTTACGTTGTTGTCGCGGGTCTGTTCAAGATCTTCGGCGCGCAGAAGGTCATGCGCTTCTTCCCGCCGATTGTCACCGGCCCCATCATCATCTGCATCGGCATGATTCTGGCGAACTCCGCCATCAACAACTGCTCCAATAACTGGCTCATCGCGATTCTGGCGGTGGTCATCGTGGTGGCGTTCAACATCTGGGGCAAGGGCATGTTCAAGATTATCCCGATTCTGCTGGGCGTGGTCGGTTCTTACGCCGTTGCGGCGGTGACGGGTCAGGTGGACTTCACCCCTGTCAAGGAAGCGGCTTGGCTGGGTCTGCCCTTCCAGTGGAAGGATACCGCGTTCTCCCTCTTTGGCGGCTGTGACGGCACGCTGCTGCTGAACTGCATCATCACCGTTGCCCCGATTGCGCTGGCGACGATGATGGAGCACATTGGCGATATGTCCGCTATCTCCTCGACGGTCGGCAAGAATTTCATCGAAGATCCGGGTCTGCACCGTTCTCTGCTGGGCGACGGTCTGGCGACGACGATGGCGGCGCTCTTCGGCGCTCCGGCGAACACCACTTACGGCGAGAACACCGGCGTGCTGGCGCTGACCCGCGTCTACAACCCGGCGGTTGTCCGCATGGCAGCAGTGCTGGCGGTTATCTTCTCCTTCTGCCCGAAGTTTGCGGAGCTGATTCACTGCATGCCCGCGGCGACCATCGGCGGCGTGTCGCTGATTCTCTACGGCATGATTTCCGCGGTCGGCGTGCGCAATGTGGTTGAAAATCAGGTGGACTTCGCGAAGAGCCGCAACGTCATCATCGCGGCGGTGATTATGTCCCTTGCGCTGGGCATCAACTTCTCCAACGCAGGCGCGATTGTGTTCACCGTTGGTCAGGTGACCATCAGCCTGTCTGGTCTGGCGGTGGCGTCTCTGGTCGGCATCCTGCTGAACGCGGTGCTGCCGGGCAACGACTACGTCTTCGGCAAGAGCGAACAGGGCGATCAGGCGGTCAACTTCAAGGTGTAATGATACTACTTTCTGCATTCGCCTGCGCCATCTGCTTGCGCCTTTTCCCCGCTGACGTCCGCTCGTTCCATTTAGCGTAGCGCTGCTACGCTGCATTTCACTCGCGTTAGTCAGCGTGAAAAATTCGCGGCGCATCTCGGCACATTCTCATTTGAAAATAGTATTATAATAGTAGTAATTCCTCAAGAGCGGCATCTGTGCAAAGCAGGTGCCGCTTTTCCGCATTTTCGGGGAAAATATTTTCTTTTTCCTCTTGACAATGGGCATGAAGAGGAGTATCATCACATATGAACGAATGCTCACATGTTTGTTCTCTGGACAATGCCGTCCGGCGAACAGCGTGATTCGGAATAAATAGCGGAAAGGTCGTCGGAAACCATGAAGAAGACGTGGAAAATCGACATTGACTGCCCGAACTGCGCGGCAAAGGTGGAACGCGCGCTGCAAAAGCTGCCCGGTGTGGTGGGTGCGTCGGTGAATTATGTGCAGAAGAAAATCACACTGGAAGCGGCGGACGAACGCTTCGAGGAGGTTCGCAAGGCGGCATACGAGAAGATGAAGGAAATTGAACCCGACGCGGAGATTTTCTTCGATGAAGCGGAAGAGCCGTCCGGCGCGTCTTGTCCATGCGGCGGGCATCATCACGAGGACGATGATGAAGACGAGCATGAGCATCACCACCATCACGACGGCGAATGCGGCTGCGGTCACGATCATCATCATGATGATAATGACCATGACGAACACGAGCGTCACGAGCACTCGCATGAACATGGTCACGAACACGGCGGCGCGAACAAGGGCAAGAAACTGATGATTCGCGTTGCGACTGCGGTCGCGCTGCTGGCGCTGGGGCTGGTCAGCAAGACGAATCTGGGCGAAACGCACTGGGCGACGATTGTTGTGTTCATCGCGGCGTATCTGGTTGCGGGCTACGACGTGCTGTGGCGCGCCATCTGCAACATCCGCCATGGCGAAGTGTTCGACGAGAACTTCCTGATGACGGTTGCGTCCGTCGGCGCAATGTGCGTTGCGGAATATGCGGAAGGCGTCGCGGTCATGGTACTGTACCAGATTGGCGAATACTTCCAAGATAAGGCGGTTGACAAGAGCCGCGAATCCATCACGAAGCTGATGGACATTCGCCCAGACTATGCGAATCTGGTGGACGGCAACGACAGCCGCCGCGTCAGCCCAGAGCGGGTGCGCGTGGGCGACATCATCCTTGTCAAGCCCGGCGAGAAGATTCCGCTGGACGGCGTGGTCATCGAGGGTAATTCGAGCCTGAATACCACGGCGCTGACCGGTGAATCGCTCCCGCGCGATGTGAAGGAGGGCGACCAAGTCCTCAGCGGCTGCGTCAACCTCTCCGGCGTGATGAAAGTCAAGGTCACGGTCGGCTACGGCGAATCCACCGTCGCGAAGATTCTGGCGCTTGTCGAATCCTCCGGCGACGCGAAGGCAAAGACGGAACGCTTCATCACCAAGTTCAGCCGGATTTACACGCCCGCCGTGTGCTTCTTCGCGCTGGCGCTGGCGATTATTCCGAGCCTGTTTGACGGCAACTGGACGAACTGGATTTACACCGCCCTGACCTTCCTTGTTATCTCCTGCCCGTGCGCGCTGGTTATCTCCGTGCCGCTGACGTTCTTCTCCGGCATCGGCGGCGCGTCGAAGAAGGGCATCCTCATCAAGGGCGCGACGTATCTGGAAACCCTTGCGGGGCTGGATACGGTCGTGTTCGACAAGACGGGTACGCTGACGAAGGGCACGTTCTCCGTCACGGGCGTGCATCCGGCAAAAAGCGTCACGAAAGACGAACTGCTCGACGCTGCGGCTCATGCCGAGGCGTTCAGCGATCACCCGATTGCGATTTCGATTAAGGAGGCGCTGGGCCGCGCGGTGGACATGAACCGCGTCAGCGATGCCTCTGAAGCGGCGGGCCACGGCGTACAGGCGAAGGTGGACGGCCAGCAGGTGTACGCGGGCAACGCGCGCCTGATGGAGTCCATCGGCGTCAAGGCGGCTGAGCCGGCGGAAATCGGCACGGTGGTGCATGTCGCGCGCGACAGGCAGTACCTCGGCGCGCTCGTCATCAGCGACGTCATCAAGGAAAACAGCGCATCCGCGATGGAAGCCTTGAAGTCCGCGGGCGTGAAGCGGCTGGTCATGCTGACCGGCGACCGCAAGGAAGTTGCGGCGGACATCGCCAAGAAGGTCGGCTTGACCGACTATCGCGCGGAACTGCTGCCGGAGGACAAAGTGAGCGCGCTCGAAGGCTTGTTGGGCGACGGCCACACCGTGGCGTTCACGGGCGATGGTATCAACGATGCGCCTGTGCTGCGCCGCGCGGATATCGGCATTGCGATGGGCGGCGTCGGCGCAGATGCCGCAATCGAGGCGGCGGATATTGTGCTGATGGACGACGATCCGGCGAAGATTGCGCAGGGCGTCCGCCACGCGCGCCGGACGATGCGGATTGTGCATCAAAATATCATTTTTGCTCTTGCGGTGAAACTGCTGGTGATGGTGCTGGGTATCTGCGGCTTTGCGAACATGTGGCTGGCGGTCTTTGCGGATGTCGGCGTGGCAATGCTGGCGATTCTCAATGCCATGCGCGCGATGAAAATGAAACAATAATGGAAGAAACGGCGTCTCCACAGCAAACGAAATGCGGGATGCGCCGCCTTCCCGCAGAAAATGTGCGAGAAACAGAGATTTTTTTCTGAAAAGCCTTGATTTTTTCAGGAAACCATGCTACAATAAACAGCGCTGGTTTTCGCACGGTTTTCTGCCGTACTCGAACCCTAAGATTGAGCGGTGTGAACCGCCGATTAACAGTATGAACCGGGAGGTGAACGAAGTTGCCGAATATTAAGTCCGCTAAGAAGCGCGTCAAGGTGAGCGAAAAGAAGAATCTGCGCAACCGTATGATCAAGAGCGCTGTCCGCACTTCTGTCAAGAAGCTGGAGGCCGCGATTGCTGCTGATCCCCAGACTGCGAATGCACAGCTGGTTGTGACCACCTCCGCGATTGATAAGGCCGCGTCGAAGGGCGTTATGCACAAGAATGCTGCCAATCGTAAGAAGGCTCGTCTGGCCAAGCAGCTCGCCAAGGCGACTGTGTAATTTCCAGATTACATAAAAAAGCTCCTTCCTCAATCGGGAAGGGGCTTTTTTGAGTGCACTGACGGTGAAAACAGACGGAAAGATGGCGGCGGATGATGCGGACGAATAAACTAAAAGGAAACAGCGACGAAGGTTCGCTAAATGGCGAACGATGATGCCGACCGAACGTACTTATTGTTCGGAAATCCCAAAAGAACGCAAAAAACCGCAAAAACCTTCAAAAAAACCCTTGACGGGCGGGCAAAAAAGTAGTATACTGACAAAGCTGGTTGCGCGAGCCGCTTCAAAGCCGCTTGCGAGACCGGTACGAACCTTGAAAACGATACAGAACAATAACAACGCAAACAAGAC
>OGXX01000686.1_pt1 | contig 37587 bp, 36 predicted proteins | sample 1576301 | NCBI WGS metagenome assembly OGXX01 (sample SAMEA3541469, study PRJEB24748) | human gut metagenome | biome: human gut; feature: human-associated habitat; material: faeces | place: China | collected 2012
AGCCGGGGTAATCGTATGCCACGGTCAGATCTGGTTCAAAAAGTGCTTCATCACCGGCGCGCACCGCACGGCCGAGGTTCTTAGAGAGAATTTTCTCAATAATCGTTTGACCCATAAAGGTCTCCTTTCCCACCGTTTTATCGAACATTTTCATAGAATGAATTCGATGAATGTATTTCATATATAACTCGTTTTCCCGAATTTGTCAATATCAACAGGCTAAAAAGATAAATCCCCCGATATTTTTGACTGCTTGCATAGTTTTTTGACGTTTTTTTGTGACTTTTGCTTGCGCAACGCACATTTGCTTTGCTTAATAAATCTAATAACCCGCAAAAAATAGTGTGAACAGCACCCCATCTGTTAGACAGTATGATATACTATCTAACAGATGGGGTGGCTGGATCAAGGAAGAACGGTTTCTCGATTTCAATCCGGCCATCGCTAAGGATGTTCCGAACCTTTTTGAAGAGTATGTCCATTACTATAATTATGAGCGGCAAGCGGCCGCTCTGGGCTACAAGAGCCCAGTTCAGTATAAGACCGAACTGGGCTTCTAAAATTCGGCGTTTTTGGAGCGTCTACTTTTCCTTGACAGATGCATTTCAAGATGGTTTTAATTACACGCGATTTTACATGTAAAAAGGAGCAGCAAACAAGCGATACACAACGGAATTCAAAAAAGAGCTGTAGAAGCAGTGAGAGTGTATGAGGTTGGAGGGCATGGCCGCATCCAAAGCTGGGAACGCATCTATCTGGCCGAAGGTCCGGAAGGCTTTGCTGTTGAACGCCGCGGCAGCGGCTGCGGCTGCGGGCAGAGGTGGATTACTTAAAAAATTTGCAGGCCTTGGTTTTGGGAAACGAGCGACGCCGGCGCAGAAAACGCAGGTAGTTCAAAAGCTGAGGCGAAAACATTCTCTGGATATTCTTCTATCAATTGCTCAACTGTCCCGTGCGGCGTTCTACTATCATCTGAAACGGATGGATTGCCCAGACAAATACGAGGCTGCCAAAGCAGAAATCGCAGCCATCTACCACGAAAATAAAGGTCGATACGGTTACCACCGTATTACAACAGAACTGTATAGTATTTCCAAGGAGGTAGAGAAAATGTTGTCTGAAAGAATATATAAGTTCAGACGCAAGAGTGGACTTTCTCAAGAGCAACTTGCAGAGAAAATAGGCGTTTCAAGACAGGCCATATCTAAATGGGAAAGTGGAACATCAACGCCTGAATTAGAAAAACTGTTGGCATTAAGCGAGTGCTTCAACATTACTCTTGATGACCTTGTGAAGGAAAAAACAATCAATCAGGGTACAATGGAAGCACCGCCGAAGGTAGAAGATGCCAAAGTTTCGAAAGCCATAGAGATGAAGGTAGGTATTGGCCTTTGTTTGATTGGTGCTGTATGTCTAATCCTTTTCGGAGTTTTGATGGTCATGAGTCCAAGCGCAACAGAGCAACTAAATACTGCTTCGACGATTACTCTAAGTGAATCTGGCGCACTTCCCATCCTATGTGTGTTTTCGATGGTTGTAGGCCTAGTACTAATACTACGCAAAAAATGAAATAGAGGTAACGTGCATGAAAAAGCTGAGTTATTTGTTTATTGCTATTGCAATCTTGCTATCTGACATTATGTGTTTCGTGGTTGCCTATAATTATCGTGATATGCTTTGTGGCATTGAGCACGCAGCTTATAGTGCACCCGCTAATGTTGCATTTCTTTCTGCCATTCCATTTGGCATTGGAATTATCATATGTGCTGTTGTGGCATACACACTTCACAAGAAAGCCCGATAATATGCATCAAGCCCACAGAGTAAATCCGGTAAATTTATGAGAGGCTCCACCCAATAAGGATGGAGCCTCTTTTTATGTCCCCTAATGAATAAATCTACATTAGGATTGGCTAACCGAGCAGTAGCAACAATTAACATAAAAGGGAGTTGCAAAAAGGGAAATGGGCGCTTCTTTTCTGTTTCAGCCTGCCGAAAGCCCGGTCAGGCTGTTCATGGTTCACATACGGAATATAGATTCCGTTTCAGAGCACCAGCTGCAGCCGTTCCAGCTGACGCCGGTGCTCCTGTCCTGCGGTCATCAGGTAGATGCGGGTGGTTTCAATGCTGGAATGGCCCAAGATGTCCGCCAGCTTTGCAATGTCCTTGTAGACCCGGTAATAAATCGTGGCAAACAGATGCCGGAGATTATGGGGAAATACCTTGGAGGGCTCCACATCGGCTTTTTGGCAGAGCCGCTGCATCTCCGCCCAGATCTGGCATCGCCCCATGGGCTTTCCGCCTCTGGTGAGAAAAATCTCACCAGAGGTGATTTTTTGCTTTTTCGCGTATTTCAGCAGCCTCCTGCACAGCTTTCCCGGCAGCAGGATGGTGCGGATCTTTCCCTTCAGAGAGATGGTGGTACGGCCTTCCTGTGCCGCCTCCACGGTGATATAGCGCACCTCGCTGACTCGGATGCCGGTGGCGCAGATTGTTTCCATGACCAGCGCAATCCGCTCCCGTCCTGACTCGCGGGCTGCCGTGATGAGACGCTCATAGTCCTCACGGCCCAGTTCCTGTCCGGCGTCCCGGAACAGACGATGCTGAACCTTCAGATAATGGGCACGGCAATCCGACCAGCTGAGAAAGGCAAACAGGTCGTTGAGAGCAGCCAGAGATGCGTTGACTGTGGAGGGCGAATAGCCACCCATGCTTTGCAGATGTTCTTTCCAAGCTACGACAGCGTCCTTGGTAACAGGCCGCCCATCCAGGTACAGGAAGAAAGCCCGTACGCTTCGGAGGTATTTTTCAATGGTTGCAGGGGATCGTTCCGCCCGAACAAGGGAGGACGCAAAGGCGGCGATCTGTTCGTTGGTAAGATAGTGTTGTTCCATGGCGGTTCTCCTTGTGATAAAGCGTGATGGGTTTCATTTTACCGGTTGGAAGATATCCTGTGCAAGAGAAAGCACAACGCATCAATGTGGGCACTTCTTAGGTGGGTGTGATATTAACTCTGTTAGAGCAAAGATTCAAGTCTTTACGGATTCTTTCTGGCCTTTGGATACCGACTTTGGTCAACAGCACGGATTGGCAGGTATGAAGCCAACGCCGCCTGTGGCGGCCGAAATTTTTAGCGAAAAATCAGTGGAGCGACTTCATCACGAGGTCGCTCCACTTGCTATATTACGACTTGGCAAATTTTTTATTATTTCTTATTTAGCCACTCATCACGGCGTTGTCTGCACTCTTTTAGAGTGTTAGCCACGCAGGAAAATAGTTCCCCGTCAGTGTGGCGATAGTCGTATTGGTAATGCTTGCGCCGTGGGCGGTAGCCGGTGTAAAACACCTCGTACTGTTCAGTGCCGGGAGTAGTGGTTGTGCTTACTCCGTTGGCTGTCATTCTCGTTGTCATAGTATCTCGGTTTTAGTATTCTACAATCAGTATCCGATACTCAAATGTTATATCGGGGTTGGTTATCTTCCTTTGTTTCAGCCATAGGTGGTGGCTGCCGTAGCCATAGACGAAGTATCGGTCAAGGTCGTACTTGTCGGCAAAGTCGGCAACTATCTGTCGTAGCGTTTCCTCGCTGTCGGCATAGAGAATATGGTTTACAAACTCTATGATGATTTCGGCTATCTTATCATCAAAGACGATAGTCGGGTGTTCAAATGTTACGTTCATAATCAGTGGGGGTTATGACTACCGCCATATTTCGGGCGGTAGTCGGATTAAACATTCAGGCGGTCATTCGTGCCTTGATTTCCTTTCGGTGGCTTGCGATAGCCTTTTCTATACGCTCCCGATATTCGCTGTCTTTGTTGCAGGCGGCTCGGCATTGTATCACTTTGAGCGTCTTTAGGTCTATCTCAATGGTTGCCACTATCCTGCCGTCAATGCGGGCGGAGAATACAAGGCTCTCGGCTTTGAGATAATATTGGGCGCTCCCGACACATATATGCTGTGTGTTGCCCTCCATATAATATTCGTCAACGCTGTCAAGGGTCTTGATTTCTATCTCGTTGTCTGTGAACACAAGACCTATGAAGCGACCTTTGAGTTCCTTGAACTTGGCTTCTTTCTCCATAGCCTTTTTGCGGTCAGCCTCCCTGCGCTCCTTCTCCCTTTGGATATTGGTTTTCCTCACATATTCATCGTGTGCGTCAAATAGATTGGAAGGGGCGATGAGTTTTGGAGAACGGGTATCCCTGCCGAAACGCTCCAGCATACGCAGGTAGTCATACCACGTTGAAAGGTCTGGAATATCATATCCGTGACGCTTGGCGATGATATATGATGCCCAAAAGTGCTTTACCTCTGCGGTGTTTCGTGCCATATATTTGAGCATACCTATGTTGCCTTCCTTCAGCAGTGTCTCGGCTTGTGGCGAGGACAGGAGCATTGAGAAAAGATTTACCGGTGCTATTCCGTGAAAATCGCCCTTAAATCCGTTTCTTGTGAGAGCCGGAATAACCTTGAACCTCGGATAGAGATATTGGTCGGATATGTGGCGGTAGGTGTCGTTGTCCTTTCTTATCTCCATAGGAGAGCCGAAAGCGAAGCAGTCAAGATACCAGCCCATTGTACGCTGTATCGCCACAAGTGCCGTCTTGCCGTTGGGAGCAATCCAATACTGACCGATTTCCAAAAAGGCGGGCGAAGCCTTGAAGCCTTTGCGCATTTCCACCACCATAAGGAACATTCGCAATAACTGATACTCCCCGCAGGTGTCTATTACATTGAGATAGGATTTCTGCTGACATTTGCGTACATAAGTTTCCTTGACCTCAAGTTTAGCCTTGCAGTTGGGGCAGGTGCATTTCTCGGATGCCTCCGACATCAGCCACGAGTGTCCGCAATCCATACAAGTGGTGCGACCTTTCGGTAGTCGGAAAGCATAGTGATTGATTGTATTTCGGAACGCCCAACGGCGTGGTGCGGTGGCGAGTGGGCGAAGATGCCCACTCTGTGCGATTACCGCTTGTTCAAATTTAGTTCTCGGTTTCATAGTCGTAAAGTGTTAGAGGTCAAACAGACTGGGTTGTGCGATTTGGGGATTGTTCTCGGTTGCTTTCTTCTCGGTGGTCTTGGGTCGGCGCATTTTAGCCATTTCCTCGTCACGGAGTTTGTTGATGGCGTCCTGCCGTGCCTGTTCCTTTTCTTCCTCGGTGAGTTCCACAACGTGATTAACTACCACTTGGCAGTTGGTCGCTGTATTGCTGACCTCGATTTCCGGCTCATCCCAAAAGTGCATAGCCCAGCCGAAGATTTCATCGTCGGTAAAACCGCAACAACCGCTTTTCTTGACCTCCCCGATGATAAAGGCGCAACACTGCGTCATCGTCTTTGACGGGTTCGCCAACTTGACCGCAAACATAGGGTCTTTCTCCGCCCTTGCCATAAGGTATTGGGCGATTGTGTCTTGGAACGCTTGTGTTCCTTTCATTGTGTTCTGTGCCATAGTCGTAAATGTTTTAGAGTGTCGTTATCCAATAGATTATCCCTATTGCGGTGAGTATGGATATTAGCCAGCCTACGCCTCGGAATATCGGTTTCAGTATCGCCCAAAAGAGCAACCCGACAATCGCCGTTATCGCCAACCCCACCACCTTAGCCGCCTTTTTTAATGCGGTATGAGCTGGTGATGATGTGAAGCTCGGATTTTTGATATGTCTGTTGTTCAGTGTCATAAGGCGATATTTTTTTAATGCGTATAATCGCTGTTTGAAGTTTGTTCGCTCGTTGACATAAAGGCATGACGGAAGAAAAGGGGTGTTCGGCACTCGCACGAAAAAATACTACCGACCAACGGGAGCTGTGGAGATTTTTTCGTGCAAATGCCAAAGAATACCCCGTTCCGGCATGTTAATCAACTACGAGCGAATAGACTTTGAACTCCGATTATAATATGCGGAAAACATAGAGGCGGCATCGCCCTGCAAGGTGACACTGAACAGCAGACATACGGAAAATGCTATCCGTAAGAAAACAGCAATGTCCATAAACATTTCCGAAAACTAATGTATGTCATACTTTCTCACCGATGATAATGCCTATACTTTCATTAGAAACCGCTATGACAGCCCCGGATAAGGCAATGTATGTGTCGGGGACGACCCCGGAATTTATGGAGGGATCGTAAGCGACACGTTCTTTGCCGCCGTGGGCCGTATCAAACGGAGAGTGGCGCGGCGGCTCAAATTCCTTATCAAAGAGCAGGCGTTAAGAACACGGTCTGTCGATTGAAGTCTTGTGTGTGCGACATGCCTGTCGCAATCTCACAAGGCGTATGAGGCAGTCGGTGTTCAGCCGGCTCCCATAGTCGGCGTGCGGTCGGAGGTTGTCAGTGAAGCCTGCTTCGCCGTCAACCTATGACGGCATAGCCGACGACAACACCGTGAGCCGCCACGCCTCTCGCAGTTTTCGCAGTGCCTGATGAAAATTTTATGATAAAATGCCCTGCAATCCAAATTAAAATGCTATATTTGCAAAATAATTACAAATACAGCATTTGGAATGGTATTAGAAATCGCTCTCACCAACTTTTTCTCGATAAATGAGAAAATAACGCTTGACTTGCAGGCCGCCAATATCCAGACAAAGGAAGCCCGCGTGCTTGACGGCAATACTTTCAAGGTCGGCAATGAACGGCTTTTGAAAACGGTTGCCATATATGGCGCAAACGCTTCCGGAAAGAGCAATATAATCAAGGCTGTAAAGGCTGCGGTTGATATGATTCTTGACTCTCACAATTATAACGAGGGTGACAGTTTCGGTTTCAAACCGTTCAAATTTGGCAGGAATGATATTCCGAGCGAGTTCTACATACGTTTCATTGTCAATGGTATAGAACATGAATATTCATTCTCCTGCACCCGTGACGAGATAATAACCGAGATTCTGTATTATTATCCAAAAGGTCGTAAGGCTCTGATCTTCTCACGCGACGAGCGCAAGGCGGGAGGGAAGAAAGAGAAGTATGAATGTACAACTGTAATTCGCCGTCCGATGGATGTGGCGTCGAATACCTCACGCAAAACGCTTTTCCTTTCGCGCGCAAGTCAGATGGACAGGGAGAAAGCAAAAGAAATTTACCGCTGGTTCAACGAACAGCTTGTGTTCAGTTATCGGGGCAATGCGTCCGTGGCAACGGATCGTTTCCTCGGCGACAACAAAGATGCCGTGCTGCGTGTACTAAAAGCCGCCGATAGTGATATTGTGGAATTCACATACAAAGACGGGGAACTGACAACTTTCCACCGTCGTAATCCGTCGCTCCCGTTTGATTTCAATACGGAAGAATCGGAGGGAACCAAAATCCTGTTCAGGATAATGCTCGCAGTCATGGATGTTGTCCGCAACAACAAGGTGATGTTTCTTGACGAGGTGGAAACGAGCCTGCACACCCGGCTCGTTGAATATCTCATCAATCTGTTCCACAACAGCCGGTCGGCGCAGCTTGTATTCACCACACACAACACACACCTGCTTGACATGACACGCTTCCGCAAAGACCAGATTTTCTTTGTCAACAAGCGCGACGATGGTTCCAGCGACCTGTATTCACTTTTCGACTATAAGGACTTCCGCGAGAAAATGGATCTGGAGAAGGCATATCTTCAGGGGCGTTTTGACGCTGTGCCGTATGTCAATGAATTTGAGAATATCTGATTATGGCACGAAAAGCGAAGCTACCGAGAGGTAAGAAGATGAATCCAACATTCTTCGTGTTCTGCGAAGGTAAGACGGAGGCGGCATACGTTGACCTACTGCGACGCAGTTTCCGCGTGCCGGTGGAAATCATAGTACGAGTCAGCGATTCAAATATATCCCAGCCCTATATCGACCGGTGCAAGCGTGACAGGTTCACCACTCGAGATGATAAGACATTTCTGATGTTCGACCTTGATGTGCCGGGCATGCTGGAACATTTGAGGAAGATAAAGGACGCCACACTCCTGCTTTCCAATCCGTGTATCGAGTACTGGTTCCTGCTCCATTATAATGATGTAAGCCGCGAAATATCATCGGCGGAATGTCTTACGAGATTGAAGGCAATCGACGCGGAATATTCAAAAGGCGACTTCTCTGCGGCGATGAAAAAAGTCTTGATTGAAGGGATAGAAACAGCCGCCGCCAGAGCCAAAATAAAAGAGGCATACACCAATCCATCATCAACCGTTCATCTGCTGACTGATGAAATAACTAAATGCGAGAAATAGAATAAAATATGCAACAGAACAATCAGATGCTTCATTTCCCGGTCGGTCATATAATGGACAGAGTTTTATCTCTATTTCATATAGTAGTGAGCGATAATACTCACATACAAGCTATTGATAATGGATTAAAGAAGGGTATTAAATATGTGCTAAATGATGCTCCAGTCGGGCAACCAGCTTCATTAACGGGAGAAAATATCATAGAAATAAATGATAATTATTGTGAGTTTTTATATCTCATCTGTTACGCCTTTTTAGTAATTAACGATTGCTGCTTAATTCTTACAGATAACGTTGAAGGAGAAACCTCAATCTCAAAAGAAGAAGCTGAATCTTATTGCAGAGAGGCTGGTGAAATGCTGTCTGAAGCATTAAAGATGCTTTTACCAAATGATAATGATAAAAAGTATATGGCAGCATCTCGTGGTAAACTTTTTCGGTTTCCCAACACATCAAGGCCCAATAAATATACGGACTTTTCAGATTCTATGACAATTGCTGGGCTAACATATATTTTACATCATGAGTTTGGACACTTCATATTTGAACACGATGAGGATACTCCATTCAATGAACTTGATGCAGATAAACATGCCATCCTTCACCTAAAAAAATGGGGAGAGGAAACAAAAAACGAGAATACGATTTTTGCGGGTATTATTTTAGCTCTTGTTTCATCCGCATTTATCAATCCAACGCTGACAGCAACGAGTTATCCAGATATTGATGATAGGATTGAATATGCACTGCAATTTGCTGATGACTCACTAAAGGAGAATCCTAACTCACTCCTCTACAGAATAATTGGATTTAGTGCTAATATATGGGCTAATCATTTCAATATTGAGATACCCAAAATCACAGCGAATGAAAGCCACAAGGAATATGTCTGTCGTATTAAATCTGCATTGATTAATCATAAAAGAAAAACTAAGATAATATGATAGCGCCTTGTTTTTCAAGAGGTCAATTGGAACAATTGGCAAAACTATTAGGGGAGGAAGTAACGGGATCTCAGTTATCATTGATGTTAGAACAGGTTTCTCTTACAGATCAAATAGAACTTTCAACGAAATGGAAGCGCATTTATAATGCTTTCGTCCGTTATCAGAATGACAAAAATTGTTCTAATCAAATCATGAATTTTATAAAACTTGTATTAGAACCTGCGTCATACATTACAAAATCCAGTCATTATCAAGATATACTCAATAATGTTAGTGCTATATTGTCTTTTGTTGGATTTGAAATAAGAGATGATGGCCGAATTTATGAGTGTGTGCGATCAAAGACCGTTGCAGATGCAGAACAACGTGCTAAGACTTTGAAAAAACAGTTAGAATATCGGAACACACATAAAGAAATATTCAAATATTGCTTACCTGAACTGCTTACAAATAACTATTTCCATTCAGTATTTGAAGCCCATAAAGGATTATTTCAGAGAATTAAAGATTTATCTGGATTAACTACTGATGGTGTGACATTGATAGAGCAAGTTTTTAGTGCAAACCCAATCTTGATAATCAACAACTACACATCTCCATCTGAAAAAGATGAACACAAAGGATTTTGTAACTTACTTAAAGGTTTGTGCGGAATGTTCCGAAATACGGAAGCACATGAGCCTAAATATAGTTGGAATATAACAGAGCAGGATGCCTTGGAGATACTCGGGATGGTATCATATTGCCATAGAAGATTAGATAATGCACATAAGATTCGTATGGTGTGACTTCAACAAATTTTAATTACCAAGAGTAATCAAAAGACATAATTCTACCGTGAGTCAGTGCAAGCTGTCTTTCAATGAAATACTTAGATATGGCATTTTGAACCGTGAGCCAGAAAATCACTGTATCCGTGAGTACGAAGGATTTTTAACGCTTTGGCTCTTTGAGGATTGGAGAGAAATTACTAACTTTGCATTGCCGATATGACAGAACGGCGAAGAACATTGAAGTAGCGGAGTGAGCCATTAGTGAGTCGGCTCAATGTTCTCGCTCTTAAACCTCTGACAACCAGTGCTGTTGCATGAAATAACCTCGAAACCACCGGGGTCACAATCAAAAATCGCAATTGCCTTATGTTGAGGTGGTTGCGATTTTTATTTTGGTGTTTTTGACTACCAGATGACTGCCTACTGAAACTCCAAGGTTCTTTTAATGCCTGAGGCTATTTGTAATTAAACTGCACTCCATAAGTTTTTGGGTATAACTTTTGGGGTGCAGTCTGCTGAATCACCGTATGAGGTGTGTTAGGGTTATTGTTGGAATGGTTATTCTTCCGAAGCTTCTTCGTTGACCGATTCGAGAGCAAGTGCAGTCAGGGTTTTATCTGACTTCTTTTCATCCCTGAGGGTGGATCGCAGCAGTTTTGCTACTTTCGTTTCCTGCATTGCATCGGCAAATGCGGCAAGGGTGCCGTATGTGGCGATTTCATAGTGTTCCACCTTTTGTGCGGCAAGGATAAGTCCCGCATCACGTATGGCAGTGCCTTTTTCTGTGTCGGATATGATGCTTTCTGCTTCCGAAATAAGCCCTTCCATGGCGTCGCATTTCTTGGTTTTGGGCTTCTCTCCCATCAGTTCAAACACTTGTTCAAGGGTTGCGATCTGATTTTCGGTTTCGGATAGGTGCGTTTCGAATGAGGCTGCCAGTTCTTTACCGATGGCTGCTTTCTGCATTTTCGGAAGAGCCTTGAGTAACGCCTTTTCCGCCCATAATATGTCCTTCAGTTCGTCGATGAAGAATTCGCGGAATTCCTGACCTTTATTTGTTTTCTCGGCGGTTACTTTGGTGGAGGTCTTAGTGTCAGTCTTTGGTTCAGCTACATCTTTTTTCTTAGTTTCCGCCTTTGCTTTTGCATCTTCATTTTTTGAAGTTGTTTTCTTCTTAGCTTTGGTTTCCATAATTAAAAGGTTTTGGTAGTTAGAGATAACAACGATGTAATCGTCGAATAATTAGTATGTTATATCATAGGGTGAATCATCGTATTTTTAATAACAGTCAGATCGGAATAATGTTTTCTGTATAATTCCTAACAGATTATAATATCTCATTAATTTGGCTTTATCTTATATACTCTCGTTCGGCAAAATTCAAGAAAGCTTGATTTTGCACTCACTTATCATTATATTTGTGGCATTAAATCCATACGAGAACTTTATATGGCTAAATGTGAGGAAAGGGAGTCGGGGCCGCTGAAGCTCATCTTCAATTACAACGATGTGTTCTACAGCTTCTTTTACGATGATGTGAGCGCGTGTGTGCACCGTTCCCGCGAATATGCGCTTAATTATGTCTATTCAGGCGAAATGATCCTTGACAACGGCAAGGAGAAGGTGCATGTGCGCAAGGGTGAATGTGTGTTCATACCGCGCGACCATCACATCACCATGTACAAACGGACATACGATGGCGAGCGTTATTGCGGGATATTCCTTATGTTCACCCGCAGCTTTCTAAGAAATATGTATGGTAAGCTGGCGTTGGACAAAATACATGTAGCAGGCAGTAAATTGGATGGCGGGGTGATCCTGCTTCCCCGCACAGTGGAACTTGCCAGCCTGTTCGCCTCCATGATGCCTTACTTTGATCCTGATGTCAAGCCGAAGGACAATTTCATGGAGCTGAAACTTCAGGAGGCGCTTATGGCTCTGCTGGCCATTGACGAACGGTTCATACCTACGATGTTCGATTTCAATGAGCCGTGGAAAATTGATATCCTCGGCTTTATGGAGGAGAATTACATGTGTGATCTCAGCATTGAGGAGATCGCGCATTACACGGGGCGAAGCCTTGCCACATTTAAGCGCGATTTCAAGAGGATCAGCGATCTGACACCTGAAAAATGGATTATAAGGAAACGTCTTGAGCGGGCTTATGAGCTTATCCGGGGCGGCAGGCGGAAAGTAGTGGATGTATATGCAGAGGTAGGGTTCCGTAATCCGTCGCATTTCTCCACCGCTTTCAAGAAGCATTTCGGCATGGCACCTACCGCGGTTCCCGTATAGTGTTATTGAACTTTTCAGAAAGTTTTATTGAGCCTCACAGCAATGCTGCCGTGGGGCTTTCCATGTAATTTTGCGATAAATAAAATGAAAGATACATTCATATGAGAGTAACACAAATAATGGTTGGGGGCGTCCTGTCAGTCATCATGGCGATTGCTGATGCGGAAGCTGCCCTACCCGTACAAAATGAAAATAAAATGGAAAGACTGAATCTTACAAATGAATGGGACAAGACGTTTCCCAAGAGTGATAAGGTTGACCACAGCAAAGTCACTTTCGTCAACCGTTACGGTATAACGCTTGCCGCCGATATGTATAAGCCAAAGGACGCCAGCGGGAAATTGCCGGCGATAGCTGTGTGCGGTCCGTTTGGTGCCGTAAAGGAACAGGCTGCCGGCCTGTATGCGCAGCAAATGGCTGAGAACGGTTTCCTGACCATAGCTTTCGATCCGTCGTTCACGGGCGAGAGCGGAGGTACACCGCGTTATATGACGTCGCCCGACATCAACACAGAGGATTTCAGTGCTGCCGTAGACTATCTTGTGACAAACCCTGGCGTTGATCCTGAAAAAGTAGGCATAATAGGTATCTGCGGTTGGGGAGGGTTAGCCATAAATGCCGCTGCGGTCGATCCGCGTATAAAGGCCACGCTTGCCTCCACCATGTATGACATGAGCCGGGTCACATCCAACGGTTATTTCGATGCTGATGACTCTGGCGAGGCGCGTAATGCCATGCGCGAAAAACTTTCGGCACAGCGCACTGAGGATTATCGCAACGGCTTCCCGGCTCTCGGCGGTGGCGTGCCGGATGTTCTGCCCGAGGATGCTCCCAAGTTTCTCAAGGACTATTATGCCTACTATAAGACTCCGCGCGGCTACCACAAACGCTCGCTCAACTCCAACGGAGGCCGCAATGCAACATCCCCAATTCCATGGATAAACTTTCCGCTGATGAGTCGTGCCGATGAGATTGACAATGCCGTAATGATTCTTCATGGCGAAAAAGCCCATTCGTTCTACTTCGGTAGCGACGCATACAAGAAGCTTACCATCACCTCCGGTAAGGATAATAACAAGCTGTTTATGGTAATTCCCGGAGCAAGCCACACGGATCTTTACGACCAGATCGATATCATTCCATTCGACCAGATTACCAGGTTCTTCAACGAGCACCTGAAATGACAAATATATTACTAAAAATGACAAAATTCTTATCATCAATCATGATTGCACTGGCAGTTTCTTTAACGGCATGCGCAAATAACGGCGCTGCCGACTCGGCAAAGGATGAAAGCACGTCCCACACTCTGGTTGCTTATTTTTCAGCACAGGGCCACACAAAAGAGCTGGCTGATAAAATTGCTGCAACTACAGGAGGCAAACTATTTGAAATAGAGCCGACGGAGCCATATACGGAAGCCGACCTTGACGGTTGGAACGAAAGCGCGCGAGGCACAAGAGAGTCAAAAGACCGCAGAACCAGGCCCGGGATAAAAAACAGGGTCGCCGACTTTGAGAAATACGATACCATCTACCTCGGATTTCCAATCTGGTGGTATACTGCACCTACCATAATCAATACTTTTCTTGAAAGTTATGACACCGCCGGCAAGACGATCATCCCTTTTGCCACATCAGGTGGAAGTGCTTTTGGCGACACGGAGAAAGATTTGAAAGTTTCAGCCCCTAATGCAGTTTTCAAGCCCGGAAAAGTCATTAATAACGCAACACAAGAGCAGGTCGAACATTGGATTAAATCGGTAAACGAATAAAAAGGTATTATGGTATAAAAAAGAGCTCGAAATGAGCACAACTATATAATACTGAATAACTGACATGGGTATAAAACGTATGGCAATAGCCTTATTGACAGGCTTAATTTCAATTATTCCGATTATGGCACAACAAAAAATAATTCAGAATGCCGGTCGTCAGCAACTCGGAGAATTTGCACCGGAGTTCGCGCATCTCAACGATGACATACTTTTCGGCGAGGTATGGAGCCGTAACGATCTCCTTTCGCTGCGCGACCGCAGTCTCGTGACAATAACCTCGCTGATTTCACAGGGCATAACTGACAGTTCGCTGATCTATCATCTTCAGGAAGCAAAGAAAAACGGCATAACGCGCACTGAAGCCGCCGAAATCATAACCCATATTGCATTCTATGCCGGCTGGCCCAAGGCATGGGCGGCATTCAATCTTGCAAAAAATGTATGGAATGACGATATAAAGGGAGAAGATGCAAAAGCGGAGTTTCAGCGGTCGATGATTTTCCCTATCGGCGAGCCCAACACAACCTACGCCGAATATTTCACCGGCAACAGTTATCTTGCCCGCATTTCTGACTCGCAGATCCCGTTTTCCAATGTAACGTTTGAACCTCGTTGCCGTAACAACTGGCACATTCATCATGCTTCCAAAGGCGGAGGACAGATGCTTGTTGGTGTTGCAGGGCGTGGCTGGTATCAGGAGGAAGGTAAGGCGGCAGTGGAGATTTTGCCCGGCATGGTTATACATATTCCTGCCAATGTGAAGCATTGGCACGGTGCTGCCGCCGACAGCTGGTTCGCACATCTGGCTTTTGAGATACCCGGCGAAAATTCCTCAAATGAATGGCTTGAGCCTGTAACTGACAAAGAATACGACAGATTGAAATAATTGGGATCTCAGAGTTGTTGGTTGGCGGTATTTAATATCCCATTAAATTATTCTGATATTATTGACCGATAAATCCGATAGTATAATAATGTGTAGCAGAAACAGAATAAAAGTCCGGAGCTATGAATCGCCATGCGGAAGGCTTGTACTCGGTTCATACGGCGAGAGTCTCTGCTTGTGTGACTGGCAGGAGGTGCGTCGGCGCAATGATGTGGCTGACCGGCTCAGGCGTGGGCTTCATGCTGAATTTGAGGAGGGCTGCTCGCCGGTGATTGAAGTGGCTGCACATCAGCTTGACGAATATTTTGCGGGTAAACGGCGTGAATTTGATATACCTCTGCTTTTTGTAGGCACTGAGTTTCAGAAACAGGTGTGGAATGAATTGCTTGACATTCCGTTCGGATCAACCATATCATATGGGACGATGGCCGCAAAAATCGGTATGGCGAAGGCTGTGCGTGCTGTGGCTAATGCCAATGGCGCAAATGCAATCTCGATATTTGCTCCGTGCCACCGTGTGATAGGTAGCAACGGCTCATTGACAGGATATGCCGGCGGTATCAATGTAAAAAAATACCTGCTGGATCTTGAATGCCGTTGTTTGGGATTATAGCACAGGATGTATCGTTCTAGCTATAAGTCTGTTTTAATGTTGAGCAGCGGGCGCAGATCGCGTAAGGGAAGGCCTATGAGACTGGCCACTTCGGTTATAGGAATAGGGCTGTCGTCAGTTTCGGGCAGAAGCATGGTGTGGGGTATGCGGAGGGGCACTTCGGGATTGAATCGCGGGCCCAAGGACAGCATTATGCCCGCATCGGTCAGCTGCCGCGCTGTGTCGGCATTGCCTCTGAAGCCGTGGAGTATCCACCGGGATTGCGGGCGCAGGGCTTTGTGGAGGGCCAGAATGCGGTGTGCCGTTTTGACACAGTGTATTATGAGGGGCTTTCCCAGCTCTTCGCTCAGGGCTATATGAGCCCGGAATATCTCTTCCTGATGTTCTATGGGGGCTCCGCGCAAAGGGTCGAGCCCTGTTTCGCCTATGGCTGCTATTTCGGGCTTTATGGCGTATTGACGCAGAAGGTCAATATCGTTTATGTCGGTGTGGGAAGTGTCCCACGGATGTATGCCTGTGCTGTATACTATGCCGGGTTCAATAGTGTCGCCGGGACGTATGTTTACTAATGCGCCTGGCCTGATGGTATGGGTGTGTATGTCGTATATGGGAATATCCGGATTCATGGCACGGGGTCGTAGCCGCAGCCACCCCATGGGTGACAGCGCAGTATGCGTCGCAATGCTAGCCATGAGCCGCGCAGCGGGCCGTGCCGCCGGATAGCCTCTATGGCATATGCGCTGCATGTGGGCGTGAAACGGCATGACGGTGGCAGCATCGGGGAAATGGCGAGCTGATAAAACCTTATGGGTAGAATCAGTAGGCGGCTCAGGATATGTGACAGGGCTTTCATCAGCCGCATGGATGTAGGGTTGTGGCTATACGGGCCAATAGTTTCATCATGGCCCGTTCGACGGTGGTATACGGCTCTGTCGAGGATCCCACATAGATGAACGCTATATCGGCGCCGGCGCTTTGGGGTGTGCGGTTGAGCCTGTAGGCCTCACGTATGCGGCGGCGCATCTTCACTCTGTCCACGGCATGACGCAATCTTTTTTTGGGCACTGATATAAGAAACCGGGAAGGTAGGTCGGCCTGATTGTCCTGTGGTATGGTTCGTGCGCTCCACACGGCTCTGAGTGGATATGCCAGATGGGAGTATGTGCCCGGAATGTTTCGCCCGAACAGGCGCTCTATATCCTTTAGGCTACAAAGTTTCTCGCATTTGCTTAACGACAGCGGGGGGCACACTGGCTAACTATGGGAATGTCGGAAGGTTATTTCTGGGCTTTGAGGAAGTTCTCCAAGGCTGTGGTCATGGAGGGGGCAGTGGGGCTGGGGGCTTCCACATCGATGCGCAACCCGGCTTCCGAGGCAGCTTTGGCGGTGGTGGGGCCGAATGTGCCTATGGCTATGTTGCCTTGGTTGAAGTCGGGGAAATTCTTTTTGAGCGATGCTATGCCGTTGGGGCTGAAGAACACGAGCATGTCATAGTCAAACGGTTCGTCGGGAGTGAAGTCGTTGCTTACCGTACGGTACATTACGGCCTTGCGGTAGTTTATACCGGCCTTGTCGAGTATGTCGGCATCACCGTTATGTACATCGGATATGGCATACAGGAACTTTTCCTTGGAGTGTTTGAGGATAAACGGCATCAGATCCTCAAGTTTTCCGGCAGTGCCATGGAATATTTTGCGCTTGCGGTATATGATGTATTTCTGGAGGTAATGGGCTATTGATTCCGTGGTGCAGAAATACTTCATGGTGTCGGGTATGTTGAAGCGGGTTTCCTCACATAGCCTGAAGAAATGGTCAACAGCCGTACGGGCTGTGAATATCACAGCAGTGAATTCCGGTATGGATATTTTCTGTTGCCTGAACTCCTTCGAAGTCAGCCCTTCCACTTTTATGAAAGGCCTGAACACTATTTCCACGCCGTAGCGTTTGGCTATGTCAAAATAGGGTGATTTTTCGGAGGTGGGTTGCGGCTGAGAAACAAGTATCTTCTTGGTCTTCACTGGTAGGATATATATCTGTGGCGGTAATTGCAGGCCGCCGGTTAAACAAGCGTTATCTCCCCGTTAAGCAGTCTCCATGCCACTATAAGGGGCGTTATTTCAAGTGTGCAAAGATACAAAATAAAATAGAACAGAGAGGAAACCCCGGTGTAAAAAATTCTAAAACCCTTTACTATAAACACTATCCGGGCTATAAAATATAGGCTTATGCCGAATGTGGCTGTGATAAATACGCCTCCGGGATAGAACAGGGCGAGCATGGCTGGCACTATGAGGGTGAGGCCGAGCAATGCCTGGGAGGCGTTGAATCCGCGTATCCATTGTGAGGATCCGTTGGAGGTCCCGAATGTGAATCCCACGGTGCGGTAGGCGGCAAGCTGCCAGATGTAATAGGCCATGGCACCGCTTACAGCGATTATGAGTCCTGAGGCCGGGGAACCAGTCCATAATCCGCATACATTCATCCAGGCATACAGTAGAGCGCCTTCGGCCACAGTGACAAGGAGTATAAGGGACAGCATTACGCCGCGTTCGTTGACGGTGGGGTCATCGAATATGTTGGACCGGCGCCTTACTGACCACAGATCGGCTGTGAAGCTTTTTATGAATGCCGAATAATGACGGAAGTTAAAGCTGACAACAATAAGTGTGGCAAGCATAAGGGCCATCACTCCCGAATCATATCCGGCCAAGGGTGTGATGCGGTGTCCTTCAAGTCCGGTCTGCCACCCTCTGGCCACGGATGTGTATGCGTCGCGGTCGGGCCTCGGCATTACCGGGGCCTTGTCGAGAATGCATATCCGTTCTGATCCTTTGAAGCCGTCAGGCACTGTCCTTGCGGAGGCGGACAGTGCCTGAGCGGCAGTTATTGAATCCGGAACTGTTGTCACTGCCGAGGCAGTGGTGTCAGCTGCTGTTTCGGGCATTGATCGGGTTGGTGGGAGGTCAGAGCTGCAGGTCGCCGTTTATTATCTCGGCCCATGGGAGCCCCTGCACAGGTAATTGCTCCATGAACGGATCGGGATCGAATTCCTCTACATTCCACACTCCGGGGCGTTTCCATTTGCCTGTGAGCATCATCATGGCGCCTATCATTGCGGGTACTCCGGTGGTGTAACTTACGGCCTGCATGCCTGTTTCGCGGAATGCGGCTTCATGGCTGCAATTGTTGTAGATGTAGTAGGTAAGGGGCTGGCCGTCCTTTCCGAGGCCGCTGATCCGACATCCGATAGAGGTGGAGCCGTGATAGTTTTCTCCGAGATCCTGGGGATTGGGGAGCACGGCTTTGAGGAACTGGAGCGGCACTATTTTCACGCCGTTGTATTCCACCTCGTCAATCCGGGCCATTCCTATGTTCTGGATCACGCGCAGGTGAGTCAGATATTCCTGTCCGAATGTCATCCAGAAGCGGGCCCGGCGGATGGTTGGGAAATTCTTGACTATGGATTCAAGCTCCTCGTGATAGAGCAGATAGCTTTCGCGGTCGCCTATCTCGGGGTAGGTGAGGGCTTTGTGTATCTCCAGAGGTCCGGTTGTAACCCACTGTCCATCCTGCCAGTAACGGCCGTTCTGAGTTATCTCGCGTATGTTGATTTCCGGGTTGAAGTTGGTGGCGAAAGCCTTGCCGTGGTCGCCTGCGTTGCAGTCCACAATGTCAAGTGTCTGCATTTCGCTGAAAAAGTGTTTGGCGGCATAGGCTGTGAACACTCCTGTCACTCCCGGATCAAAACCGCATCCGAGCACGGCTGTGAGGCCGGCTTTCTCAAATCGTTCCTTATATGCCCATTGCCATGAATATTCGAAGTGGGCTTCGTCGCGCGGTTCGTAATTGGCTGTGTCGAGATAGTTGACTCCGCACTCCAGGCATGCGTCCATTATGGTGAGATCCTGATAAGGGAGAGCTACGTTTATCACCAGTTCGGGCTTATGGCGCCGGAACAGCTCTACAAGCTGCTCCACGCTGTCGGCGTCCACACTGTCGGTGGTGACATTGGGGTGGTTTATGGCCCGTGCCACGGCATCGCATTTGGAACGTGTGCGTGACGCTATGACTATTTCGGTGAACACCTCGGGGTTCTGGGCACATTTGTGGGCCACTACCGTGCCTACGCCTCCGGCTCCGATTATGATAACTTTTGCCATTTCTTCTCTTTATGGATGTGATAGGTTAAATGATAATCAGGGCGCTAATTTACGCACAATTCATAAGATATGCAAATATTCCGCAACCATACGGGGCGTCGCAGAATTCTATGCCATATATCATTCGGGTGTTAAAAAGTATTGTGCCAGATGTTAAAATGAGTAGTATGTAAATCTTTTCTCCGAGTCACATGTTATTGCTTATGATTATTCGCTCATGCGGATATGACCAAAGGTTGAATAAAACCGGGTACAATGACCATCGGGATTAGATCTTCTTGACGCCTGCGTGCCCCATTTGATAAATAACTAACACACACTTAACAAAAACACATTAACTATTATGGCAGACAAGAAGTATTCTCCTGCTGTTCAGGAGCTCGCAGACCTTATCAAGGAAAACAACTGGGAAGACAAGTTTAACCAGGCTATCGCAAAGGTCGTATCGTACAAAATCCCTGGTCTTTCAGACATGACCACTATTGAGGATTATCTTGATTATCTTGAAGCTTATATGCATTGGGTTCCTGCGGAAAACCGTGAGGGCACACATGTTTACCAGCATCTGTTCCGTTCATTCTTCCTGCTTGATCAGGAACCAGTGAAGTCGCTCCAGACTCCGTGTGCTCCTGCCGACAGGCAGCCTGAACTTACTCCGCTTTCGAAGTGGATGGTCAATTACTGCTATGCTATCGGCGACTGGCTTGACAGCCCCGAGTCCATCACAGCCGACAGTGTCAAGTCGTTCTACGACTGTGCAGTCTACAACATGGACGAATATCTCGAACCCCGTGGAGGATGGAAGACTTTCAACCAGATGTTCGCTCGCCACGTCAAACCGGGTTATCGTCCTATCGCCGCAATCGACGATGACAGAATCATAGTTCATCCCGCCGATGCATGCTTCGGTGGCCAGTGGGAAATACGCCCTGACACCCATGTACGTATCAAAGGTCTTGACTGGAGTATCGACGAACTTCTTGAAGGCAGCCCCTACAAAGATAAATTCAAAGGAGGCATGTGGTGCCACTCGTTCCTGAGCTGGACCGACTATCACCGTCAGCATGCGCCTCTGTCGGGTATCGTACGTGAGGCACGTGTTATCCAGGGTGCCTGCTACGTTGACCTTGTAGCTGTTCCGGATAAAGTCAACCCCGCCACCAATCAGGTCGAGGCATGGCGTGCCACCGCTCCTGACCAGGCCGGTTACGAATTCATGCAGACCCGTGGCCTGATAGTTCTTGAGACCAAGTATGGTTATGTGGCCATTCTGCCTATCGCAATGCCTCAGGTGTCTTCAGTAGTGGTTACAGCCGAAGAGGGTATGGCCCTTAAGAAAGGTGATGAAATCTCTTACTTCCAGTTCGGTGGTTCGGATATAGTATACCTGTTCTCTGCCAATATGAATGTGTCTATGTCGGCTCACCTCGGCACTCACTATAAGGTAGGTACAAAGATCGGTGAAGTTTACCCTGTGGTGGAGCTTTGAGAGAAATCCCCTGAATAATTAACTTAGTAAAACTTAGGCTTATGGCTACTTCTGACTTAAACAAGCCTGCAGTTCAGCCTAAGGAAAGCAAGCCCGCGAAGGCTCTCATTTCAACCGGAGCGATGACCATAATGATCATCACAACGGTGGTGAGCCTCCGCGGGCTCCCTTCCCAGGCGGAATTTGGCATACAGTCCATATTCTACTATCTCTTTGCTGCGATAGTGTTTCTGATCCCGTTCTCCCTTGTATGTGCCGAACTTGCTTCTACCTATACTCATTCCGGGGGACTCTACCGTTGGGTATCGGAGGCTTTCGGAACCCGCTGGGGATGGTCGGCTATGTATCTTGAATGGCAGACCCTCGTGATATGGTTTCCTGCCGTGCTGATGTTCGCTGCCGTATCGCTTGCCTATATATTCTGGCCCGAGGCTTTTGACGCAAGGCTCGCCTCCAACAAGCTTTATACCCTTCTTATTGTGCTGGGTGTCTACTGGTTCTGTAACTTCATGGCATTCCGGGGTATGAAATCGTCAAAGATGCTGAGTACGCTCGGCGGTCTTTTCGGCACTATCGTACCGGGTGCTATACTTATCGTTCTCGGTGTGGCATATTTCTGCATGGGAAAGCCCATCATGCTGACACACGAGTCATTTTTTCCTGACTTCACCAAGATCGGTACTATTGTGCTTGCCGCTTCAATATTCCTGTTCTATGGAGGCATGGAGATGAATGCAGTCCATGTACAGAACATGAAGGATCCGGCGCGCCAGTTTCCGAGGGCCATGTTCCTTGCCGTTGCCGTTATTGTGGCATTGTTTGTGTTCGCCACATTGGCAATAGGTTTTGTGGTGCCTGCCAAGGACATTAATCTGCTCGCCTCGCTTCTTGTGGCATATAATGACCTTTGGGCGTCAATCGGAGTACCCTGGCTCGGTAATGTAATGGCTGTACTGATCACATTCGGCGTAATAGGACAGGTCAGCGTAATCATAGCCGGCCCGTCGACCGGACTGGTGGCTGTGGGCGAGAGCGGTTATCTGCCGCGCAGCCTTCAGAAGACCAATTCACGCGGAGTCAACAAACCTATTCTTTACGTCCAGGCATTCTTCGTCACGCTGCTGTCATTCGTACTTGTGGTTCTCCCGTCGGTGGAATCGGCTTATCAGGTCATGTCGCAGATGGCTACTGTCATTTACCTTATTCTGGTGCTGATGATATACTTCGCGTTCATACGCCTCCGTCACACACAGCCTCAGAAACCGCGCGGATTCCGTGTGCCCGGAGGTAAGTTCGGCGAAGCGGTGGTTACGGGTGTGGGGATTCTCGGAGCCGTTGTGGCTATGGTGCTCAGCTTCATCCCGCCGGCCCAGATCAATACCGGCAGTCCGGTGGTGTATGTGCTGATTATTCTCGTAGGAGCCGCAGTGTTCTTCTGTGTTCCCCTTATAGTCTATGCGCGGCGCCGTCCGTCGTGGAGGAATCCTGTTGTTGCCGACAAGTTCTATCCGTTTGACTGGCAGATCGAGAACCGTCGTCCGTCGCAGAAGTCGGCATGGAGCGCCGGTTACACTCCCACCCCTCAGGATATTGCCGCTACAGTAGCGCGTATATCGGCTGAGGATGGCGGAACCTCGCAAGCGGCTGCCACACCTGCCGGAAAATGACAGATACTGTAATAACACCGGCTTCCGGGAGCATGTGTCCCCATGTTGCCCGGAAGCCGGGTTTGGTACTAAGAAGCTTTATCAGTTATTTCAATAGTTTCCCGATATGAAACGTATTGCTACCGGCAGGGGATTTATTCCGTTGCTTACATTGATTGCCGTATGGTCCCTGTCGCTGGTGGTGGACCTTCCCGGCCTCGCCATATCGCCCTTGATGAGCGTTGTAGGCAAGGTTTTCCCCGATGCCACTCATTTGGAGTGCCAGTTGCTGGAGATACTGCCTAATTTCTGCATTTTCCCGTTTATCCTGTTGTCGGGCAAGCTCTCGATGAGCCGCAACAAGGTAGGGCTGGTGGTGCTCGGCCTCACTGTGTTTCTTCTGTCGGGTATCGCCTATTTCTTTGTCGATTCAATTCTCGGCCTTATAATTGTGAGCTGTGTGCTCGGCATGGGTTGCGGGCTGGTAATACCTCTTGCGGCAGGATTGCTTGCGGAAATTTTCACAGGCCGTTACCGTCTTGAACAGATGGGTATAAAATCAGGTATCGCCAACGGAACTCTTGTTATAGCAACATTGGCAGTGGGCTTGACAGAGGGGCATGACTGGCACACTCCGTTTGTGGTTTATCTCGTGCCTGTGATACCGCTGATGCTGTCGGTGTTCCTGACGAAGAAATTCATGTCGCGCAACGGCGGTGGAGAGGTTGAGACACCTTCGGCCCCGCGGCCCGCAGCTACATTGGCGCCCAAGGTGGTTAAACGTCGCCTATGGGGTGTGATATTCTTCTATCTTGTAGTCACGGTGGCAGGAATAACACTGTCATTCTTCATCCCGTTCCTTATGTCGAGCCACCACATGGGTGATGACGCCACCGGTTATGTAAGTGCCGTGTTCTATCTTATGGTCACATTGCCGGGATTCATATTAGGGCGGATTGTGCGTACATTACGCCATATGACTATTCCGGTATGTATAGCCATGATGATTGTAGGGCCGCTGATCATTGCGTTCTGTCCCTATCTCACAGCCTATTTTATAGGGGCTTCGCTGATGGGCTTCGGCTATGGTGCACTGCAGCCGGTGTTCTATGACAAGGCATCCGAACTGGCACCTTCGGCGGCGCATTCCACAAGAGTGCTGTCATATGTCATGTCGGCCAATTACATAGGTGTGGCGGTGTGCCCGCTGTTCTTTGTCGGGCTAAGTTCGGTCAAGGCCTTTATAATAAGTGCCGTGTGCATGGCCGTGGTTATGATTGTGGCGATAGTGCGGCGTAACTCATTTACATTCAGCGTCAACGACGAACTTGCCGCCTACGGTAAGAGATAGTTGTTGCTGATGATCCCTTTCAAAGGATGAAAAAATATTTTAAAGAAATCAGATCGATGAAAACATCAATATTTGTTCCGTTGTCGGTGGCCTTTGCAGTTGCGCCGGCAGTTGCGTCGGCACAGAATGCCGCCGAAGAGGAACCCATAGTATCTGTGATTGTAGGTGACGCGGCAGCGGCGCCCGATGTGCAGGTTGAATTTGTCAATAACGCCCCTAAGCATAAGCGCGACAATGGTTTGCCCCGATTCGCCATAGTTGGTAAGGACAATAAGTTTTATCTCGGTTTGGGCGTGCAGTTTCTCGGCGAAGGACTGGTGGATTTCGGCGACAATATGCCGTCGCCTTACGCATTCGTTCCTTCGTCAATAACCAAGGCGTCTCCCGGCAACGGCAGTTCGCTTCGCTTTACGGCCCTTACCTCGTCATTTTATATCAATGCCGTGGCTCTGCCTGGCACCAAGGATAAGGTAGGTGTTTTCTTCAAGGCCGAGATAAACGACGGCAATGATTACGGATTCAGCGTGTCGCATTTCTATGCCACGTACCGTGGGTTCCAGGTGGGTTACACATCGAGTCTTTTTGCCGACGGTGCCGCAATGCCTTATACTATCGATGACCAGGGACCTAACGGATCGGCCAATCTGACCGTGTTCACCGCCGGATATATCCATAACTTCACTCCTTCGCTGTCGGGAGCTATCGGCATTGACGCTCCTACGGCCGACCTGACCACAGGCCACGGCACGGCGTCGGTGAGCCAGCGCATACCGGCCATACCGCTCTATTTTCAGTATGGATGGGGCGGTTCGAGCCATGTGCGCCTGTCGGGTATGGTGCGTCCGATGCAATACCGCGATGTGGTTGCCGCCAAGAACCGTACGCCCGTGGGGTGGGGTGTCCAGCTGTCGGGTCTCGCACAGGTGGCCAAACCGCTTACGCTCTACTATGACGCCACTTATGGCCATGGTATAGCCAATTATCTTCAGGACGATACGGATATGAATCTTGATGCGGTGCCCGACGGTGACAAGCCCGGACATTGCAGCCTCGTCAGGTCGCTGGGCCTTACGGCCGGCTTGACCTACAACATAACACCGAAGCTTTCCTTTAATGCGGCCTACAGCCACGTCACAAACTGGAATGCCTCAGGCGCCCTTCCCGGAGAGGATCAATACCGTTACGGCGATTATATAGCCGCCAACTTGATCTATTCCATTAACAAGATTGTCGGTGTGGGCATAGAATATGACTATGGCCACCGCAAGTCATTTGACTCCGCCTCGCTCCACGTCAACCGCCTCCAGGCCCAGCTGTCCGTCACCTTCTGACCTCCGCACACTAAACCACACATGGCACCTCATGTATTTACACGGGATGCCATGTGTGTTTCTATCAATATCGATTAGGATAATATAAAAAGCCGCCATGGGGCGGCTTTTTTGTGATGGATGGAGAGGGGATCGGTCAGCGTCGGCGGTTGCGGACAGAGCGGGTGGCCGACGAGCTGGTGCTTTTGGGGGCTTTGGGCTTTTTGGCCTTCTGTTTCTTGGGTTCTTTAGATTTTGAATCCTTGTTTTTATCTTTATCCTTGTCCTTGTTTCCGCGTGAGCTGCGGCGTGAGCGTGAGTTGGTTTTCTCAGGTTTGGCTTCTTCGGTGCTTACGGCTGGAGTGCCTTCCGCTCCTTCGCCTGCGGCTACAGTGCCTTCGGCCGCTTCGGCGGCAGCAAGGGCCGCTGCTTCGGCTTCCTCGGCAGCCTTGGCTTCGGCCTCACGGCGTGCCTCAAGTTCCTCAAGTGTGGGAACCCACAGCTGCTTGCCGAAGTTTTCAAGCGACTGCTGTATGCTGTCCTGGGCATGCTTGCGCTGGTCGGGATCGGAATATATTTGTGCCAATGTGCGGTTGCGCAGGTTGCGGGTCTTGTAGATGTCACCGTCGTAGAGGCCGAGGGTGAAGTAGTCGGCCAAGGTGTGGGTGGCAAGGTTGTTGTTGTCGGATGTGAAGATAGGGTTGGCCGACAGGTATGGCTTCAGATCCTCGTATTTTACCCAGAACATGGGGTAGCGCATTGCTTCGCCACCGAAGTCGCCGGCACGGTGCAGCACGGGACAGATGGCTTCCACGCGGGTTTTCATGCGGTTGCTGCGGGTGTCGAATTCCCAACGTTCCACGATATAATATGTCAGTACCTCGTTGGCGGGCACATCGCTTTCGTCGATGGTGAATTTGGGGTGTTTGTCGGTGGATCCCTTGGCTGCGGTGTGGAGTATGTGGAAGCGGTCGAGCAGATCCTTCACTTTGATGCGGTACTGGTCGGTGAACACTTCGCGTCCGTCGAGATATTCATAGGCCGGAAGCTGGTCGGCAGCGAGGAGACGCATTATGATGCGGAACAGGTTTTCCTGTCCGTCGACAATATCCTCGGGGTAGTAGAGCGCAGTGTTGGCATCGCGGTTCAGATCAAGTTCGCGGTACACTACTCGCATCCAGGCAAGGTCGGCGTCGCTCGGTGCGGTTTCCTCCATGTGCGACTGCATGCGCTGGGTCACTTGCGGCCCTGCGGCTGTGCGGTTGCGGTCGCGGTCACCGTCGCGGCGGCGCACTACGCTGCTCGACGACGAATCCTGGGCCAAAGCTGTTGCGGCTGACCCGATGAGCAGCATGAGAATCAGTATTATGCGGGATTGCTTCATTGTAGTATGCTTGTTGGGGGAGGTATGTTTCTGTGGTTCGGATTAGTTGACAATAACTTCCACGGGGTTGAGTGTGCGCTCCACACCGTCGGGACCTATGGCCCGTATGCGGGATATATAGAACCGTTTGCCGCGCGACAGGCGCTTGAACGAATCTTTCTGTCGTGACGAGAACTGAGCTCCGGCCGAAACTTCGGGAATGGCATTGCCCATCGAGTCGAAGAACACGGTTTCGAACGAGAGCACTTTGAACGCTATGTTGAGCATATCGTCGTCGATTGCCGCGCTGAGGCCCGAGGCGTTCAGCAGCTGTTGCTTGGCAAAGGGTTTGCCTCCGCGGTAGCGTTCCTCGTGACCGTTGGCGCCGGGAAACGCTATGTAGGCGGTGGGGTCAGGTAGACGGCGCACACGGAATGCGGTGGTGTTGACTGTCTGTTGCGATCCGTCCACGTTGGCTGTTACCGTTATCACGGCTTCGGTACCCACCGTTGTGGGTTTCGCTATCCATGTGTCGCCATTGCGTGTAAGGGTGCCGTTGGTCATGGATGCGGTCACATTGGCCATCGGTATTCCCGGCACGGATATGGATATGGGGTTGTCTATGCCGGCATAGAGCACGTTCATCATTGTGGCCGACACGGTGGCCGACGGTTCCATTACGGTGTAGCTCGACTGGAACGGATGGCGTGTCTCGGTGCCGTCGCCGTGATTCACGAGGATATATCCCGAATAGTCGAACGAGCCTGTGCTTCCGGTGGCGAATTCATAAAGGCCACGGTCGTTGCCGAGCTTTTTGCCGTTGATCCATACTTCGGGGCGGGCCGTTGTGTCCACAGCTGCGAGCACTATGTTGGCCGAATATTTGCCTCCGCGCATCACAAAGCGGCTCTGGGGTATGACGAACGCATTGAGTTCGTTGACCCTAACATCACCTGCGTCGACTGACGCAAGGAGTGTGGAGAGTGCCTCGCCTTCGGCAAAACGCACGTCATTCTGGAGTTTTGTAAGAAGTGTGACGGCTGCCACGACGGGCTGGTTCTCGAATTTGGCTTCCTCCCATTTCACGGGTATTACCACTCCGGGACGCCGTATGGGGTCCGTTGCCAATGTGGCATGGATGGAGGAGCGTTTGGCTGTGTCGGGTATGAGTGCGGTTATGTAATCGCGGTAAGTATCGATGGATTTGCGCAGGGCCTCACCGCGGCGCGACGCGGGATTGAGCATCACCACGGCGGCGCTTTCGAGGTCGTCGCGGCGCTGTATGTCGTTCACGTCGGCACCGTCGCCGTCAGCTTCCGTAACTATCATTACCTTGAGAGAGTCTATAAGCTGATAGAGTTTCGATGCGTTGCCTCTTACTTCGGCTGCTTTCGAGAGCCATACCTTACCTTTCTCGGGGTTTTGCATGGCGAATGCCTCGAGGGAGTTGAATATGGCGTCGTTGCGCCGCGCGGTGTTGGCGTTGGTGCGCGCCAGTCCGTCCTCAACCTGTGTAAAGCCGTCGAGAACGTCGCTCGACACGTTGAGTGCGAGCATTGCCGTGAGGACGATATACATCAGGTTGATCATCCTTTGGCGCGGACTGAGTCGGGTGTTTGATGCCATTTATATGTTGTTGCGTAAAATGCTTGTGGGGTTGATTATGAATGTGGTATCACACGCGTGGAGCGTCAGCTCCCATTTCGGCAGGGGAGGGGCCTCCGCCGGGCATGGGGCGGTACATGTTCACGGTCATGGCGTGGATCATCTTTTCATATACCTGATTGAGCTGCTGCATGTAGCGGGCCATCTTCTCGGTCTCCTCATAGTAGCGCATGCTCTGTGCCGAGCTTTTCTCGTACATGTCGCGTATGTCCTTTATGCCTCGGTTCACGCGGTCAATCGAATCGAGCTGCGACGACACACTCTTGAGCTGTATCTCATAAATGGTGTTGAGGCCGCCGATGTTGCGGTTGAGATCCTGCATCTGTGCCACATAGCCGGAGGAGCTCTGCGATATGTTTTCGGAGTTTTCGGTTATGGCGCGGTAAGAGTCGAGGAGCACACGGCTCACTTCGTTGAGCGACTGTGTGGTGTCCTTGAGCTGCTGCATCTGTTCGGCTATGCCGGCCATCTGCGACAGATACTGCTGGGTGGCTTCGGTGAGCGACGCCATCTGCGACAGCTGCTCGGATGCAGCCGACATGCGGGCTATGCTTTCCGAGAGCGAGCGGGTGTCGTCCTCGCTCAGGTCAATGCCGGCGGGAAGTCCCACGGCAGCGCGTGCCTGCGAAGCGGTAACACCTGTTTCGGCCACAGTCCCTCCATATCCACCGCCGCCGTTGATCACTATGCCGGAACCGCCGTTGAAGTCGGGCCGGTCGTCAGGATCCTTGGTCGAGAACACGGGGAACACCTCTTCCCAATGGTATTCCTTGGCCGGGCGGTCAAAAGCGGTGAGGATGAACATCAGCACCTCTGTGCCCATACCGATACAGAGCAGGGTGTTGCCGCCGGGAAGGTGCAATATCTTGAACAGTGCACCCCATATCACGATGGCGGCGCCTATGGAGTAAGCGAAGTTGAAGAAGCGCTGACCCTTTTCTCCGTGTAGGAAGCGCTCGATGCCGTTGGCGTATTTTCTGATTTTAACCATAATGCTTCTTGATTACTTCTTGCTGCGTTTCTGAGTGCCTTTGGCGAAGCCTATCTGCGAGCGGACGTTGCGGAATCCTATATCGCTCAGCTGTTCGTTCTAGTATTCCCACTGACGCAGATCGCTTCTGAGATTGCGTGCCGCGTCTTTCCAAGAGCCTCCTCTGACAATTTTGCGCTTCATCTTGTAGGGGTCTTCCTTTGCGGCATCGTATCGGTATTCGGGATTGAGGTCGCTTGTGAGCCTGTCGATGCTCTCAGTATAGGCTGTCGATGTCCATTCCGAGACGTTACCGGCCATATCGTAGAGCCCGAAATCGTTGGGTTTGAAAGTGCCTACAGCCGAGGTGATTACGTGTCCGTCGCGCACGAAGTCGCCCTCAAGCGGCTTGAAGTTGGCATAGAAACACCCTTTTTCGGCCATAGGCAGATTACCCGTCCACGGGAATTTATTTTCGTTTTTCCCGGCTCTTGCCGCATATTCCCATTCGGCTTCGGTGGGAAGTCTGTACGGTTCGATAACAACGGCGTTACGTCCCACCGAACCTTTCAAGAGCGCGGTACGCCAAGCGCAGAATGCATTCGCTTGTTCCCACGAAACTCCTACGACCGGATAGTCGTTATAGCCGGCATGGGAGAAATAGAGTCTCACGTATGGCTCGTTGTAGGCATTCTCGAAGTCGTTTACCCACACGGTGGTATCGGGGTAGATATTGACGATGTAGGTATTGAGGAAGTCAAACTCGCTGCCTAATGGCCGTGTGATGGTTTCGCGAATGATACGCCCGTCTTCGTCGATATATGCGGTATCTTTGGATATCATTACTATTTCATCGTAGTCGGGGGTATGGTCGGTGTTGAGGTCACGGCGTGCCGGGTCGAGACGATTCTTCCGTTTGGATGCCTCGGTGTGGTCGAAGATCTCGTAGCGGTAGTTCATTTGGGAGGCGTCGAGTTGGCGTTCTCCCGTAATGGGGTTGATTCTGTACACGCTTTCGATGGCACGCGCTTCGTCTTCATTGGGATTTCTCCACGGAATGGCTTTATCCCAATTCAACCGAGGCTTGATGGGGTTTCCCTCCCGGTCTTCTTCGATTTTGAACACTTCGTTGCCTCCATAGGCGGGATCGGCGAGGCGTTCCCGAATGATAGAGTCGCGTACCCAGAATACAAATTGTTTGTATTTTGAGTTGGTGATTTCTGTTTCGTCCATCCAGAAGGCATCGATAGAGACTGCCCTCGGTTCTTGTTGTGTTCCCCAAATACTGTCCTTCTCGGCCGGTCCCATTTTATAGGATCCACGAGAAATGAGAACCATACCGTAGGGTGTAGGCTCATTCCATGCCGTACCTCCGACACCTGTAACTTCACCGCTATGGCGCGACGAAGGTGCGCATGCTGCGACGAGAATGGCAAGGGTGATATACACGATTATCTTTTTCATAGGCTACATTATGCGTATGCTTTTGTGTTTATTTTTATTTTTATCGGACAGGTCGAGTTTCAAACTGTATCCGAGAAATACTTCGTGGCTTCCGCTACTGGCTTTTACAATGGCCGATACCGGGTAGTCGTAGGCATATCCCGCTATAAAGTTTTTATATTCCGCACCTATCATAAATATACATGCGTCTTTCCAGCGATATGAAAGGCCTCCCCAGAACAGTTTGTTGTATTTTACACGGCAGGATAACTCGTACTGCGTGATGTTGAGGTTGCTTTTCACCATCATGGAGGGCTGCACTTCATATAACGTGTTTTTAATGGGAATATTGCTCCCGGCGATAAAATAATAGGATCTGCCGATGTATGTTTCGTATTTGTCTTCAAAGGTAATCGATGGCTCGTTGAGGTGTGAGACCGAAATTCCCGCGTAGAACCACGGGTGGGTGTACCATGCCCCGAAAGACATATCGAACGACATGCCTTGCAACTCGGTAGTGGGGATTCCGTCGTCGGTGGCTTGATGGTAATCGCTCGTGGGTATGCTGACTTGTGTGCCGTCGAAACGTTCGTCGAGCATTCCCAGTTGTATGCCGAGGCTGAGTACTCCTTTCCATAATTTGATTTTGAAGGCATATTGCGCTCCTAAAATCAGATGGGAGTATAGCCCTTCGGTTTCGGAAGTGACGACCAGTCCTACTCCGTGGTTCTGTTTCAAGAATTTGAAAGGCATGTCGCCTGTCACGAAATAGGTTTGAGGGGCTCCCGGCATACCTATCCATTGTTGCCGGGTGGAGGTGAGTATGTTGAGTTTGTCGGAACTTCCCGCAGCTGCCGGATTGTAATAGCCGGGCAGAGCCCAGTATTGGCTGAACTGCGTATCGATCTGAGCCTTTGCTGTGGCAAAGACCAAACAACACAGGGTTAGAATAACGATTCTTACAATCTGCATACTCTCTTTTCCAGACTTTTCGGGGGGTACACACCGAAGTCCGGATATTTATAATAACTGAAAATAGCCTTTAAAATTGTTTGACACAACTGTTTTCGGATGCGAAATTACGAAAAGAGAAAATATATGAGCGCTTTTTCGCTCCGAAAAATGCGAGACTAGTCCCGCAGAGCTTATCTTGTTCACAAAAAGATAAGCTCGATCGAGTTTTTGCTTTCGACTTTCATTATCTTTGGATAAGATAGGCTGCGGTTCGGTATTGTCAAATTGAAAACTACGTTTTCATTTGCCACTACACTCACCTTTCGCTATCTTTGTGAGTACGAAGATAGGATTGCAGCTCGGCATAGTCAAATCGGAAACGAGGTTTCCGTTTGCCTCTGCACTCACCTTTCACTATCTTTGTGAGTACGAAGATAGGCTGCGGTTCGGTATAGTCAAATCGGAAACGGGATTTCCGTTTGCCTCTGCTCTCACCTTTCACTATCTTTGTGAGTACGAAGATAGGCTGCGGTTCGGCATAGTCAAATCGGAAACGGGATTTCCATTTGCCTCTGCTCTCACCTTTCACTATCTTTGTGGAGCAGAAGGTTATCGACTTTCACTTAGCTGATGGAGGAGAATTTGAAGAGAAAGACGACGAAGGCGCTCGTGTGGAGCACGGCCGACAAGTTGGGACAGCAGTTGTTCTATCTTGTCGCCGGTATTATTCTTGCTCGTCAACTTTCTCCTGAGGATTATGGCAAGGTGGGGGTTCTCACGATATTTATCGCCTTGTCGGGGATATTGATCGACAGCGGTTTCTCTTCGGCTTTGATTCGGAAAAAGGAGGCTACTCAGGCCGATTACAGCACGGTGTTTTATGTGAATGTGGCGATCAGTTGCGTGCTGTATGGATTGTTGTATGCAGCAGCACCTTATATAGCGGTGTTTTTTAAGGTCCCTGATTTGATATATATCTGCCGGATTTTGTTTCTCGTGATTCCGTTGAATGCACTTTCCCTTATACAACAGACTTTGTTGTTGAAGCATTTCAAGCTCTTTGTGAGCGCTCGTGTCAATTTGTGGTCGTTGGGTATCGCTTCGGTTGTCGCCATTGCGATGGCTTACGGCGGTATGGGAGTCTGGTCGTTGGTGGCTCAGACGCTCGGCCTCTCGCTTTTCAGGGCTGTTTTTTTCTGGGTGTTTAACGACTGGCGTCCCCGATGGATATTTCGCATGGCTTCGTTGCGGGAGTTTTTCGGATATAGTTCCAACTTGGTCGTTTCGGGTATTATCAACAATGTGTTTAACAAGATATATCCCATTATCATCGGTAAGTTTTATGGTATGACGCAGACCGGTTACTATACTCAGGCCGACAAGTATCAGGATATAGCTTCTTCGCTTATCAGCAATATATTCCGTTCGGTCGCTTTCCCTGTTTTTTCGAAGGTGCAAGACGATTTGCAACGGTTGAAACGGATTTGCCGGAAGAATGTGCGGGCCATCGCGTTTTTCATTTTTCCTATCATGCTGTTGATGGTCGTCGTTTCATATCCGCTCATATCGATCCTGTTGAAAGAGCAATGGGTTCCGTCTGTGCCATATTTCCGCCTGCTTTGTTTTTCGGGAATATGCTCTCCGTTTATTATTTTGTTTTTCGATTTGTTCAATAGTCTGGGCTATTCCCGGCTGAATTTACAACTGGAAATCGGGAAAAAGATTTATTTGTTTGCGGGTATCGCTTTGTTTTATTCTTCGGGCATTTTGTGGCTGATAGGGTGGTGGATTTCTTATTCGGTGTTGTCTCTGGCGGCTTCGATCTTTTTTGCCCGTCGCTTTCTCGGATATGGTTTCGGGGAGTATGTGAAAGATATTTTTCCGTATTTTATCTTGGCGTTGGCGTCGGCGATACTTTCGTGCGGCGTTTATCTGCTTTTGCCGAGCGATTTGTGGCGGTTGTGTCTTGTCCCGGTCGTTTATGTCGTTTTGTATTTGGGCGGAGCATACATGTTGAAATTGGAGATGTTGCAGGAGATGCTGTCGATGTTGAAGAGTCGTGTGAAGAGAGGAGGTGAAGCGTGAACGAGGTAGCAGTTGCTCGACCGAGGGTCTTGACGGTGATCGTTTCGTATAATTTCGAGCCGTGGATCGAACGATGTCTGAGTAGTATTCGGGATTCGGATTACCCCTCGGACCTTGTGGTAATCGATAATGCTTCGACCGACCGGACGGTGTCGATCATCGCCGAGAGGTATCGATGGATTCGTCTTGTGCGGAGTAGGAAAAATCTCGGATTCGGACAAGCGAATAACATCGGCATGAGAATGGCGTTGGAGGAGAATTACGATTATGTGTTTCTCGTGAATCAGGATGCGTGGATAGAGGCGAATACGGTGGGGACTTTGGTGGGGTTGGCAGAAAAATATCCCGATTACGGAGTGCTTTCGCCGGTGCATCTTGACGGGAAAGGGGAGCACCTCGACGGTTCGTTCGCCAAGTATGTTGGGGGAGCATCGGCGGTTTCATCGAAAAAATCGGATATCGTCGAAGCGGCTTTCGTTAATGCGGCTTTTTGGTTTATCCCGGTGCCGGCGTTGAAAAAGGTGGGCGGTTTTTCGCCGTTGTTTTTTCATTATGGCGAAGATGTGGACTATATTCACCGAATGCGATTCTATGGTTATCGGGTGGGATACACTCCGTTGACTTCGGGGTGTCATGACCGACAAAATCGACCGATTACCCGCGAGACACAAATGAAATTGGACAGGGTTTATTATTTGTCGGTTGTTTCGGATTTAAATTCGGGAATGGCTAAGTGTCTGTGGGGGGGGGTATTAGCTCCTTTGAAACCGGGTGCGCTTGCTTTATTGCGGGGAAGATTCAAAGAATTTTGTTTTTATACAGGCACAAGTGTCCGGCTTTTGTGTCGATACCTTTCTATTGCAGAAATCAAGCGATTTTGCAAACAGGGAAGGCCTGTGTTTTTGGAAAATGTTCATTCAAAAATTAAACCGATATGGAGTTAGCCCCGATTGTTTTATTCGTTTATAATCGTCCTGAACATACGCGCGCTTGTCTGGAATATTTGGAGCGGAACGAGCTGGCGGCGGAAAGCGAATTGTATGTTTTCGCCGACGGTGCGAAGTCGGGCAGCGAAGAGGCGGTGGCCGCCGTGCGTCGGGTGATTGCCGAACCGTGGAAATTCAAACGGTTGAAGGTCGTGGAGCGACCGGAGAACAAGGGGCTGGCAGCCAATGTGATTGCGGGGGTGACTTCGGTTTTGGAGACGCACGACCGGGTGATCGTCTTGGAAGACGATTTGATTGTTTCGCCTTATTTCCTGCGTTTTATGAACGAGGCACTGGAAGTTTATAAAGATACGGAGGAGGTTTGCCATGTGACTTGCCACATGCTCGACCATAAAGGAGAGTTACCCGATACGTTTTTGATACGCTGGTGTAACAGTTGGGGGTGGGGTACTTGGAACCGTGCATGGCAATATTTCGAGCCGGACGGTAGAAAATCGTTGCAGGAAATCGAACGGCGGGATTTGTGCCGGCAATTCGATTTGGACGGAGGTTTCCACTTTACCCAGATGTTGCGCGACCAAATCGAGGGTCGGAATAACTCGTGGTTCATACGGTGGTATGCATCGCTGTTTCTGCGTGACAAGCTGATGTTGGGCACGGGCCGTTCGTTGGTCGATAATGCGGGATTCGACGGAAGTGGAACGCATTGCAATACTATGCAGCTTTGCACGCAGACTTTGTCGATGAATCCGATAGCGGTAGTTCCCATTTCACCGGTAAAAGAGAACTTGCTCGCCCGAAAAGTCTATTCCCGAACCTATCGTTATAATTATTCGTACAGGCATAAATTGAAAGTATTCATCGGGAATCTGTGGATTCGTGTATTCAATCGTAAAAAGAGATGATATTATGAGGGATTTGACTCGTTTAGCCAGTCGTATCGTTATGTTTTTCATGCAGTTTTATTATCGACTGGCTCGTCATTCGAGGGTTTCGTACAAGGCTTATATCGACGGTCGTACCCGATTGGCCGGATATAATACCATACAGGACAATGTTTTGTTGGCCGGCGCCCGTATCGGCCGGGGCACTTATATTTGCCGAGGGAGTAATTTCACCGATGCAGAGGTCGGTGCGTTTTGTTCGATCGGTCGGAATGTCCGTATCGTCAACGGACAGCATCCGACCCGCACCTTCGTATCTACTCACCCGGCTTTTTTCTCTCCCAACGGGCAACCGGGGTTTTCGTTTGTCCGGGAAAAACGGTATGAGGACTGTCGGTATCTCGATCGGGAACGACGGGTGAGCGTAGAGGTGGGAGCCGATGTGTGGATCGGGAACAACGTGTCGTTGATGTCGGGGATTCGAATCGGTACGGGGGCGGTGATTGCCACCGGAGCCGTGGTGGTGAGCGATGTGGAGCCTTATGCGATTGTGGGCGGTGTACCTGCCCGGGAAATCAGGAAACGGTTCGACGATGAGCAGGTTGCTTATCTGTTGGCTTCGCGATGGTGGGAACGTCCGTTCGACGAACTTCGGAAAGAGGCGGACAGTTTCTCGGATATCGGATTGTTCATGAAAAACGGATTGTAATGGAACGGCCTCTTTTTTCGATTATTACGATTACGTTTAACGCAGCCGGGACTTTGCCGGCTACGTTGAGAAGCGTGGAACGACAGACGTTTACCGACTATGAGTATTTGATCGTGGACGGTGCGTCGACCGACGGTACGGTTGCGATTGCGCAGCACTCGGCTGCGGTCTCGTCGGTGACGAGCGAACCCGACAAGGGTTTATACGATGCGATGAACAAGGGCTTGCGTAAAGCACGAGGGTGTTATCTCGTTTTTCTGAATGCCGGCGATGCGTTTCACGAACCCGATACGTTGCAGAAAATCGCCGATTCCATCGAAAAAACCGACCCCGATATTGTCTATGGAGAGACGGCATTGGTCGATTCGGAAAGACGTTTTATATCCATGCGGAGGTTACAGGCCCCCGAAAGGTTATCGGTGAAGAGTTTTCGCATGGGGATGCTGGTGTGTCATCAGGCGTTTATCGTTCGCCGGGAGATTGCGCCGGAATATGATTTGCGGTATCGTTTCTCCGCCGACTTCGACTGGTGTATCCGGTGCATGCAAATGGCGAAAACGATAACTCATACGCACGAGGTGCTTATCGATTATTTGAACGAGGGGGTCACTACTGCCAACCGAAAGGCTTCGTTGCAGGAGAGATACGAGATTATGTGCCGATATTACGGGACTTTACCGACGTTCTTGCGTCATTTGTGGTTTGCCGTGCGGTTCACTTTCGCTCGTTTTTCGGGACGTGAGTAGACGGTATGTTTAAAATCTGTAATCTTCTTTGCCTACATTTAACCCCTCCGTCACTACGTGCCACCTTCCCTATATTTTGCGTTGCAAAACACAGGAAAAGAGATTTAATGCCCTTCTATCTCATTATTTATCGAATGAGATGGATCGTATTTGTCCTTCTCCCCTGCCGTATCCAGTGGCATTGCGGGGAGTTGTGTAAACAATATAGGGAAGAGACCAAAGAAACGGTAGTTCCTGAAGAGAGGGTGTGAAAAAGATAGCATAAAATTTTTGACTGTAAGGGTTAACCCCCTCGTCCTGCGGACACTCCCCCTATATTCCCTTACGGCAACACAGGGGGAGAGGGCTACAATG
>OGXX01000690.1_pt1 | contig 37479 bp, 36 predicted proteins | sample 1576301 | NCBI WGS metagenome assembly OGXX01 (sample SAMEA3541469, study PRJEB24748) | human gut metagenome | biome: human gut; feature: human-associated habitat; material: faeces | place: China | collected 2012
AAAACCCGGAGCATATCGGAACGCATCCTTATCATATTGCCGGGCTCTTTTATATGCAGGAGCCCTCCGCCATGAGCGTTGTCGAAGCTGCCGAAATAGCTCCCGGAATGCGCGTGCTCGACCTTTGTGCCGCGCCCGGAGGCAAAAGTCTGACGCTGGCCGAGTGCATGCAGAATCAAGGGAAACTAATCAGTGGCGAGTATGTGGAATCCCGCGTGCCGCTGCTGCGCAAAGCCTTTGCCCGCTGCGGTGTCACCTGTGCCGAAGCCGTGCAGAACGACGCTGTCCGGCTCCGCAGCGATTGGGGCAAATTCGACCGCATCCTGTGCGATGTGCCGTGTTCGGGTTTGGGCGTCATAGCCAAAAAGCCGGACATTCGCTATAAAGATTTGGACGGGATAGAGAATTTGCTGCTAAGCCAGCAGAAGATCCTGCAAAATGGTGCAGATTTACTTGCCGAAAACGGCCGATTGGTGTATTCTACCTGTACAGTCAATCGTGACGAAAACGAGGAACAGGTGAAAACTTTCCTCGAAAATAACCCGCGTTTCCATGTGGCTGTCCCCGCCTTGCAACTGCCTGGCATGCAGCAGGGCGAATATGGCACACTGTTTTTGCCGCATAAAACGGCCACTGACGGATTTTTTGCCGCTATTTTGGAAACAGAAAGTACACAATGATCGTTTATAATAGTAAAGAAGGGAGGAACGCAGCATGAGCGAAGCAACGAAGATTTGCTTATCCGATTTTACGCTGGACGCGCTGACCGCGTATCTTGTCAGCCTGGGCCAGCCGAAATTCCGTGCCAAGCAGATTTTTAAATGGCTGCACCAGAAGCTTGTGACGGATTTTTCCCAGATGACCGACCAGCCCAAGACCCTGCTGGCACAACTTGCGGAAAATTGCACCATCGCAGTGCCCACCATCCGCCGCCGCCAGCAATCCAAGGACGGTACGGTCAAATATCTGCTGCAATTGGCCGACGGCAACTGCATCGAGACGGTTTTGATGCGCTACAAGTATGGCAACACGGTCTGCGTATCCACCCAGGTGGGCTGCGCCATGGGCTGCCGCTTCTGCGCCTCTACCCAGGCAGGCCGCGTGCGGGATTTGACCGCGGGTGAGATTGCCTCAGAAATTTACACCGCACAGAAGGACTCCGGAGAGCGGGTCTCTCACATCGTTTTAATGGGCATTGGTGAACCGCTGCACAATTTTAACAATGTGATGGACTTTTTGGAGATCATCTCCTGCCCGGAGGGGGTCAACATCGGCATGCGCAACATCAGCCTGTCCACCTGCGGCCTGGTGCCCAAGATCGACGAGCTGGCCAAGCGCCATTTGCAGCTGACGCTTTCGGTCTCGCTGCATGCGCCGGATAACGTGACCCGCTCCGGCATGATGCCCGTCAACGATGCGTTCCCGCTGGAGCAGCTGATCCCGGCCTGCCGCCGCTACCAGAAGGAGACCGGCCGCCGCATCAGCTTTGAGTATTCGATGGTGCGCGGCGTCAACGACAGCGATGAGATGGCCCAAAAGCTGGCCAACCTTATTAAAGGCATGGGCGCCCATGTGAACCTGATTCCCATCAACCCCGTGGACGGCAGCCCGTACTCCGCTACGGACGACGCCAACGTGCACCGCTTCCAGCAAAAGCTGGAAAGCCTGGGCGTGAACGCCACGGTGCGCCGCCGCTTGGGCACGGACATCAGTGCCGCTTGCGGCCAGCTGCGCCGCGAGGATGCCCAGCAGGCCGAAAATTGCTGAAAACTACGGAAAGGAACCAACCTGAATGAAGATTGCCGCAATTACTGACATCGGCAGCTGCCGCCAGGAAAACCAGGATAACTACTGCGCGCAGCAGCTGCCGGGCGGTACCGCCTGGGGCATTGTCTGCGATGGTATGGGTGGCGTCAATGGCGGGCGTATCGCCGCGCACATTGCCACCGATACGATGCAGCAGTATTTTGCCCGTCAGATGCGCTCCCTGCAGCCGGGCGGCGAGAAAAGCTTTATCATGCGCGGGTTTGATATTACCAACCGCGCCGTGTATGAAAAAGCCACCTCGGACCCTGAGATGATGGGCATGGGTACGACCGGCGTTTGTGCGTATGCCGGCGGGGGGCTGGCGCATGTGGTCCATGCGGGCGACTCCCGCGCGTATCTTTTCCACGAGGGCGAGATGCGTCAGATCACGCGGGACCACTCAATGGTCCAGCAGTTGGTGGACAGTGGCAAGATCACTCGGGAACAGGCGGCCCAGCACCCCAAAAAGAACCTAATCACCCGGGCGTTGGGCGTTTCGGCCAATATCGTGCCGGAATATAACCGCTGCGAGATCGAAGTCGGCGACATTTTGCTGCTGTGCAGTGATGGCCTGACCAACATGATCTCGGATGAAGAGATTGCACTGGTGCTCCGGGAGGTCCCGTTCTTTGAGGCCCCCAGCATCTTAGTAGATAGAGCTTTGCAGGCCGGTGGGCAGGATAACATCACCGTGCTGCTGATGGGCGTGGAAATTACGGAGGTCAATCATGGATAATCTCATTGGAAAACGGCTGGACGGACGGTATCAGATCGAAAGTCTGGTCGGCATGGGCGGCATGGCCAACGTCTACCGCGGCACCGATACCAAGACCGGCAATGCCATCGCAGTTAAGGTATTGAAAGAGGAATTCCTGGATAACGAGGAGCTGGTCCGCCGCTTCAAAAACGAGTCCAAGGCTATTTCCATCTTGAATCACCCCAACATCGTAAAAGTCTACGATGTCTCCGTAACCGACCGTTTGCAGTACATCGTGATGGAGTATGTGGACGGCATCACGCTGAAGGAGTACCTTAAGCAGCGCGGCGGTGCCCTGACCTGGAAAGAGACTGTACACTTTGCCACCCAGGTGCTCAGCGCTTTGCAGCACGCCCACTCCAAGGGCATCATTCACCGCGATGTAAAGCCGCAGAACATCATGCTGCTGGCAGACGGATCGATTAAAATGATGGACTTCGGCATTGCGCGCTTCTCCCGTGCGCAGAGCCAGACCGTCAGCGATAAGGCCATTGGCTCGGTGCATTATATCAGCCCCGAGCAGGCCAAGGGCGATAAGACCGACGCCCGCACCGACATCTACTCAGTGGGCGTTATGCTGTACGAGATGCTCTCCGGCAAGCTGCCATTTGACGGCGATGGTGCTGTGTCCATCGCCATCATGCAGATCTCCGATAAGGCCAAGCCTTTGGCGCAGGTGGCCCCCAATGTGCCCGAAGCCCTGTGCCAGATCACCGAAAAAGCCATGGAAAAGGACCCGGCCAACCGCTACCAGAGCGCCCAGGAAATGTTGGAAGCCATCGAGGCTTTCAAACGCAACCCCTCGGCCCGCTTTGCGTATGAGTACCGCAACACCCAGGACAACCCGGAAAGGAATATCAACCGAGTGGTAAACAGCACAAAACCTGCCGCAAAATCGGCGGCTGGAACCAAGGCAGCGGCTAAGTCCGGCAGCAATATCCGCACCGGAGAAGCCCGTCGTGTAGGCACCCAGAACCCCGGCCGCGGCAAAAAGAATAAGAAGAAAAAAGGCCAGAAGCCTTTCTCTCTGCTGCCCATTTTCTTTGGCATGGCGGTCGCCTTTGTCATCGGTGCCGCTATCCTGATCTATTTGATCTTCACCAACTCCAGCAACCTGCTTTTCTCCAACCGTAACGACGTCACCCTCATCAGCTTCATCGGCATGACCGAGGATGAGTTCCGCGCTTCGGAGTATAACTCTCTGCTGAAATTGCAGAAAGAGGAAGAATATTCCGACGAGCCCGCCGGCACCATCGTCAAGCAGAACCCCAAGGCCGGCCGTACTGTCAAGGAGGGCCAGAAGATCACCTTGACCGTGAGCCTGGGCACCCAGTATATTACGATCCCCGAGACGAAAAACATGGTGGCTGAGGATGCCGAGCAGACCCTGAAAGACATGGGCCTGCGCGTAACCAAAAAGCCGATGGTGGACGCCACCGTCGCCCCCGGCGCGGTCATCTACACCCAGCCTGCTGCCGGTGAGACCGTCACCGGTGACTCGATGGTCATCGTCTACGTCAGCCGCCAGGACAAGGACAAGACCCAGCCTGTGCCCAGCCTGACCGGTCGTATGCTCGAAGATGCCCGCAACGAGATCAAGGGCAAGTTCTCGGTCCGCGTGGTCGAGCAGGCCAGCGAACAGCCAGCCGGTACCGTTTTGAGCCAGAGCCCGGCCGCCGGTTCCGAGGCCCGCATCACATCGGCTATCACGCTGGTGGTCTCCACCGGTGTGCCTGAAGTCGTCGAAACGCCGACGGATACCGGCAACGGCGATGAAGGTGACAGCACTATTGAAGAAAGCTGGTGGCCCAGCGCAGACGGTACACACCAGATTCACCAGTTGACCGATGGTTCCATGTGGAATGAGAACGGCCAGCGCTGTGATGCCCAGGGCAACCCGCTTTGATGGGGAACGCTATGAACTATATCACAAAAGGTATCGGCGGCTTTTACTACGTAAAAACGCCGGATGGCATCAAAGAATGCAAGGCGCGCGGTATCTTCCGCAAAAGCGGCATCAAGCCGGTGGCAGGCGATTGTGTAGAGCTTTCCCCGGACGGTACGGTCATCGACGAGATCAGGCCTCGCAAAAACGTGTTTGTGCGCCCGCCTATTGCAAATTTGGATGTGCTGTTCATTGTGGCAAGCACCGTACAGCCTGTGCCCAGTACCCTGGTGCTGGACCAGCTGGCGGCGGCTGCCATTTATAAAGATGTACAGCCGATTCTGGTCGTGACCAAGGCTGACCTTGGCGCGGCGGATACGCTGGTGCAGGCCTACAAAACCAGTGGCATCCCGCTGGTGCAGCTGAACTACGAGACCGGCGAGGGCCTTGACGAGATCAAGGCGCAGATCAAAGATCATCTCTGTGCTTTCTGCGGCAACTCTGGCGTGGGTAAGTCTACACTGCTGAACGCTCTGGCGCCTGAATTGCAGCGGGAGACCGGCTCCATCAGCCAAAAGCTGGGCCGCGGCCGCCATACCACCCGCGAGGTGGAGATATTTGAAATCTGCGGCGGCCGTTTGGCCGACACGCCGGGCTTTGCCAGCCTGGAAGCCCAGAAGCTCTGCCGCATCCCCAAAGAGGACATCCAGCACACCTTCCCGGAGTTTGAGCCTTACTTTGGGCAGTGCCGCTTCACCGGCTGCTCGCACCGTGCCGAGACCGACTGCGCGGTGCGACAGGCAGTTGAGGAAGGCAAAATCAGCAAAACGCGCTATGCCAGCTACCTTGCCATGTACGAGGAAGCCAGCGCCAGGAAAGAATGGGAAAAATAATGAAACACGCGATCCTGCTTTCGGCCGTGCCGGTCGATGCAGCTATGAAGCGCTACTGCCGCCCCGGCAGCTTTGTAGTAGCCTGCGATGCCGGCTACCGCAATTCCGATTGCCTGGGTGTGCACCCGGATCTGATCGTGGGGGATTTTGATTCTGCCCCGCAGCCTGATACCGACAGCGATACCATTGTGCTGCCACACGTCAAAGATGACACCGACACCCACTACGCCGCCAAATGGCTGCTGGAAAACGGCTATACCCAGGTCACCATGCTGGGCGTCTTGGGCGGTGCCCGGCTGGAGCATACGATTGCCAACCTTTCCACTGGCCTGTTTTTAGCTGAGCATGGCGTGGACGTAGTGCTGGCAGATACCGCCAGCGAGATCCATTATCTTGTCCCCGGCAAAGACCTTACCTTGCAGCGCGGCGAATGGCAGTATCTCTCGGTGTTCCCGTGGGATGGCAAGCTGATCGGCGTGGACATTGAGGGGGCGTATTACCCCCTGCACGGTGCAGAACTCGTGCCGGATTATCCTCTTGGTGTCAGCAACGAGTTTGTAGAACCCACCGTTACCCTGCGCTGCCAGGCAGGCCATGGCATCGTTGTGCTGACCCGCGCCGATTAAAGGCACACATCCCACACCGCTGCCATAGTATGGTTTATACAGTAAATCCCAGGGAAGGGAGGTGTAAGCCGTGCATGTAGTGGTGGTACGTTGTCCCCGCGCGCTGCGCTGGCTGCTCCGCGCAGCTTTCAAAGTGTAAAATATCCTATGCCTCTGCCCGTTGAGCAGGGGCTATTTTTTTACCCTGCCGCATATACATGCACAAGAATACCAAACGGAAAGGGGTAACCAGCATGGAACTGAAGGTGTTTAAGGACACCCTTGCAGCATACGGCGGGCGGTGGGAGACACGGCAGGAACTGCCGGTGGAAACGGAAATTTTGATCCCGGATTATCAGCCGGCTGTTTTTAAGATCGTCAAATGCCTGATGCAGCCGGTGGTGCTGCAAAACCGGGTAGCTAGCGGGCGCTGGCACTGCGAGGGGTATCTGCGCTGCACCGTGTATTATCAAAGCGATGAGCCCGGCTGCCGACTGTACCGCACCGAGCAGAAATTTGCCTTTGAAAAATCGGTCGAGCTCCCGGACGCTGCCTTTGCCGAAGGTCCGGCTCAGGTCTGGGGCGAGCAGGAATACTGCAACTGCCGCGCCGTCAGTGAGCACCGCATCGACCTGCGAGGGGCGTACATCCTGTGTGCCGCGGCGCTGATGGTCAGGAATTGCGAGCTGCTGACCTCGCTGGCCGATTGCGGCATTGAGCAGCGCACACAAGAGCTATCCGGCCTGACCCGCGTGGCCGCCGAGGAAAAAGCCCTGACCAGTGAGATCAACCTGCCGCTGCCGGGCACAGGGGAGTCCATCCTGGATATCGGCGGCAGCTTTACCCTGACCAGCCTGACCATGCAGACCGGGCAGGCCAGCTGCCAGGGTATTTTGCAGGTGCAAGTTTGCTGCCAGCCGCCGGAAAGCGAAGCGCTGGATGTCCGCACCAAAGAGATGACGGTTCAACAGACCGTCGACCTTCCCGGAGCAGCCGAGAGCGACCAGTGCATCGCCTGGGGCGAACTGCTGCACTGCACCCTGCGCACAGAGGATGGTGCGGCGGATGCAAGCCTATCAGTTACATGGAAACTGCACCTGGAACTGTGGCGGCTCGCTGCCCACACCGTGGTGGCGGACGCATACTCGACCCTTTGCCAGGCACAGACCGTGCAGACCGTCTGCAAGCTGCTGCAAAGGACCACCGACCTGAACGGCCATCTGTCCGTGACCGTAGAGGATGACCTGCCCACGCCCGACGCCGAAGTGCGCGGCTGCTTTGTCACGCTGGAAGCGCCGGTGCAGATTCCTGAGGAAGCAGCCAGCAAAGAAAAAGCAGGAGAGACCCGCTGGGAACTGCAGGGCAAAGGCACGGCCCATGTGTTGTGTGCCGACAGCCGCGGCGAACTGACCTGTTACGATAAAGCTTTTACCTGGCAGCCGGAAGGCAGCTGGCAGGGAAGTCCCGGCGATGCTTACCCCTGCCTGCATGCCGATGTGACCCGTCTGACCAGCGGCAAAAGCGGTACGCGGCTGCGCGTAGAAATTGAGCTGAGCATAACCGGCTCCATGCTGCAGGCCCAGGCCCAGCAGGCTTTAAGTGAGGTGGATCTGGGAGAAGAATTTACCGATGGCACAGATGGCCCGGCGCTGTACCTGTACTATGCGCAGGAAGGGGAGCGCATCTTTGATATTGCCAAGCGCTACCACGCCCGCGCCAAAGACTTGGCCGCCGCCAACCACTTGGAGACCGGCGGCACCGCACCCCAGGACCTGACCACCGAGAGCACCTGCCTGCTGATTCCCGCCGCTTTGTAAAGGAGGAAACACCGTGACGCAAGAACAAATCTACCAGAATATTGCGCGCCGGACCGGCGGCGATATTTATATTGGCGTGGTGGGGCCGGTGCGCACAGGCAAAAGCACCTTTATCAAGCGCTTCTCCGAGCTGCTTTTGCTACCGCATATCCAAAACGAAGCCCAGCGTGCCCGCGCCAACGATGAACTGCCCCAAAGCGCCGCAGGCCGCACCATCATGACCACCGAGCCGAAGTTCATCCCGGAGAAGGCGGTCAATATCGAGCTTTCCGGCGGCGGCAGCTTCCGGGCACGGCTTATCGACTGCGTGGGCTACATGGTGGACGGTGCCCTCGGACATGAGGAACAGGACGCCCCCCGCCTGGTGAAAAGCCCCTGGTTTGACCACGAGGTGCCCTTTGACCTGGCGGCCGAGACCGGCACACGGCGCGTTATCCGTGAGCATGCAACCGTGGGCGTCGTTGTCACCACCGACGGCAGCGTGGCCGACCTGCCGCGGGAAAACTACTGCGAGGCCGAGCGCCGCATCATCGCCGAACTGGAGGCCATCGGTAAGCCCTATGTCATTTTGCTGAACTGTACTGACCCGGACAGTGATGCCGCCCACCAGCTGGCCGCCCAATTGCAGGATACCTACCAGCGGGCGGTCGTGCCCATCAACTGCGTAGCAATGACTGCCGAAGCGCTGGACGGCATTTTGCAGCGGCTTTTGTATGAGTTCCCGATTCGAGAAATCGCCGTGCAGATGCCCAGCTGGGTCATGATGCTGGAACCCGGCCATTGGCTGCAAAGTGCCGTATACACTGCCATGCTGAAATTTGCCGGCTCTGTGCACAAAATGGCCGATATTGCAGGCAAAAATCTGCCGTTGGAATGTGAGTACATCACCAAAACTATACTGACCGGCATGGACCTTGCCAGCGGTTCGGTGCACATTACGGCAATGATTGCGCCTGATATTTTTTACAAAATTTTGGGTGAGCAGACCGGGCTTTCCATCGTGGATGAAGCCAGCCTACTGCCCTGTGTGGTCAGCCTGGCCAAGGCAAAGCGCGCCTACGATAAGATCAAATCGGCCCTTGACCAGGTGGAAGCCACCGGCTACGGCATTGTGATGCCGGGTATCGAAGAACTGACGCTGGAAGAGCCGGAGATCGTGCGCCAGGGCGGGCAGTACGGCGTGCGGCTCTCCGCCAGCGCACCCAGTTTGCACATTATGCGGGCCAACATCCACACTGAACTTTCCCCCACGGTGGGCAGTGAGCAGCAGGGGGAAGAACTCATCAAGAGCCTGCTGGCAGATTTCGAGACCGACCCCGGCAAACTGTGGAACACTAACATCTTTGGAAAAAGCCTGAACGAATTGGTCAGCGAGGGAGTGCAGGCCAAGCTGCTGCATATGCCGCAGGAGGCCCGCAGTCGCCTGCAATCTACGTTGGAACGCATTATCAATGAGGGCTGCGACGGCCTGATCTGCATCCTGTTGTAAAGGGGGCCTTACCGTGAAGCACCTGACCCGGCAGGAAAAGAAATGCCAGAAAGAGCGCCGCGCCCTGATGGCCGAGCTGGACGCAGCTACGCAAGCCCTGCGTGCTAACGAGAAAGCTTTTCAAGAAGCGCTGGACCCTTTTGTAATTGAGCAGCTAACCTACCAACATGCGGCCCTGCGATGCCGCAGCCGTGTGCTGCTGCGCTTATTGCGGGAGGAGGATGCCCCGTGTCGCTGACAGACACTTTGTGGCCTTGGGCGGTCGGCGCGGTATGCCTGCTGTTGGTTTTACGGTGCGCCGCCCGCCAGCGGCACCCGGTACTGGCTGTGCTGGCCGGGGCCGTCTGCGGACTGGGGGTGCTGGCTGTGATGGCGCTGCTGGAACCTGTCAGCGGCATTGAACTGCCGCTGAACCGCTATACGGCCTTTGTGGCGGCTGTGCTGGGCGTGCCCGGGGTGGGTTTATTGCTGCTTTTACAGCTGATATTATAAAAAATCTTGCCAATTGCTGTGCAATATGCTATAATATCCCAGAAACGAGTGGAACATACGGCGGCGGGACAGTTCGCAAGAGCTGCCTGAGGAAAGTCCGGGCTTCACAGAGGCATGGCAACTGCTAACGGCAGCCGGGGGTGACCCTAGGGATAGTGCAACAGAAATAGACCGCCGCCCCCAACAGGCGGTAAGGATGGAAAGGCGAGGTAAGAGCTCACCAGCGCACTGGCGACTTTGCGGCTATGTAAACCCTGCTTGAAGCAACATCCGTATGGGACATTATGCGGAGCCTCGCGCGTCCCGGTGATGGCGTGAGCCTTCCGGCAACGTAAGGCCAAGATAGATCGTCGTTTGATACAGAACCCGGCTTACGGTCCAGTCGTTTTCTTAAACAATTTCTGCACAGCGGTTCATATAACTGCTGTGCAGTTTTTGTTTGTAGGAAACACCACATTACAATCACATCCGAAATCAGCGGCAGAGCTTGCACCCGACACCACCTGACAGCAGGCAGAAAAAAACGCGCTTGACAACAGGGGAAGCAGAAAGCTATAATAAAGGCATAACATACTGTTTCGCTAAATCAAAGTTTAGCGAAATAGAGGGAGGGGCAAACAGGGAAAATGAGCAGTTATATCGATGTGGTCCACCCGGACCGCCATGCGCCGTATTTGGATATACCCAATGATGTGGTGGAATACCTGCATTATCTGGACTTTGTAAAGATGCGGTCACCGCGCACCATCAACGCATACTATCTCGATTTGCGCGGCTTTTTCCGTTTTATGATGGCGATGCAATGGTCGCGTGTGCCGCGGGATACGCCGCTGGAAGAAATAAACTTAAAGGACATCTCAACCGAGGATATAAAAAAGATCACCAAGCGGGACATCTTTTCCTATTTGGACTACGTGCGCAGCACGGACGCCAACGGCGGCAAAGCCCGTGCCCGCAAGCTGAGCGCCCTAAAAGGTTTTTTCTCCTATCTGGTGACCCAGGTGAATAAACTGCAGGAAAATCCCACCGAGGGAATCAGTCTCGGCTCACCAAAAAAGGCCCTGCCTAAGTACCTGACTGCCACGGAAAGCATAGACTTGTTAAAAAATATACAAAGTGACTTCTATGAGCGTGACTTCTGCATGATTACCCTGTTTTTAAACTGCGGCATGCGGCTGACAGAACTGGTGACCATCAACATGGGCGATTTCAAGCAGGATACCATCCGCATCACCGGCAAAGGCAACAAAGAGCGGCTTGTCTACCTGAACGACGCCTGCCTGGAAGCGCTGGACCACTATAAAAAGGCCCGTGCAGCGCTGCCGAACCTACCGGCAGATGAACGGGCCTTATTCGTCTCCAAGCGCACCGGCAAGCGACTGACGGCGCGCCGCGTGGAACAGATCGTGGCGCGTTGCCTGCAAAGCGCAGGCTTAAGCGGACGAGGTTTTTCGCCCCACAAGCTGCGCCACACGGCGGCAACGCTGATGTATCAGGGCGGTGTGGATATGTTGGCGCTGAAAGAAATTTTGGGCCACGAGAGTGTTTCCACCACGCAGATCTACACCCACATCAACCAGGAGCGCCTGCGCGCCGCGGTGAAAGCCTCTCCTCTTGCGGATCAAGGTTATATCGCGGAAAGCAAGCCCTCACAGCAGGACTCCGGCGAGGAAGACTGACAGCCAGCCGTTGACCAGATTGACCGTTCCGGCCAGCAGCAGGCAAAACAGAAAGCGTATTGTCAGCCGCCGAAAAGCCCCCGCCAACTGCCCACGGGCGGCCCCGCCCGAAAAGACGCAATGGAACAACCCGTTGCTTATCGCTGCGCTGTAGCCGGATAGCCACAGCCCTGCAAACAGTACACTCAGATTGGACAGGCTGCTCAGCAGCCAGTAGCAGACAAGGCCCCGGCTCTCCCCTGCAGCCAGTACGCAGGCAGCGCATAAGCCGAGAAAGCCACCGCGCAAAAAGAATAAAAGCGGGAAAAAGAAACATCCCAAGGCCGAAAAGCTGCACAGATACAGCGCGGCCAACTGCAAAAAGGCAGCGGAAAACTGCCACTGCCATACAGAGAAAACCGTGCTGTAGCTGCTTTTAGACAGGTAGTAAGCCGCCAGCTGACTGCCTGACTCCCAGGCTCCGGTTCGCCCCAGCCAAATGCCTGGCAGGTAGCCCAGCAAAAACAGACAGGCGCAGCCCAAGGGCACATAAGGCAGCCTGCCCGCCGCGTTTGCCGGGGCCTGCGGCACTCGCGACGCTGGCTGGCGCGGCCAGAACATCCGGGCACGGACAGCGGGTCGCGTAGGTTGTGCCGTGCGCATCAGTGCCCCTCCTTAATGGCGGAGAGCGCACCGCCTAAGGTGCCGCCTAACAGCAGAGCCAGCGGCAGCATGGCGTCGCTACGTGTCCAGCTGGGCACACCATGTACAAGAAACGCCGCTGCCAGCAGGCAAAGTGCATAAAAGGCCCCGCAAATTAACCCGCATACAAACCGCTGCCGCCCGATTTTACCCGCCAGCAAAAAGCCGGAAACCGCAGCCCCGGCTGATGCTGCCAGGCAGGCCATCGGTTGCACCAGATGCAGCGGCAGCGGCGTATGCGTCAAGAGAAATGCAGCCAGCGCCAACAGCAAAAGGCATAGCCCGACCCCCGCCGCAAAAACCTGCACCAGCATCCAGGCTGGCGCATTTTGTCCGCGCGGACGGCTGCGGCGCCTGGGCAGATTGGGAGAAATACTTTTAGCCATAATAAAACGCCCCCTTGCACAGTAAACACTATGCAAGGGGGCGTTTTGGTATGCCGTTGGGCAAAATTACTTCTTAGCAGGGGTGGCGTCCTTGCCGCCCATGTCCAGCTTCTCCACGCTGGCAATGGCAGTGCGGCGGAAGCGAATCTTGGTGCGGTCACTGCCGGTCTCCAGAACGATGGTGTCGTCCTTCTCGGAGATGGCAAAGACGATGCCGACGATACCGCCGATGGTAGAAACCTTATCGCCGATTTCGATGGAGCTGCGCATAGCGGCGTCCTTCTTGTCCTGGCGCTTCTGCGGCAGATAGATCAGAATGAACATGAAGACGATGATCAGGATCATCGGCAGCAGCGTAAACAGGGTCTCGGTCATGCTGGCGGAACCAGTGGCACTCAAAAACTGAATCATAGCGGGTATACTCCTTAAAATAAACGATTTCTTCTATTATATCGAACTTTGCGGCACAGCGCAAGCGTTTACGAAAAAATATCAGATGCGGGTGTCAAGTTTATGCACATAAGTGTCGTGGAACTGCTGGAAAGTGCCGTTGTCCAGCGCCTCGCGGATGCGTTCCATCAGGTGGTTGTAGAAATACAGGTTGTGCATAACAGCCAAGCGCATGCCCAGCATCTCATCGGCCTTCTGCAGATGGCGTATGTAGGCGCGGGAAAAGTTGCGGCAGACCGGGCAATCGCAATGCGGATCGATGGGAGATTCGTCGCGCTCGTACTTCAGGTTCTTGATGTTAATGATGCCGTCCCAGGTGAACAGGTGGCCGTGGCGGGCATTGCGGCTGGGCATGACACAGTCGAACAGGTCAACACCGCGGTAAACGCCCTCGATGATGTTGCCGGGGGTGCCGACACCCATCAGGTAGCGGATCTTGTTCTTGGGGGCAAAGGGCTCTACGGCGGAGATGATGTCGTACATGACCTCGGCAGGTTCGCCCACGGCCAGTCCTCCGATAGCATAGCCATCCAGATCGTATTCAGCGATTTGCTTCATGTGTTCTACACGCAGGTCGGCAAAGGTACAGCCCTGGTTGATACCGAACAGCAGCTGATCGGGGTTGACAGCCTTTTCCTCATGCTTCAGGCGGGCCATCTCATCCTTGCAGCGCAGCAGCCAGCGGGCCGTGCGGGCGCAGCTGTTTTTGGCGTACTCGTAGGTGGCGGGGTTCTCCACGCACTCGTCAAAGGCCATGGCGATGGTAGAACCCAGGTTGGCCTGGATCTGCATGCTCTGCTCCGGCCCCATAAAAATGCGGTGACCGTCCAGGTGGGAGTTGAAGGTAACGCCCTCCTCGGTAATCTGGCGCAGCTTGGCCAGACTGAACACCTGGAACCCACCGCTGTCGGTCAGGATGGGACCGTCCCACTTAGTGAATTTGTGCAGACCGCCCATCTCGGCCACCAGCTTGTCACCGGGGCGCAGATGCAGATGGTAGGTGTTGCACAGCATGACCTGGGCACGGATGTCTTTCAGATCCAGCGCCGACAGACCGCCTTTGATGGCGGCGGCGGTGGCAACGTTCTGGAATGCGGGGGTCTGCACGGTGCCGTGCACCGTAGTAAATTCGCCGCGACGGGCGGCACCTTCCTGTTTGATAAGGCGGTAAGGCATGTTGGCAGCTCCTTTATTGATTGATGAAAATATCCTTATTTAATAAACATCGCATCACCAAAGCTGAAAAAGCGATACTTTTCCTCTACAGCGACCTTATAGGCGGCCATGGTCTTGTCATAACCGTAGAACGCGGAGATCAGCATGATCAGGGTGCTTTCCGGGAGGTGGAAATTGGTGATGAGACCGTCGATGGCTTTCAGCTCGATGCCGGGATAGATGAAGATGCTGGTGTTGCCGCTGCAAGGTACGATCTTGCCGTACTTGGCCCAGACGGATTCCAGCGTGCGGCAGCTGGTGGTGCCCACGGCGATAACGCGGTGGCCAGCGGCGCGAGTGTCGTTGATGAGCCGGGCGGTCTCCTCGCTGACAGAGTACCACTCGCTGTGCATCTGGTGATCCTCGATGGATTCCTCGTTGACCGGGCGGAAGGTGCCCAGGCCGACATGCAACGTAACCTCGGCAATGTTAACGCCCATCGCACGGATGGTGTCCATCAGCTGCGGGGTGAAGTGCAGACCGGCCGTGGGGGCGGCGGCGCTGCCCAGCTCCTTGGCGTAAACGGTCTGGTATTGGCTCTGGTCCTCCAGCTGTTTGGTGATGTAGGGCGGCAGCGGCATCTTGCCGAACTCGTCCAGCTTCTCATACAGCGTTTCGGTATCATAGGTAAAGGTAACATATTTGTTGCCGTCTGGCAAAGTCTCATCCACCACAGCCGTCAGGCTGCCGTCGCCGAACTCTACCTTAGTGCCTGCCTGCATCCGCTTGCCGGGGCGGGCCAGGCACTCCCAGGTGTCCCCTTTCACCTGGCGCAGCAGCAGTAGTTCGCATACAGCACCGGTAGGAACCTTGGTGCCCATCAGACGGGCGGGCAGCACCTTGGAGTTGTTGACGACCAGCAGATCGCCTTTTTCCAGAAACTGGGGCAGATCATGAAAGACCGAGTGGACGATGCTGTCATTCTGGCGGTCCAGCACCATCAGGCGGGCCGCGTCGCGGGGGGCGGCAGGCTCCTGCGCAATCAGTTCTTTAGGTAAGTCGTACCAAAAATCTTTTTTCAGCATGGGTTTCTTCCTTTTTTCGTTGACAATCAGGGATAGGGATACTATAATAAAGCCAGCACAGAGGCGCGAAGTGCATCAGTAACCCGGTTTGAAGTCCCCTGCCAGGGGCATAAACTGGGTGAAAGGGTACTTCGCCGAAGGCGATGCGCGGCACGCATTGACCTGGGCTCGTAACCAAACAGGTGCGGGACTGTCACACCCTGAAAGGTGTGTTGCGCTGTGTGTATATGCAATATGATATTATATTGCATTTTGTGCCGGTTTTCAAGCCGGTTTTTTTATTATCTGTGCAAAATCGGAACAATTTATGCCGCTGTTGCATAGAAATCGGGAAAGGTATTGCGAAAGGAAGGGTTAGGAAAGATGAAACAGTACAATGTAGGCGTCATCGGTGCAACTGGCATGGTCGGCCAGCGTTTTATCACGTTGTTGGAAAACCACCCCTGGTTCCACCTGGCCGCCGTGGCTGCGAGTGCGCGCAGCGCCGGCAAAACGTATGAGGATGCAATCGGTGACCGCTGGCTGATGAAGATGCCGATGCCGGAATGTGCGAAGAAGCTCATCGTGCTGGATGCAGCCAATGTGGAGGAAGTTGCCTCCAAAGTTGATTTCGTGTTCTGCGCTGTCAACATGAAGAAAGAGGAGATCAAGGCCCTGGAAGAAGCTTACGCCAAAGCCGAGTGCCCGGTCGTTTCCAACAACAGCGCGCATCGTTTTACCCCGGATGTGCCCATGGTCGTGCCCGAGATCAATGCGGATCATATCGACATCATCCCTGCCCAGCGCAAGCGTCTGGGTACCAAGCGCGGCTTCGTAGCCGTCAAGTCCAACTGCAGCCTGCAGAGCTATGTGCCCGCCCTGCATCCCCTGCGCGGCTACGGTATCACTGACGTGCTGGTCTGCACCTACCAGGCCATCTCTGGTGCTGGCAAGACCTTTGAAACCTTCCCCGACATTCTGGATAACGTCATCCCCTACATCGGTGGTGAGGAAGAAAAGAGCGAGCAGGAACCCCTGAAGCTGTGGGGCCACATCGAGGGTGACAAGATCGTCTCCGCCGATGCTCCGCGCTTTACCGCCCAGTGCCTGCGCGTGCCGGTTTCTGATGGCCACATGGGTGCCGTGTTCGTACGCTTTGCCAACAAGCCCAGCAAGGATGAGATCCTGAAAGCCTGGAAGGAATTCCATGGCCCTGCCCAGGACCTGAATCTGCCCAGTGCCCCGAAGCAGTTCCTGCATTATTTTGAGGAAAACGACCGCCCGCAGCCCAAGCTGGATCGCATGCTGGAAAACGGCATGGCTGTCAGCATCGGCCGCCTGCGCGAGGATAACCAGTACGATTACAAGTTCGTCTGCCTGTCCCACAACACCCTGCGCGGCGCTGCTGGCGGTGCTGTGCTGCTGGCGGAACTGCTGGCTGCCAAGGGCTATTTTGACTGATCCGCTGCCCTGCCCGGCGCAGGAACCTGCGCTACTTTAAAAGAAGGAGCATTCCCTATGAAGAAGCCTGTTTTTACCGGCGCTGCGGTTGCCATTATCACCCCGATGAACGCCGATGGCAGCGTAAACTTTGAAGAACTGGGCCGCATCATTGATGACCAGATCGCCCATGGCACCGATGCCATCGTCATCTGCGGTACCACCGGCGAGTCCCCGACGCTGTCCGATGAGGAGCATACCGCCTGCATCCGCTATGCGGTCAAGCAGGCCGCAGGCCGCGTGCCGGTGATTGCGGGCACGGGTTCCAACGATACCAAGTATGCCATCTGGCTGTCCCAGCAGGCCCAGGCCGACGGTGCCGATGCCCTGCTGCTGGTCACCCCGTACTACAACAAGACCAGCCAGGCGGGCCTGGTGGCCCATTACACGGCCATTGCCAACGCTGTGAATCTGCCCTGCATCCTGTACAATGTGCCCAGCCGTACCGGCTGCAACCTGACACCGGCCAGCCTGGCCCAGCTTGCCAAGCTGCCCAACATCAACGCCGTCAAGGAGGCCAGCGGCAACATCAGCCAGGTAGCTGAGATCGCTGCCGCCTGCGGTACGGAGCTGAACATCTACTCCGGCAACGACGACCAGATCGTCCCGCTGCTGGCTTTGGGCGGCAAGGGCGTCATCAGTGTGCTGTCCAACGTGGCACCCCAGTATACTCACGACATCTGCGCCAAGTGGTTCGCCGGTGAAACGCAGGAAAGCCTGCAGATGCAACTGAAAGCCCTGCCCTTGTGCAAGGCCCTGTTTGCCGACGTTAACCCTATCCCCGTAAAGTGGGCGATGAACCGCCTGGGCTGGCAGGCCGGTGCTTGCCGCCTGCCTTTGGTCGAGCCTTCTGCTGCGGTGCAGGATCAGCTGGAGACCGCCATGCGGGATTTCGGCCTGCTGTAAATCATGCTGACCGGCCCGTGGCAACCTGCTGCGGGCCTTTTTTGAAAGGAAACAGAAAATGACGGATATTGTGATACAGGGAATCTACGGCCGCATGGGCCATGCGCTGATCGAAAAAATTGCAGCCCGCCAGGATTGCCGCGTGGTGGCCGGTGTGGACCGTGAGGCTGGTAAGGTCGGCGATATCCCCGTTTATGCCGGGTTTGAGGGCCTGCCCAAGGTCGATGCCATCATCGACTTTTCTTCCCCCGCCGGTGCGGTGGCGGCGGTACAGTATGGTGCCGTCCATGGCGTGCCCTGCGTGATCTGCTCCACCGGCCTTTCCGCCGAGGACGAGACCGTGCTGGAGGATGCCAGCGCCAAAACGCCCATCTTCCGCAGCGCCAACATGTCGCTGGGCGTCAATGTGCTGATCGAGCTGGCCCGCCAGGCTACCCGCGTGCTGAGCGGCGAGTTTGACATTGAAATCGTCGAAAAGCACCATCACAATAAACTGGATGCCCCCAGCGGCACGGCCCTGATGATCGCCGATGCCATCAACGCCGAGGCTGGCAACAGCTATGAGTATGTCTACGACCGCTCTCAGGTGCGCCAGAAGCGCGGCGCGAAGGAGTTGGGTATCAGCTCGGTGCGTGGCGGCGGCATTGTGGGTGAGCACGATGTGCTGTTCTGCGGTCCCGAGGAAGTGCTGACCCTGAGCCACAGTGCAGGCAGCCGCGGCGTGTTTGCCGATGGCGCTGTGCAGGCGGCCCTCTACGTGGCAGGCCGAGAGCCCGGCTACTACACGATGACCGACCTTTTGCGGGGCAAGCTGCCATGCGTTTGAGAAACAATGAAATTGCAGCCTGCCTGGTGATTGCCCTGGGCGTTGGCAGCGTACTGACAGGAGCGCTGCTGCAGGAGATCAGCACCGGCAAGACTGCACAACAGCCGGAATCGGTGGCAGCCGCCGCCTATGTAGAGCCGACTCCGGCACCGGAAACTACCCCGGAGCCTATGCCAACCGTGGAGACCGTGCGGTTTTCCGCCACCGGCGACGACCTGATCCACGACGGCATCTTTTTGCAGGCGAAAAATCGCGGCACCGATGGCTACTATGATTTTTCCTATGCGTATGAAAATATGAGGGACTTCTACACCCAGTTTGACGTAAATTGGCTGAACCAGGAAACGCTGGTCAATGATGCCTTTGATCCCAGCGGCTACCCGATGTTCTCAACGCCGGGAGATATTACAGATGCACTGTATGACATTGGCTTCCGGGTGTTCAGCCTGTCCAACAACCACAGCTACGATAAAGGTGCGGCGGGCATCGATGCCTCCCGCGAGCATTGGGCCGCGATGCCAGATGACGTGGTTTCGATGGGGTTCTACAACCTGGAAACCTATGACGACTACGTGTACCAGACGGTGAATGGCATCACCTTCGGCTACCTTTCCTACACCGAACATACCAACGGCCTGCCGACGCCCAGCAGTGCGACCTATGGCGTTGTGTATTTGAGCGACCTGGATATCATTGAACAGCAGATTGCCGCCATGCGCCCCAATTGCGATGTGCTGGTGGTCAGCTGTCATTGGGGTGTAGAGGGCAGCCATGATGTGGAAGACTCCCAGCGGCAGATGGCTCAATGGCTGGCTGACCATGACGTGAATCTTATCATCGGTACCCATCCCCATGTGACCCAGACAGCCGAATGGCTGACCGGCGCAGAAGGTCATACCAGTTTTGTGGCTTATAGCCTGGGCAATTTCCTGAATGCACAGTCCAGCCCGGACAATATGATCGGCGCGGTATTGGACATCACCTTCCAGAAGACCACCCAGTCGGACGGCAGCAGCGCCGTGGAGATGCAGGACCCGAAACTGCATTGCGTGATAAGCCAGTACGAAGACGGGTGGAAAAACATTCGCGAGTATCCCTACTCTGCCTATACCGACGAATTGGGCGCGGCGCATGGAAACTTCACGCTCACCCGTGAATACATCGAAAGCGTATTGTATGGCTCTATCGACGAGCAATTTGTTACATTAGATTGATGAAAGGATGACGGTTTATGTACGGTGTCAGCAAGATCAGCAGTGAGCAGAATATCATGCTCACGACTTTCCCCGGCGCGCAGTACAGCGCACAAAGCTTGGCGGAACACCTGGACGTGTTTGCCAAGGCCGGTATCGTGGTGGATATGATCTGCCAGAGTGCGCCCCGCGGCACGGCGGTAGATTTCAGCTTTACTACCAGCTATGATAACTTTGCCGCCGTGATGAAAGCCCTGCCTGCAGCAGCCAAGGCCAATCCCCCGCTGGTTTCCGGCGGCTACAGCAAGATCAACCTGTTTGGTGAGGAGATGGTCACCAGCTGCGGCGTGGCTGCCCGCGCACTGGCTGCCCTGGCCAGTGCCAACATCGAGATCGTGCTGATCACGACCAGCGACCTGGACATCTCGCTGCTGATCCGCCAGCAGGACGAGGATGCCGCCCTGGAAGCCCTGCACAAGGCTTTCGAGGTCTGATTTATAGCCTAACACAACAAAGCGCCCGCGTTCTGTTTTTACCCGGAACGCGGGCGTTTTGCTATACTTAACAGTTGGAGATCTGCTCCCGTATCTGGCACAGCGCCCCTTTTTCCAACCGGCTCACCTGGGCTTGGCTGATGCCGATTTCCTTAGCTACCTCGGTTTGCGTTTTACCGCCCAGGTAGCGCAGTGCGATGATACGACGCTCCCGCGGGGACAATGCCCGCACCGTATCACGGAACATCATATCGCTGATCCAGCTTTCCTCGCTGGTTTTATCCCGCAGCTGGTCCATGACCGAAAAGCTGTCCTCGCCGTCGGAAAAGACCGGCTCGTACAAGCTGGTGGGTGCCACGGCGGATTCCAGCGCCATGGCGACATTCTCCGGCGAGGCCCCGACCTGGGCGGCGATTTCCGATATTTTCGGTTCGCGGCCATCCCGCATCTGCAGTTCTTCCCGCGCCTGCATCGAGTGGTAGGCCAGGTCACGGATGGAGCGACTGACCCGCACGGCGTTATTGTCCCGCAGATAGCGCTTGACCTCGCCGCAAATCATCGGCACGCCGTAGGTGGAAAACCGTACCTTCTGGCTGGGGTCAAAGTTGTCGATGGCCTTGATAAGCCCGATGCACCCCACCTGAAACAGATCATCCAGGTTCTCGCCCCGGCTTGCAAATTTCTGCACCACACTAAGCACCAGACGCAGGTTCCCCTGGATCATCTGCTGCCGGGCGTCCTGGTCGCCATTATGGGCCGCTTCGATCAGGCGGCTTTTTTCCGCTTCGCTCAAAACCGGAAGCTGTGAGGTATCCATCCCGCAAAGTTCCACTTTCCGTGCCGCCATGGCCGATTCCCCTTCCTGCTGTTGCTTACAAAGCAGTATGGGCTGCAAAGTACACACGCAAACAAACTGGAAAAATCTGCACATGTCCTTTTCCCGGGGCATAGCATGGGATTAAAGGGAGGGCTTGGTATGGTGGATCTTTTATGGTTTGTGTTAACGCTGATTTTGTTGGCGGCGGAAACAGTGGTGCTGGTATTGCTGCTGGTGCTGCGGTGGAAAACGCCGCGCACCGATACCCGCGAGACGCGCACCGAATATTTGCAGCCCAATTATAATGAGGTGGCAGGTTTCCGGCTGGCGGCTTACCCGGACAATGAAATCATCATCCCCCAGCGCTGCTGGCTGATCGAAAGTGAGGTGGCCGAGTTGGACTTTGTCATTGTGCCGGGCCGCGCCATGAGCCTGCGGGTCGCCCGAAGCGGCACCATGCGGGAGCCGACCAACCTGACCGTCAACGGCTACGAACGAACCGAGGAATATGAGATCGACGGTCTGACGGTGACGCAGAAGCAGAACACCGGGCGTTATACTTCGATCAGCTGGACGCGGGATGGATTCGACTATATTCTTTATTCGCAAAAGCCGGAGATGAACATGGTCAGCGGGCTGGCAGTGCCGTTCATCACCAACACGCGGGCCGAGGAAACGTGATGGCTTTAGCTGACGGCTTCCAGTTCTCGCCGCAGGCGGCGGATGATGCGCTTTTCCAGCCGGGAAATGTAACTTTGGGAGATGCCCAGCTGGTCGGCTACCTCTTTTTGGGTGTGCTCAGTCTCACGGTTCAAGCCAAAGCGCAGCTCCATAATGCGCCGTTCCCGGGGTGTCAGCCGGGCCACCGCCCGGTGCAGGGCGGCATGCTCGGCGTTGCGCTCCAGTTCCTCGCCCACTTGGGGCTGGTCGCTGGTAAGCACATCCATCAGCAAAAGTTCGTTGCCGTCGTTGTCGGTGTTCAGCGGCTCGTCGATGCTGGCATCCTGGCGGCGGTTGGAACTTTTGCGCAGGTACATTAAAATTTCATTCTCGATGCATCGGCTGGCGTAGGTCGCCAGCTTGATGTTTTTGGTGGGTTCAAAGGTATTCACGGCCTTGATAAGCCCGATGGTGCCGATGGAGATCATGTCCTCAATGCCCGCAGACGGTGTCTCAAACTTTTTGGCAATGTACACGACCAGCCGCAAGTTGTGGGTGATGAGCAGGTCACGGGCCTCGGTGCTGCCGCGGCTTAAAGCCTCCAACGCCTGCCGCTCCTGCTGAGGGTCCAGCGGCGCCGGCAAAGTGTCGGCCCCGTTGATGTAATGCAGCTCCCGCACAGGGACTAAGTGTAAAAGCAATGCGTAAAGTGTCTGGCTGAGTTTCATGGTTCGTACCGCCCTTCGTAGTAGATTTCATAAAAAATCGCTGCCATACAAAGCCTCATATTGGGGATCACCGAAAGATTCCGGCGCAAATGCAATGGCAGTACGCCCCAGCTGCAGCACGCCGGTCTTGGTGATAAGCCCGATATTGCGCACCGCAAAGCCGGGCAGCAGGCTGCGCTGGGCGGCGGTGCTGCAAGGAATCAGCCGCAGCTGCGCCCCGGCGGGCGGGTCGGTCTTATCACCCCCGGCAAACCAGCCGGCCAAAAACTGCCGAACCTCTGGCGGCAGACGGGAGCCTGCATCGGTGAGGCTGACCACCAGCACCGGCATACAGGTGATGGGGTCGGTCAGGTGGCAGCCGGTATCCAGCATAGCGCGCAGGTGAATGCAGGTACCGCAAAGTTCAAACTCCAGTCCGACGGTCTCCTGTTTAGCGGGTCGGCGGCGGAAAAAACGCAGCCCCACTTCAACAGCCCCGCAGCACAGCCCGGAAAGCCCCAATAGCAGCAGCGGCGATACCCGCAGATAGACCGCAAGGTTACCCGTCTGCAGCAGTGTGGTGCCCGTTTGGAAAATAATCAAAACCACCAACCCCGCCAGCAAAATATTCAGCGCAGCATACCAGCAGGCCGCCGCCAGCAGTCGCAGCTTATCCCGCCAGCCGAAGGTCAAGGCGGCAATGGCAAGGGCTGTAGCCAGCTTATACATAATTTGCACAGGGTACGAAAGTTCCGGTGCAAACAGAATCAAGGCCGAAACCGCCGCGCAGACGCTGCCCGTCAGCATCCGGGCAAAGGCAGCCCGCTGGCCGGTCAGCACCCCGGCAGCTTGCAGCAGTAAGTAGGCCACCAGAAAATTGACAAGGAGTAGCACATCCAGATAGATGACGGTCTTTATGGTGCATCCCTCCTCCTGCGGCGCTTTCCAGTATATGCGCCGTGGGTGGTGAAAATGCGCAGACCATGAAACACACAAAAAAGCGACCTGCTGTACCGAAATACAGCAGGCCGCTGAAAAGCAGCTTATGCAGTTTTACTTGGAAGCACAGGCGGAGCAGGATGCACAGCTGGCACAATCGGGATGTTCCTCAGCCCAGATGCGGTCAGCAGACGGGGTCCACTGGTCGGCGTAGGGCTTGCAGCGGCGGAAGACATCGCTGGTGGATTCCGGCTGCTGCATATCGGTGCTATGGGCGCCGCTGCGTTTGACCATCTCGCCCAGCAGCTCGGGGTTTTCCAGCATCGGGCAGGGACGCAGATGGTTGTGGTTGAAAGGCTGGCCCTTGTGATATTCCTTGAACAGGGGCTGCTGCAGGCACTCCAGCAGGCTCTTGTCGTGGATGTTGGCGTTGGAGTAGTGGATAAAGACGCAGGGCTCCACATCGCCGGCCGGGTTGATATGGGCATACTGGCGGCCGCCGGCAATGCAGCCGTCAATGTACTCGCCGTCATTCTGGAAGTCGATGCAGAAGATCGGCTTGCCGCCGGTAAAGCCGCGGATCTCACGGACGCGGTGGATCATGTACTCGCGCTGCTCGGCGTTGAGCATCAGATCGACATTCGCGCCGTCACCGATGGGCATGTAATGGAAGTACCAGTTGAAGCGAACACCATGGCTGATGAGCATATCCATGAACTCATCGCTGGTGACAGCCTTATAGTTAGCGCTGGTGTAGCAGATGGAGGTGCCGAACAGCAGACCGTTCTCCTTCATCAGGTCCATGGCGTGCATGACGCGGTCATAGACGCCGTCGCCGCGGCGGGCATCGGTGGCATCGCCGATGCCCTCGATGGAGATGAAGAAGGCCATGTTGCCCACTTCCTTGACGCGGTCGCAGAAGGCCTGGTCGATCAGGGTGCCGTTGGTGAACAGATGGAACACAGAACTCTGGTGCTTGGCAGCCAGCTTGAACAGATCCTCCTTGCGGCAGGTCGGCTCACCGCCGGTGCACATGTACCAGTGGATGCCCAGCGCCTCGCCCTCGGTGACGATGCGGTCCATATCCTCAAAGCTGAGGTTCAGGCGGTTGCCGTACTCGGCAGCCCAGCAGCCCTTGCAGTGCAGGTTGCAGGCAGAGGTCGGGTCGAACAGCAAAATCCACGGCATATTGCAGTCGTACTGCCTGCGCAGCTCCATGACATAGTTGTAACCGGCGAACATACCCTCATACACAAGGTTCAGGGCGTTCATCTTCAGGATATGGGGGTCGATCTCGTTGATTGCCCTGTAGGCATACCCCATCCACTTGCTGTTGGGGTCGGACACAAAGGCGCGGACCTTATCCCAGTCGGCATCGGGGTAACGGTGGGCCAGCAGAGGCTGAGCCAGATTGACGAGCTTGACGGCCTGCTCGGCCATATTTTCAGGACCCTTGCCGCGCACTGCCTTGATGGCAGAGTCAAGGGCGGCGCTGAACGCTGCGCGCTGGGCGGCATGGACTACTTTATTCATCGGCATAGTTGATTGCACTCCTTTTCTCTCCGTTAGCGTATGCCCTATTGTAGGCTTTTTTTCGCCGCAGTGTACATAGACAAAAGCCGGCGAATGTTCAATTAGAAAGCCCTGTTCCCGGCCGCGGCGGGCAAAACCAAACACTCGGGATAATTTGTCATACAAATCACAGCGCAGGTCCTGCGGGGAATTTCACGAATCATTTGCACTTGACGCAGAAAATGTGTTATAATGCAGGTACGCTGTTTACCACCCCATTTGCAGGAGGATCACTATGCCTCGTTCCAATCAAACCAAACATCTGCTGGCCGAAAGCCTGCAGGAGCTGATGGTCACGACCCCGCTTGAAAAGATCTCGGTCAACGACATCGTGGATCATGCGGGCGTAGGCCGCAACACCTTCTACTACCATTTTGAGGACAAGTACGACCTCGTCAACTGGTATTTCCAGAGCGGCATCACACAGTTCCTTGTGGAGCGCGGCGCCTACACCAGCTGGGATTCCCTGCTGGCAGCTATCAAGGATTATTTTTGGGAAAACAAGGTGTTCTACTGCAACGCTTTGGCCTACAACGGCCAGAACAGCCTGCAGAAGTACATGTTTGATTACCTGTGCTCTATTTTTGAGCAGAACGCCCGGGAGCTGAACCCTGACATCAGCGCCAGCGAAACACGCGCCATCGGCCAGTTTTTTTCCGGCGCGCTGATGGGGATCCTGATCCCATGGGTGCTTGGCGGCATGCGCACCAACGGCCTTGTCATCTCTGACCTGACGATCCCGGTGTTCAACCATGACATCCTGCAAAAGCTGCTGCGCGGCGATACCTGAAAAGCCAAACGACCCTGTAACGATGATACCATCGTTACAGGGTCGTTTTTTGTTATTATGTGCGGTTTCAGCCCAGCTGCAGGGGGAAGGAGCAGCCCTGCGGCAGCGCATTGCCGAAAACCATGTGCTCCGAGATACGCTGATTCAGGTAACTCACATCGCCGTCCCAGTCGAGCAGCAGAACCGGCTTGCCGGTCTCCATGCGGCCCTCCACAATGCTGCGGCGCAGTCTGTGGGAGGCTTCGTCCGAGATGCCGTTTTTGCGGGCGCAGACGCAGAACAGTGTCTCCTGCGCGATGCTCTCAAGCCAGTCGTCCTGCATGACCTCGTCCACGGTGTCGTCATCGACCAGAACAGTCAGGGCGTAGAACATGTTCTGCGCCTTCATACGGCGGGCGGCGCGGCAGGCCTCGGGGGTCAGCTCCGGCGTGTTCAACAGCGGCATCACCACCAGATTACGGCAGGCCACCAGCGCAGCAACGCAGTCCTCGGTCAAGGCAGCGGGGTCTGCCAGCAGACCGAAGGCCGTTTGAGGGTTGGCCTTTGCCAGCGGCACGACCTGTGCCGGATCAGTAGAAAGGGCATCCAGCAGCCAGACATAGCTGCCGTGCTTTGCCGCCTCGGGGATCATCTCCGCCAGGCGTTCGTCCCCGCAGCGTGCCGCTGTGACCCAAGAAGTAGGCTGGCCGTCCGCATCGGCCTTCTTTTTCAACTCGCTTGCACCGTAGATCAGGCCGCCGAAGCCCATATTGACACCGACCGTGCAGATGCGATCCTCATCCACGGTATCCAGCAGGCGGTGGATCAGGCTGTAATAGCAGCTGTCGGTGCGCTGCAGGGCCTTCTGTGCGTAGGCAAAAAAGTCTTTTTGCTGCGGCTTTTTTGCCAGCGTGGCACACATGTCCACATAATTGCGCAGCTGCCGGAAGCCCCCGCGGCGGATGTCCCCTACCGCGCGGTGCGCCAGCGTCATTGTAAAGCTGCGTGTACTGTTATAGTCCATTGGCAAAGCGTTCACTCGCTTTCATTTCATTTTAAAGGCAGACACTCATACATTCTATGAATAGCATAGCAGATGCAGCCAAGGATTGCTATAGACAAAAAGGGTGGATTGTTTTGAATTTTTACTTTAATTCCACAACGGTCACGCCGCTCTCGCCCTCGCCGTAGCGACCCAGCCGGAAGCTTTTGACCGCCTTGTGGGTGCGCAGATGCTTCTGGATGGCGGTGCGCAGGGCGCCGGTGCCGTTTCCGTGGATGATATACAGGGTGGACTGCCCGCGCAGCATGCCGCTGTCGAGGAACTTGTCCACCTCGTTGAGGGCCTCGTCCACCGTGTAACCCAGCAGGTTCAGCTCCATGCTGGTCTTGCGGGACTTATCCAACTGCACGCGGGTGGAGCGCCGCGGCTCGGCCGGCTTGCGCTTTTCCATCTTGTCAGGGGCACGCAGGTTGGACAGCGGAACCTTTGTTTTCATGATGCCGGCGCGGACCTCCACCATGCCGTTGCGGTCGGGGCGCGCCGTAACGGTGGCCGTCTGGCCCAGATCGGCAATGATGACCTCCTGACCGATCTGCACTTCTTTGAGCGGGACGAACTCTTTGACAGGCTTCGGCTTCGCATCGGTCTGCTTGAGCAGGCTCTCGGTGTCCTTGCGGGCGATTTCCCGGGCGCGCACAGCACGCTGGGCCGCGCTGGTCTTTTCGTCCTTCTGGATACGGCGCAGCTCATCGGTCAGGCTGTAGGCCTCGTTCTGCACCTGCTGCATCAGATCATGGGCCTGACGGCGGGCATTCTCCAACTCCTCCTCACCCTTTTTGATGAGGTCATCCCGCTTTTTCTCGGCGCTTTCAAGGGCATGCTCTGCATTGTACTTGGCCTGCTCGGCCTCGGCCTGCGCCTCCTTCAGCTGGACCTTCAAATCGTCCAGCTGGGACAGCACGCTGTCCAGCCGCTTGTCATCGTTCGACATGTGATTGCGCGCGGCATCAATGATCTCCTGCGGGATGCCCAGCTTTGCGCTGATCAGGAAGGCGTTCGACTTGCCCGGCACGCCGACGCTGAGCTTGTAGGTAGGCATCAGCGTTTCGACATTGAATTCGCAGCTGGCATTGACAACGCCGGGCGTTTCCAGCGCATAGACCTTCAACTCGGCGTAATGGGTCGTCGCCATAAGCAAACTGCCCTGACGACGCAGCCGCTCCAGAATGCTGACGGCCAGCGCCGCACCCTCGGCAGGGTCGGTGCCCGCGCCCAGCTCGTCCAGCAGGGTCAGGGTCGCCGGGCCGGCCAGCTCCAGAATGCCGCTGATCCGCTTCATATGGCCGGAGAAGGTGGACAGACTCTGTTCGATGCTCTGCTCATCACCGATGTCAACGAGATATTCGTCAAAATGGCAGACAACGCTGCTCTCATGCGCCGGGATCAGGAACCCGTACTGCGCCATCGCGTTGAGCAGGCCGGCTGTTTTCAGCGATACGGTCTTGCCGCCGGTGTTGGGGCCGGTGATAACGAGGGTGTCATAGTCGCTGCCCAGCTCAATGTCCACCGGCACGACCTTTTTCTTGTCGATGAGCGGGTGGCGGGCCTTGTTCAGCTTGAAATAGACCTTGTCGCTGACGGCGGGCATAAAGGCGTTCTGCTCCACGGCCAGCCGTGCCTTGGCCAGCAGCAGGTCGATCTTGAGCATTGCCTCATAGCTGTAGGTAAACTGCGGCTCCAGTGAGCCGACCTGATTCGAAAAGGAGGTCAGAATACGGGTGATTTCCTCCTGCTCCTGCGCGCGCAGCTGCATAATGCGGGCGTTGGCCTCGACTACGGCGGTAGGCTCCACAAAGACGGTCGCGCCTGTGGAGGATACATCGTGGATGACGCCGCCGACCTCACCGCGGTACTCGGCGCGGACCGGCACGACATAGCGGCCGTTGCGCAGCGAGACAACAGCGTCCTGCAGAAATTTATTGGTGGTGGAGTTGCGGATGATATTATCCAGCTTGGTGCGGATGGAATCCTCGGTCTGGCGGATTTTGCGGCGCAGATCGTGGAGCGTTACACTGGCGGTGTCGGCCATCTCCTCCGGCGAGAGGATGCTCTCTGCGATCTGCTTTTCCAGCACGGGCTGGGGCGCGAGCGCAAAGAACAGATCGTCCGTGGGCAGCATCTCATGCTCACTCAGGCCGTACCACTGGGACAGGCCCGAAAAATTGCGCAGCGTTGCGGCAATCTCCAAAAGTTCCCCCATCGAGAGGATGCCCCCCTTGCGGGCGTGGGCAACAATGCGGCGCACCTCGTGCACGCTGCCAAAGCGGGGACTGCCGTTTTTGATAAGCAGTGCATTGATGGCATTGGTCTGGGCCAAATCGTAGCGCTCATCCTCCACGGTGGGAGCCGGCTCCAGCGCCTGCATCATCTCCTTCGTCTCCTGACAGGCGCAGAGCTGCACGGCCCGGGCAAGGACCTTGTCCAGTTCCAGTGTTGTTTTATAGGCGGTATCCATACAGGGTCTTGGTCTCCTTATTCAAGTACAGTTTTGAGAAAGTCCAGGCTTTTCAGCCCATGCTCAAGGTGGGCGAGCGTATACTGCTCACTCGTGCGGGAAAGCTCTTTCAGACTCTCCGGTGAGATCTTGAAGCCGAACAGCTTTTTATCCTCCGCAAGGCAGATATGGCGTAGGGCATAGAGGGCACCGTTATCCAGATTGGTGATATGCCGCGCTTTTTCGGCACAGTCCGCGCAGAGCAGGCGGCCCTCCACAGGGTCGAGGTAGAAATCCCCGCCCTCATACTTACCGCAGCCGGCACAGGCCAGCACATCGGGCATATAGCCCGCAAGGGTCAATGCGCGCAGTTCATAGATGGCCTTCAGTTGGCGGCAGGGGTAGCTGCGCTCACTGAGCATGTACAAGCAGTTCAGCAGCAGCCGCAGCTGGGCGTCTGCCTCCGGCGGGGCGGGGGCAAGCTCCATGGCGATCTCCGCCATATAGCTGGCCAGCGCCATCCCCTCGATGGTGGCGGAGATGCCGTGGAACACCTTTTTGACCTGCGCATTGTCCACAAAATAGTGGCTGCGGCCGCTGGAGAGGGTGAATTCCGAATAGCAGAAGAGCCCTGTTGCGCTGAACAGGGCGCTCTTCATCCGCAGGCTGCCGCGGGCCGATGCCGATACGACCCCCAGCTCAGGCGTCAGGATCGTGATGATCCTGTCCGCCTCCCCCACCTTGACCTGACGCAGCACAAGTCCTGTCGTTGCCGTCTGCATACATGCCCTCCTGCGCTGCGTTTTGCTGCAATTTGTACGCTAAATAGTCATAAATGCTGCCGGACTGCGCAAAGCGCAGCCAGCCTCCCGCCGCGTCAGTCATACCGGTCACCCCCATGGGTACAGTGTAACAGAGGGGGCGCGGGGATGTTGGCGGAATACGGAATAAAATAAATTTGCGGATGCTGTAGGGGCCGGACATGTCCGGCCCGCGGCCTTACGGATAATGCTCTATAACGGGTAGGCTGCGGGCGGGGCATGCCCCGCCCCTACGATGTGCAGCATCATTACGGCTTCGCAAAGCCCAACGAATTTAACTGCAGTTCGTTGTCGCGCCAGTCCTCACGGACCTTGACCCAGCACTGCAGGTTGACCTTGACGCCGAGCAGCTCCTCAATATCCATCCGGGCGGCGGAGGCGATTTTTTTGAGCATCTGGCCGCCCTTGCCGATGATCATGCCCTTGTGGCTCTTGCGTTCGCAGTAGATGTCCACATCAATGTCGATGAGGTCCTTGTCAGGGCGCTCCTTAAAGCGCTCGACCACAACGGCAATGCCGTGAGGGACCTCCTCCCGCAGGAAGAGCAGTGCTTTCTCGCGCACCAGCTCTGCCACCAGCTCCTTTTCCGGCATATCGGTGAAGGCATCGTCGTCAAAGTAGTGCGGACCTTCGTTGCCGTAGGGCTTGAGCATTGCAAACAGATCATCACAGCCAGTGCCGTCCTTAGCCGAAATCGTGACGATGTGGTCAAAGCAGCCAAATTCCTCCAACTGCTTTTTGCGGGCCTCCAGCGCAGCAAAGCTGTCGAGCAGGTCCACCTTGTTGATAACGGCGATGGCAGGCCCGCCCTTCTGCAGCGCCTTGACCATCGTCAGCTCTGCATCGGTAAACTCCCCTGTCGGCTCAAACAGCATCATCGTCACATCAACATCCTTGAGGCTGGCGGCGGCGGTCTGGGTCATGCGGGCGTCCAGCTTGTTGCGGGCCGCGTGGATGCCGGGGGTATCCATCAGCACATACTGCACCGGGCCTTTGGTGATGACGCCGGTGATGCGGCTGCGGGTCGTCTGGGGCTTTTTGGTCACGATTGCGACCTTTTCGCCCACAAGGTAGTTGGTCAGGCTGGATTTGCCCACATTGGGGCGGCCGACCAGCGCCACAAATACGCTGGAGGGCATTTCAGGAATCGGTTTTGCCATTCGGTTGTTTGCCTTTCTCTGTTGAGTTGGAAGAACGGAAAATAAATTTGTAAAATACGATCAGCGTGAGCAGAAGCCACAGCGGGCGTGTCGGCCGCGCGGTAAAGGCCGCCCACAGAATGTCCAGCCGCGGCCAGAACAGGCATACCGCCACAACGACCGTGCCGATGGCCATGACAAGCACCGCACCTGCCGCCATATCTTTGGCTGCGCCTGCGGTCCACCAGTGGGTGGTATCGGGCTTGTCCACCGCGCGCTCGATTGCGGAGTTGACAAGCTCCAGCGCCAGCACCGCCGCCACACAGAGCGCGATCAGGGCTGTTTCCACCGCAGGCAGCTGCGCCCAGTAGGCCGCCACAAAGGCATAGAGCGCCGCACACAGATGAAAGCGGAAATTGCGTTCCTCCCGTATGGCGGCGCGTATGCCGTTGTAGGCGTAGACAAAGCCCCGGGCAAAATGCGTCAGCTTCTCAAATTTCATCGCTCGTATACGAAACCGTGCGGGGCAGGCCCAGCTGGATCAGGACGGCTTCTTCTTTTTCGCGCATGCGCACAGCCTCCAGACCGCCGGCCTCATGGTCGTAACCCAGCAGGTGCAGCATGGAATGTACAGTCAGATACGCGACCTCGCGCTGCAGGGAATGGCCGTACAGCTCAGCCTGCTCCATCGCGCGCTCCATCGAGATGACGATGTCGCCCAGCAGCTTGCAGCCGTTGTCCTCGTCAATGTCATACTCGCCGTTTTCCCCCAGAGGGAAGCTGAGCACATCGGTGGCGGAGTCCTTACCGCGATACTCCCGATTCAGCTCATGGATGCGGCTGTTATCCACAAAAGTCACGCTGATCTCGGCCGGGCCGTCAAAATGCTCGAAATCCAGCACCGCATTACAACTGCGGCGGATCAGGATGCGCAGGCCGGAAGGGACCTTTACCACATTCTGGTCGTTCGTGATCAATACCTTATTGGACATGGAAATCGACCTCCGTTTTTTTATTTATGGTTTGCTTCGCCGCGGGTCTTCTCCTCGGCGGCTTTTTCATAGGCTTTTACGATCTGCTGCACCAGCCGGTGGCGCACCACATCCTTTTCGGTCAGACGCACCTGCGCGATGCCCTCGACATCCTGCAGGACATGCAGTGCATCGATCAGACCGCTGCGGACCTTGTCGGGCAGGTCGATCTGGGTCACATCACCGGTGACAACGACCTTGCTGCCGACACCCATGCGGGTCAGGAACATCTTCATCTGCTCGGGCGTTGTGTTCTGCGCCTCGTCCAGAATAATAAAGGCATCGTCCAGCGTGCGCCCGCGCATATAAGCCAGCGGCGCGACCTCAATGACCTGCTTTTCAAACAGCTTTTGAAATGTTTCTGCACCCAGCAGATCGAACAGACCGTCATAGAGTGGGCGCAGATAGGGGTCCACCTTATTTTGCAGGTCGCCGGGCAGGAAGCCCAGCTTCTCCCCGGCTTCTACCGCCGGGCGGGTCAGGATGATACGGCTGACATCCTTGGACTTGAACGCCTTGACCGCCATGGCCACGGCCAGATAGGTCTTGCCGGTGCCGGCAGGCCCCACGCCGAAGGTGATGGCATTTTTGCGGATGGCGGCCAGATATTCCTTCTGCCCCAGCGTTTTGGGGTGAATGGGGCGTCCCTTGGCTGTGACGGCAACGAAATCATCCGTCAGCTCCCGCAGGCGCTTTTCCTCCCCGCCGTGGGCCAGACTGATGCAGTACCGCACGGTCTGCTCCTCAAGCGGGGTGTGGTTCTCCATCAGGGTCACCATGCCGTCCACAGCGCGGGCGGCGGCGTCCACATCACGCTGCTCCCCCGTAAAGCGCAGCACCGAGCCGCGGCAGACTGCCGTGACACGGAATTCCTTTTCCAGCAGATGGATGTTCTGGTCCCCGCTGCCGAAGATGGCCGCCGCCAGCTCAATGCTGTCCAGTTCAAGAGATCGTTCTGCCAAATTTGTATCCTCCCGATCATCGGGCATTGCCGCATCCCTCTATACACCAACACGGTAATGCCACAGCTATACATTTAGATTATATCACAGTTTTCTGCAAAAGAAACTGTGAATATTGCACAAAATTTTACCGGCGATTTCGTCACACTACGCAAAAAATGTTGAATCATTGCCGTGCGGCAATGTCCGCCGTAAAAATGTAGGTCACACAGGCATGCACCGTCTGATTTTGCGCGGAAATTTCGCGCTGCTCCGCCTCTATCTCAGCATCGGGAAATTCCTTGAAAAGCTGCGCCCGGCAATCGCGCAGTGCCAGCGCGGCGGCGGTTCCCTCCGGGTAGGTCAGCGTCTGCACAGCCCGCTCCCGGCTTGTCACACGGCAAAGGCAGCCGGGCAGTGCTAGGCGTCCCAGACGCAGGGGCTGCCATTCTGTCTGCGTCTCTGCGCTGCGCAGCGGTGCGCCGGTCTCCTCCGTGCGGGTATAGCCGGGCAGATACAGTGTTGTCCGCTCTGTGCTGCGGCCCGTATAGGCACAAGCCCTGACTGTCAGCGGCCGACTGGCCGTGTACTGCCGCTGCACCCGCGCCACAATGCGCCCCTGCGCGCCTTGTATCACCGCATTTCCCTTCCGGTCCAGCTTTTCTGCAGCGGCCAGCGTTTGACCCGCCGTCACTGTCTGCCCCGGCTCCACCGCAGCAAAGCCGCTCTCGATCTCTACTGCCAAAATCACACCATCCGCCCTCGCATACAGCCCCGCCGTGGGCGGCGGTTCCCGGACAGTGCGGGTCTGGGCAGGGGTGCTTTCGATAGAAAGGCAGCCGCCGATAAAATTCAGGCTGATCCAGCCGAATGTCTCACTGCGGCGCAAAGCCTTCGCCTGTGCCGCCTGCAGCAGCGGCTTTGTCAGGCGGGTTCCCTCATGGATAGCACAGTCGGCAAGCAGCTGACGCATCATGGGCTGCAGGTCGGCATCCATCGCGCCGAAGTCCACGCACCAGACAAACCCGCCCAGAAATTTCAGAAGCACCAAAAACAAAATCATGCCCGCCGCCAGCCCGGGGCGGGTCTGCAGCAAGGACTCGGCGCGGCGGCCGGGGCCGCGGCGCGCTGTCACTGTGATGACCCAGCCGCCGTCCGCCGCGATTTTTTCCAGCCTGCGGCGATCTATGCCATCGGCGGCTGCGCTGCAGCCGTCCTTCTGCCAGCGGACGCGGCGCAGGCGCACCCCCGCTGCAGCCGCATGGTTGAGGAACCGGTGGATCTCCGGTCCCTGCACCGAAAAGCGGAAGGTATCCGCAGCCCAAAGCCTAAGTTTCACGGCTGCGTCACCTCCCACTTGCTGCGCAGCTCGACCCGCGCAAACCGCCCGGCCAGAATCAATCTTTTGCCCGCGAAGGATTCTATCCGCAGCTCCTCGCCATACAATGTTACCAGAGTGTCCCCCATATCAAGGCAGATGCGCTGCGGGGTGAAATCCAGCACCCGGCGGCAGCCGTCTGTCAGTAGGCTGCCGCCCCGCAGTTCCATCTCCGGCAGGCGGTAAAAGCCCTGCGGCGGCGGGGCCAGCATACGGCGCAGGTCGGGGCGCCCATGGTGCTTGCGGGGATGCGGCTTTTTCGGTTTCATGGCTGTTCCCTCCCCGCGCAAAACTGTTACCCAAATATACGCAGTGAGGTGCGCAATATGAACAACTGCAAAAAACGACAGCGCGCGGCGGTGGCAGCAGCGGGGGTGCTGGGCATACTGCTGCTGGCAGCACCGGAGGCTGCGGCGGAGGGCTTTGCCTCCGGCACAGCACTCTGCCTTGCGAGCGTGCTGCCCGCGCTGTTCCCCTTTTTTGTGGTGTGCGAGCTGCTGACGGCTGCCCCGCCGCCTGCCCGGCTGCTGCGCCCCCTGCAGCGGCTGCTGGGGCTGGAAACACCCGAGGCCGCGCAGGCCGTTGCACTGTCCTGGCTGGGCGGGTATGCGGTATCGGCACAGCTGGCCGGTCGGCTATACGGCGCGCAGCGCATCAGCCGCCGGGACGCCCGGAGGCTGCTTCTGCTGGGCTGCTGCTCCGGGCCGGGCTTTGTCATAGGCTGCGTGGGCGGGCTGCTGCTGGGACGCCTGCAGCTGGGGGTATTATTATACACCGCACAGCTTGCGGCAAACCTCGCGGCTACGGCCTGTCTGGATCTTTTTTCTGCCTCTGGCCGTCCAAGCCGCGCTTTTTCCGCCGCCCGGCCGGCACCGCCCGCCCCGCCGCAGATATCCGGACTGCCCTGCGCCATCTCCTCGGCCGTCAGTGCAAGCCTGTCTGTCTGCGGGTGCGTGGTGTTTTTCCGCATCGTGGGCGCGGTCATCCGTGCGTTTTTACCGGTGCCGCCCCTGCTGCTCAGTGCTGCGCTGGAGATCAGCGCCGGTTGCGCGGATGCTGCCGCGCGGGGCGGGCAGATAGCGCTCTACGGCTGCTGCGCCGTTTTGAGTCTGCTCGGCCTTTCAGTCTGGTCCCAGATACAGCTTTTTTCCGGGGATGCGTTCTGCCCGCGCGCCCTGCTGCTCAGCCGGGTACTGCACTTTTTCTTTTTGCAGGGGCTGGTTCGGCTCTGCGTGCGCTTTTTGCCGGGCAGTCTGGCTGTCTGCAGCAGCCTTTCGGCAAGGGTCGTGCCAATTTCCCGGCTGCCGCCCGATGCAGCGCTGCTGGGTTTTGCCTTTCTGTGCGCAGCACTTTACAAGGTTCGACAAAACCTTTATAATAAATAACAGTATATTTTTGTTTTTAGGGGTGAGGCTAATGTTTAAAAAGAGTTACTACGGCGCGCACATTGCCCCTGCCTGTGCCTACTGCCTGCACGGCTCCCCCGCCGCCGACCCCAAAATGATCCTGTGTCGGCACAAGGGTGTTGTCTCCCCTTATTACTGCTGCCGCAAATTCAGCTATGATCCCCTGATGCGTGTGCCCCGCCGTCAGGTGCTGCCCGAGCTGGACCCCAAGGACTTTACGCTGGACGATTGAGAAGGAGAAGCCATGGACCACCCCAAAACTGATTCCTTTAAAAAGGCCCGGCGCGAAAAGCGTTCGGTCACAATGGTATATATTCTGCTGCGGACCTCGGTCGTGCTGGTGATGCTGGCGCAAATCTTCAACCGCAACTTTGAGAATGTGTTTCTCTGCGTGCTGACACTTCTGCTCTTTATGATGCCGAGCCTGATGGAGCGCAAGCTGGATATTGCCCTTCCAAACACGCTGGAGATCATCATCCTGCTGTTCATCTACGCCGCCGAGATCATGGGAGAGATCGGTGCGTACTATGTAAACTACCCCTATTGGGATACGGTCCTGCACACGCTGAACGGCTTTTTGTGCGCTGCCATCGGCTTTTCCCTGCTGGACATTCTGAACCGCCACAGCGAAGTGCGGTTTCATCTTTCCCCCCTGTATCTGGCCATCGTAGCGTTCTGCTTCTCGATGACGGTGGGCGTTATCTGGGAATTTTTTGAGTGTACGATGGATCAGCTGTTCTTCCTTGATATGCAGAAGGACACGGTCGTCAGCACGATCGGCTCCGTCATGCTGGACCCCACCGGCGGCAACAAGATTACCGCCATCCGGGGCATCACAGACGTGATCGTGGTGGCAGGCGGGAAGGAGATCCCTCTGGGGCTGGGCGGCTATCTGGATATCGGTCTGATCGACACGATGAAAGACCTGATGGTCAATTTCCTCGGCGCGGTGGTTTTCTCGATCATCGGCTATTTCTATGTCAAGGAGAAGGGCAAGGGCGACTTTGCCGCGCAGTTTATCCCAAAGGTGAAGCGCGAAAAGAAAGATGAGGCCTAAATGGGGCAGATCACCACAAATGCCATTGTGCTGCGGCGCGTGGATTATCGCGAGAACGACCGTATGCTCACGCTGTTTTCCCCGACGCTGGGACGGATTGACGCGCTCTGCCGCGGATGCCGCCGGCAGAAAAGCCCGCTGATGGCGGCAAGCGAGCTGTTCTGCACGGGGGAATATGTGCTTTATCAGGCGCGGGAGAGGACGACGGTCGTGTCCTGCCAGATTACGGACAGCTATTATCCCTTGCGGGTGGATTACGAGCGGCTTTCGCACGGCATGTATGCGCTGGAGCTTTGCAGCGCGGCGGTGCAGCCCGCGCAGGAGAACGAGCGGCTGTTTCTGTTGCTGCTCAAGTCGCTGGCATATCTGTGTTATGACACGGTTGCGCCGCGGCGGGTGACGGCGGTGTTTCTGATGGGCATGACCTCGCTGTTGGGGTTCAGGCCGCAGGTCGGGCGGTGCGCGCAGTGCGGCAAGCCGATTGTTTTGGATGGGCTGGCGGACGACGATCACGCAGCGTATTTCGGCGAGGAAGCGGGCGGCGTGCTCTGCAAGGATTGCGGCGTGGGCGGCCGCGTGCGGCTGACGGCGGGCGAGGTGCGCTATTTGCAGGCGATCATGCGGTGCGGGCTGGGCACGCTTTCGGAAGACGCAAACTGTCCGGATG